>Ga0214473_10009017_pt1 | contig 11795 bp, 13 predicted proteins | sample RVTome_7_FD_203509 | JGI IMG/M metagenome (GOLD analysis project Ga0214473, IMG submission 203509) | Soil microbial communities from uranium-contaminated site in the Upper Colorado River Basin, Wyoming, United States - RVT98D197 | ecosystem: Environmental > Terrestrial > Soil > Contaminated >...
CGGTGGCCTTGTCGCGCGCCGTCACGTTCAGGATGCCGTTGGCGTCGATGTCGAACGTGACTTCGATCTGCGGCGCGCCGCGCGCCGCGGCCGGGATCCCGTCCAGGCGGAATCGCCCGAGGGTCATGTTGTCGGCCGCCATCGGCCGCTCACCCTGCAGGACGTGGATGTCGACGGCCGGCTGGTTGTCGTCGGCGGTCGAGAAAACCTCGGTCTTCTTGATGGGGATCGTCGTGTTGCGGTCGATCAAGGCGGTCATGACCCCGCCCAACGTTTCCACGCCCAGAGACAGCGGAGTCACGTCGAGCAGGAGCACGTCCTTAACATCCCCCGCCAGAACTCCGCCCTGGATGGCCGCCCCGATGGACACCACCTCATCCGGGTTGACACCCTTGTGCGGTTCCTTGCCGGTCAGCGATCGCACCAGGTCCTGCACCATGGGCATGCGCGTGGCGCCGCCGACCAGTACCACCTCATCGACTTCGACCGCTTTCAGGCCGGCGTCGCGCAGCACCGACTCAAACGGGCCGCGCACTCGCTGCAGCAGCCCTTCGGTCAGCTGTTCGAGCTTGGAGCGTGTCAGTTTCATCTGCAAGTGGCGCGGACCGTGCGCGTCGGCGGTGACGAAGGGCAGGTTGATCTCCGTTTCCGTCATGCTGGAGAGCTCCATCTTGGCCTTTTCGGCGGCTTCTCGCAGCCGTTGCAGCGCCTGCCGGTCGCTGCGCAGATCGATCCCGTGCTCGCGCTGGAATTCCTCGGCAATCCACGTCAGGATCGCCTGATCCCAGTCATCGCCGCCAAGATGCGTATCCCCGTTGGTGGCCTTGACCTCGACCACCCCCTCGCCGACCTCGAGCAGGCTGACGTCGAACGTCCCTCCCCCAAGGTCAAAGACGAGGATGGTCTCCTGGTCCTGCTTGTCCAGGCCGTAGGCCAGGGCGGCCGCCGTCGGCTCGTTGATAATGCGCACAACTTCCAGTCCGGCGATCTTCCCGGCGTCCTTGGTGGCCTGGCGCTGCGCGTCGTTGAAATAGGCCGGGACGGTGATGACGGCCTTGGTGACCGGCTCACCCAGGTAGGCCTCGGCGTCGGTCTTGAGCTTGGCCAGAATCATGGCCGAGATTTCCTGTGGCGTGTAGTCCTTGTGGTTGATGGGGATCTTCACGCGCACGTCCCCCGCCGGGCCTTCCACCACTTCGTAGGACACCATGGCGCGCTCGGCGCCCACCTCGGAGGTGTGGCGCCCGATGAAACGCTTGATCGAATAGACGGTGTTCTCCGAGTTGACCACCGCCTGGCGCTTGGCCGTCTGGCCGACCACCCGCTCGCCGTTCTTGGTGAAGCCCACGACCGACGGGCACAGGCGGCCGCCCTCGGCCGTCGGAATCACCGTCGCAGAACCGCCTTCCATCACGGACACGACGCTATTGGTCGTGCCCAGGTCGATGCCGATGATCTTGGACATGGATTGCTACCTCCCATTCCTGCCCTATCAGGGTACCCGCGCCCCGCAAGAAACGGGTTAACGGACCGTTGGAGCCAGGTTAGCGGGTAGCCCGGGGCCGGTAATGGACCCGTAGCCGCAGGCTTCCCTCCGGGACGCTTCGCGGTTAGCCTGCGGAGGGCTGCGCGGGCGGGCGCGAGGACGCAGCCTAAAGGCTGCGGCTACGGTTTCCCACGCGGGGCAGACGGAGGATTCAGCCCGCCCCGGCCGACGGGGCTACGCGGACGGCTGCTGGGCGTCGATATCGCGATACGCGATACCCACGAACGGACGATCTGCCCTTGGATTCAGTGGCCATCGGATAGCACGGGCCGGGTTTTTCCCGATTCGCCGGGTGCCCCGCGATGACCCCTCTTAGCTAAGGGCGCTTGAAGAACATCGGCACATCTCCCGACATGCCGGCCATATACAGGATGAGCTCCTGGTCGCTGCAGCTGTAGCGAAACCGACCCGTGAGCGGCAGGGAAACCTGGGGCCCCTCTCCCGCATACACCTCGGAGCGGCCGTCTTTGTAGGCCAGCCATTTGGTGACGGCCTTCTCGGCGCCGCCGCCCAAGAAGCTTAGGGCACTTCCCCCGGTCACAGGCGAGCCCTCCTCGGCGGTATAGGTGCCTGTCGTGAGGAACATGGCCGTACCTTCCAAGTACCTCCCCGGGCCCAGGTCCATATGCTCGACGAAACTGTCAGAGCCGTATCGGTACTCGCCCCCGGCGAAGGTCAGGAAGAGGGACCCGGCGACGATTCTGAGGCCGGGCACCGGAACGATCGTCGCCACCAGCAGGTCGAGGTCCGCCGTGCGCATGACCCAGTCGCCTTCCAGGCAGGGATCCCGTTCGGATCCTTGCGAATCGGAAAAATCCACGGTGGGAAGCGTCCCCCGGACTTCGCCTTCTGATCGCGTGCAGCCTGCCAAAAGGATCGCAGCGACGACGTACCCGGCCGTCAGATACTTCGAGAGAGCTCGACGGGACATAGGGTTCTCCTCCGTCTGGCGAGACGTATCCCAGCACTATGGAGGCACCTGTCCCGCCTGTCAAGCCATTCGGTATTCCCGCTCCCGGCAGCGCCCTTGAACGCCGCGTCGTGGGGCGGTATCCTCGTGCCAGGAGGCGCGATGACCGAGCTCACCGAGATGCGCGCAGAGAAGGACGACTTCTTCCGCACCAGCCCCCAAGGCCCCTTGACGCCGGAACAGCAGCGCGACTTCGAGGGCTTGCGTTACTTCCCCGAGGATCCCAACCTGCGGATGACCTTGGCCGTCGAACGCTTCGCCACACCTGAGTCCATCAAGATGCAGACGAGCACCGGCGACGTCCAGGCCTACGAGCGCTTCGGGCGCATTTCCTTCACTGTGGACGGAGTGGAAGCTTCGCTGACGATCTACCGCAACGAACATGGTCACTTCTTGCCGTTCGTCGACGCGTTGGCGGGAAAGGAAACCTATGGCGCCGGGCGCTACCTCGAGCCTGAGGAGCAGCCCGATGGCAGGTTCCTCGTCGATTTCAACCTGGCCTACAATCCCTACTGCGCCTACAACGAGAACTGGTCCTGCCCCATCACCCCTGCGGAGAATCGGCTGAAGGTGCCGATTCGGGCGGGGGAGAAGACGTACCTCACCGAACCGCACGGGTAGGGGCGGGGCATCCCTCGCGCTCAAACCCCAAACCCGGTTTCCAAAAAAAGGACCGGGTTTGGGGTGTAGCGGGGAGGGAGTGGGGGGTGAGGGCGAGCGATCCTCCCGCCCGCGCGTTTTCGGGGTCACCTCACCCGCCATTCGGCGCGCCCCTTTCTGGCCGGCGTCTCCTAGAATCACCCTGGCGATCCACATGACCTCCGTAACTTCTCCACCGGGCACTGCCCTGACCGTCCCGTCGGTAGCTGCGAGAACACGGTTGCCGGCACTGAGTCGTTTGTGGTTTCCGGCGGCGGCTTTGGTGCTCGGTCTCTACGTCGGCCTTCCATGGCTCGCGCCGGTGTTCATGCGCCTGGGATGGAGCGAGCCGGCACGCGCCATCTATGCCGTCTACTCCACGCAATGTCATCAGATGGCCCAGCGGTCCTTCTTCCTGTTCGGGCCGAAAGCCATGTACTCCGCCGCGGAACTTGGAACGCTCGCCGGCGTGACCAACGATCCTCTGGCGCTTCGAACCTTCATCGGCTCCGCCGGGTTGGGATGGAAGGTCGCCTGGTCCGACCGCATGGTCTCCCTGTACACCAGCGTCTTCGCCTTCGGCCTCGTGGCGCGACTTTTGCGACGGCGCCTGGCTCCCCTGCCGATCTGGGCCTTCGTTCTTCTGGCTCTCCCCATGGCTCTGGATGGCGGGACGCACTTCCTAAGCGACGTGGCGGGCCTCGGGCAGGGGTTTCGCGACCAAAACACCTGGCTGGCGGCCCTGACAGGGAATCTGCTTCCGAGTTCGTTTTATGCCGGCGACGCCTTGGGCTCGTTCAACTCCTGGATGCGCTTGCTGACCGGGACACTCTTCGGCCTGGGAGTTGTGTGGACGGCTTTTCCGCATGTCGAACGCGCCCTGGAACCGACCAGCGCCGGCAGGCCATGAGGGCACGCCACCCTGGCCATCCGGCGCCAGCGCTTCTTGATATCATCGAGGTAGCGGCCGGAAACCAAGGTAGGCCAATCGGATCCCGGGTGACAACGGGCGGCCGACGACAGGAGAAACCGGATTTCGAGCATGAAATAGGGCTCCTGAGGGACGAACCCTCGAGCCAAGGGAGGTAGGACAATGGCTATGGATCCTATTTGCGGCATGACGGTGAACGAAAAGACCGCTCAACTCAAGTCGGAGTTCGATGGGCAGACGTACTATTTCTGCTCCCCCGGCTGCAAGCGCTCCTTCGACAGGGAGCCGCAGAAGTACGCCGGTAAGAGCGCCACAAGCCACAGCGGGGGCGCCCACCACGGCTAGGCAGTGGCTGGCCGTCCCGATCGATGAACGCTTCACCCATCCGGGTTCTCCTGGCGGACGATCATGCCGTCGTTCGACAGGGGATTCGGCAGTTCCTCGAGGCAAGCGGGGAAATCGTCGTCCTGGCCGAGGCCGGCGACGGTGAACAGGCGCTGCGCCTGGTGCGGGAACACCGCCCCGATGTCGCCGTGCTGGATATCCAGATGCCGCGCCTATCCGGCATCGACGTGGCCCGCGCCATCCGCACCGAGCGCCTGCCGGTGGGCGTGCTCATCCTGACGGCCTACGACGATGAACCGTACATCCGGGCTGTGCTTCAGGCGGGCGCCAACGGTTACGTCCTGAAGACGGCTGACGCCGACGACATCGTCGACGCCGTCCGTTCGGTGAATGAGGGGAAGTCCGTCCTGGACCCCTCCATCGCCCGTCGGCTCATGAGCCAGCTGGCCCGTTCTCAGGATGACCTGCTCGAGGTAGAGGCCCTGACCGAGCGCGAACTCGACGTGCTGCGGCTCACGGCGCGCGGCTACACCAACAAGGCCATCGGCGCGCAGCTCTCGATCAGCGACCGCACGGTTCAGGGCCATCTGGCGAAGATCTACGGCAAACTCCACGCCGCCAGCCGCACCGAGGCCGTCATGCGCGCCGTGACCCGCGGGTTGATTCCGCCCGTGCTCACCGACGATTCCCCGGCGTGACCGGGCCGTGACGTTGAACTCCCCGACCCCGCCACAGCGTACCGGCCGCGGCGCCCGACTTACCCCCCTGCTGTTCCTGCTCCTAGTCTTGCCCCTGACGGCGCTTCTGGTGGTGATCGCCTTCGGAAGCCTGGCGCTCCACTCGCAGGCCATGCGCTCCTTGGTCGCCGAGCGTGAAGGCCGGACCGTCCATGCCGCAGCCGACGCCATCGGCGAGCAGCTTCGGCATCGCGGCGCCTCCATTCAGGCGTTGGCCGTCCACGCCGGAGATACGCCCCCCGCCAACGCCTTGGCCGACTTCTCTTTCATGGCCCCGGATTTTGAAGGCGGCCTTGCGCTCCTCCGCCCCGACGGGTCGCTGATGGCGACCAACAACGACCCGCAAGTTTGGTCGGCTCGCCCAATCGACTCGTTGGCCTCCCAGGCACGATCTCAGGAAGGCGTTCATTACTCCGTAGCCTTCGACGACCCGTCTCTTCCTTCGCGGGCCGTCCTGGCGGCAGCCGCCACGCCCGGTGGCCTCGTCGCCATGGGCGTGTTTCTTCCCAGCAGCCTGGCCGCCCGCGTTCTCGATGACGCCTTTTCCCCGGGCAGCCAGGTTGGCGTATGGCTCATCGATCCGTCCTTCCACGCGCTCTATCAGTTCGGGACGGAGGATGTCTCCATCCTGGAGCACCGCCCCGGTGCACAAGAGGCGTTGCTGGGTGAAAGCGGCGTGACCTTCGCCGCGTTCGACGGGGAAGAGCACGTCATCGCTTATAGCCCCATAGCTCCCCTTGGCTGGGCCCTCGTCATCGAAGAGCCGTGGGAGGCGGTCGACAACCCCCTGCTCCGCCAAACCCAGGCCGCGCCGCTCATCCTGCTCCCCGCCTTCGCCTTTGCCGTCCTGGCCTTGGTCCTGGGCCTGCGTCAGGTAGTTCAACCCCTGCAGGCCCTCGAGACGCGCGCCGCCTCTCTCGGTCACGGGGACTTCGAGGCCATCGAGCGGCCGGTAGGCGGGATCGGCGAAATCAAGTCCTTGCAGCAGACGCTGATCCGGATGGCCCAGCAGGTGCGGAGTTATCAGGATTCGATTCGACGTTACATCGGCGCCTTGACGCGCGGCCAGGAGGATGAACGCCGCCGGCTGGCGCGCGAACTTCACGACGATACCGTCCAGGCCTTGATCGTTCTCGACCAGCGCACCCAGTTGGCTCAGATGGCCGTCAAGAGGGGCTCGCCGGACGCGGCCGACCGGTTGGCCGAACTTCGCCAATGGACGATCTCTCTCCTGGAGGGCGTGCGGCGGGTTATCCGGGCGCTCCGTCCGGTCTACCTGGAGGATCTGGGATTGCCTTCCGCGCTCGAGATGCTGGGTCACGACGTCGAGAAGTCCGCCGGCTTGAAGGTCCATCTCGAAATCCAGGGCCTGCCGGTCCGGCTGGATCCGGAGCGCGAGATCGCCGTCTACCGCATCGCCCAGGAAGCCCTGCACAACGTGGCCCGGCATGCTCGGGCGCGTTCGGCGCACCTGCTCTTGACCTTCGAGCCCCACCGTCTCTCGCTTGTGGTCCGCGACGACGGCCTCGGTTTCGAGGCGCCGGAGCGCCTCAACGATCTGGCTGCCTCCGACCACTACGGCTTGCTCGGCATGCAGGAACGGGCGGAGCTGATCGGGGCCCGCCTCCGCCTCGACTCGGCGCCCGGAGCCGGAACGACCCTGCGCCTCGACCTCCCCCTCTGACCTTCCCCAACCCTGCCGCTGCGGGCCAAACGGCCTAGACCACGGAAGCCGTTCGACGCTCGAAGGGCAACGGTACCCCGGCTAGACTGCGTTCAGAGGTCGAGGTGACATCGGGTATCGACGTTCCTTGCAGTGGCGAGCAGGCTGCCCAGTTGGTGGTCGACGGGTTGTCCGAGCGCGGTTTCCACGTGGTTCGAAGCTTCGACTTGAACGTCGCGACCGAAGGCGTGTGCGACTGCCCGCACCACGGGACGGCGAAGTGCACGTGTCAGTACGTGGTGCTACTCGTCTACGGCACCACGGGTGCGCCGGCGGTCGTCACGGCCCACAGCCGGGACGAGCAGTCCCATCTGGAAATCGTCACCGACCCCAACGCTCCCTCCGATCCTGGCCTGGTCGACCATGTCCTGACGGCTCTGGTGGAAGCAGGTGGAGCGTTCGCCGGCGCTCCGTGCCATCCCTCCTCACTCACCGACGAAGCCTGACAGCCGCTAGGAGTAGCGCCGTCTCGGACGGTATGACATCTGTCAGGGTCCAAGCCCACAACTGACACGCGCCAAACGGCGGGCCTTCGCCGGGCCAAACGCCGCTTCGGCCTATGGCCGTCCCCCCGTAAACTGGGCGGGAGATGTCTGATTTCGCCGGTTAGATCCCCAAGGAGAGAGGTACATGAGTCGCGGATTGCAGTGGGTTCTAGGGATTTCGGCGGTGGTGGTCACACTGGTGATCGTGTTGGCCGTTGTCGGACCATGGGTTTTCCCGTTGTGGTCTGGGGGCGGCTACAGCCAGGGAATGATGGGGGGCGGCTACGGCCAGGGCATGATGGGCGGCGGCTATGGCCAGGGCATGACCCAGGGACCTGCGCCCTGGGCAGGTGTGGGCGGCGGCATGATGGGTGGCGGCAGAGGCGGCTATTCGGCCACAGGCTCGCGCCTGACGATCGATCAGGCACGAACGGTGGCCGAAGAGTTCGCCGCCTCTGTCAGCCGTGACCTGGCTGTCGCGGAAGTGATGGAGTTCGAGAACAACTTCTACGCCGCTCTGAAGGAGACCAGCACCGGACGCGGCGCCATGGAAGTGCTCATCGACCCGTACGCTGGGACCATCGGCTCGGAACCGGGGCCCAACATGATGTGGAATGACAAGTACGGCATGATGTCCTTCGGCGCAAACGGAGCGAACGCGCTGACGATGGACCAAGCGCGACAGTCAGCCCAGCAAGCGCTGGATGCCCAGCTGCCGGGAAGCACCGTGCACGAAGACGGGACGTCGTTCTACGGGTACTACACCTTAGACTTCGACGGCAGCGACGGCAAGATCGCTGGGATGCTCAGCGTCGAGGCCTCTTCGGGCGCGGTCTGGCTGCATACCTGGCACGGTAGTTTCGTGTCGGAGTGGGAAGCGGAGAAGTCCAGTTCGTGACCGATATGGCCAGCCCGCCCCGAGGCCTTCGCACACTTGCTCTGCTGTTGACGCTCGCTGTCAGCGGTGTGTTGGCCTCGGCTTGCGGCCAGGGCCAGATGGCCGGTCCGATGGATCCTGCCTGGCCTTCCGAAGTTAGCGGAGCGCCGGTCGTTGTCCGTCAGGCGTACGCCTTTGCCCATGAGCACCCCGATGTCCTAAAGGCCATCCCGTGCTATTGCGGTTGCGGCGCCATCGGCCACACGTCCAACTACGACTGCTACATCGCCGATGAGGCCGTCGATGGGACGATCACCTACGATCCGCACGCGCTGGGCTGTTCGATCTGCGTCGACATCACCCAGGATGCAGGACGGCTCTTGGAGGAAGGCCGGTCTTCGCCGGAGATTCGCGCCTCCATCGACTCGACCTACGCCCGCTACGGCCCGTCGAACATGCCATGAGTTCGTCTCGGCCGGTTCGCCGAATCCTGGTTCTCGGTTTCCTCGCCTTGCTCGGCACCGCCGTTCTCGTCCTCCCGTCGCCGCGCCCGACGGCGCCGTCACGCGCGCGCACCATCCGAATGGAGGCTCGCAGCTTCGAGTACCTGCCGGCCGTCGTGAGCGTCGGCCGGGGAGATCTCGTGACCCTGGAACTCGTCGCGCTGGACGTCGTCCACGGCGCGCACATCGACGGCTACGGCGTCGAGCTGACGGCGGATCCGGGTCAGACAGCCCGGACGACCTTCGTCGCCGACCGGCCCGGCATCTTTCGCATCCGCTGCTCCGTCCCCTGCGGGCCCCTCCATCCGTTCATGAGCGGCACGCTGCGTGTCGATCCCTCCGACACCATGCTGCGCGCCGCCGGCCTGGCTCTGCTTGCGGTCGCCGCAGGCGCTTTCCTCGCCGCGCGACCCGGAGGCGGAATGGCCCAGCGCTCCGCCCCGATAGTGCGCTCGTGACCCGCTACGAGCTGACGCAGTTCGCTGGGGTGCGGCGGCTGTTGACCAGTCGCTGGCCTCAGCTCGGCATTCAGCTGCTGCTGCTTTCCGGCCTAATCCTGGTGATCCTGGCCGGGCTCCTGGGCTCACCCGTCGGCAATCGAAACTTCGCCATCGTCATGGTCTGGATCGCCTGGTGGGGGGTCTTGATGCTGGTCGCCGTTCCCTTCTTGGGCCGACTGTGGTGCAGCGTATGTCCGCTGCCCCTCCCCGGCGAGTGGCTGCAGCGCGGCGCCATCCTCGGGCCACGCGGCCGCGGGCTTGGGCGCCAGCTCCGCTGGCCCCGGATCTTCCGCAATCTGTGGGGCCAGAACGGCGCCTTCGTCCTCGTCGCACTGTTCAGCTTGCCCGTCCTCACCCAGCCGCAATGGACGGCCATCCTGCTGGCGGGACTCGTTCTGCTCGGCATCGCCGTCAGCCTCGTCTACGAGCGCCGCTCCTTCTGCCGCTACCTGTGCCCCGTCGGTGGGTTTATCGGGCTGTACGCGCAGGCCGCGCCGGTGGAAGTTCGCGTGCGCGATGCCGACCTTTGCGCTTCCCATAAGATCAAGACCTGCTACACCGGCAGCACCGCCGGTTACGGCTGCCCCTGGATGGTCTATCCCGGCTCCCTTACGACCAACACGTACTGCGGCACGTGCATGGAATGCCTGCGCACGTGCCCCCACGACAACGTCGTCGTCAACCTTCGGCCGGCGGGTGCCGACCTGAACATCGGACGCGGGCGAGGGCTCGACGAGGCCTTCAAGGTTCTGCTGCTGCTGGGCAGCGGGTTGGCCTATGCCGCCGTGCTGCTCGGCCCCTGGAATGCGCCGCGGGCGGCGGCCGCCGCCGTCGGCACTACCCCCTGGCTGGTGTACGCAGCGGGGTTTCTTCTATTCGTCGTGGTGCTCGTCCCAGGCCTGGTGGCCCTCGCCGTTCGCCTCGGCCTGCGTCTGAGTCGAGCCCGATTGTCTTTAGCCCAAGCCCTGAGGGCAATCTCGCCGGCCTTCGTCCCCTTGGGACTGGCCGCCTGGATGGCGTTCAGCCTTTCCTTCGTTCTGGCCAATCTGTCCTACGTCCCCCCCGTCCTATCCGATCCGCTGAACCTGGGATGGAACTTGCTGGGGACCGCCGCCATGGCTTGGTCGCCCTATGGAGCGGGGTTGTTTCCCTGGCTTCCGGTCGCCGTCCTGGTGGCCGGCCTGGCCTGGACCAGCCGGCGGGCGCGCGAAATCGCAGGCGAGCTGGGTGGCGGGGTGCGGTTGGCGTTTCCTCTGTGGGTCGTCTCGTTCGTCATTACGATCGGATTGCTATGGGCTCTCGTCGGCTGACCGGTGAAGACGCTGCCCGGGTGACCGTGGGCCTGCTCGTCCTTGGCCTGCCTCTCATCGTTTTCGGAACGCGACTCTTCCCGCCGACGTTGACCCTTCACGCCCGCGTCAGCGAGGACGGCGGCTGGATGCCGGACGTAGTGCGGGCGCGTGTGGGCGAGGCGCTCGAACTCCGCCTGATCGCCGACGACGTCGTCCATGGTTTCGCCGTGGGCCAATCGGCTTCGCCTGCCCTCGACCTGCCTCCTGGACAGACCGTCCGGACGACGCTGACGTTCGAGGAACCAGGTACCTACACGTTCTACTGCACCCGCTGGTGTGGTCCCAACCACTGGCGCATGCGGGGCGTGATCGAAGTGTCGGGCGCGGCCGGCCCCACGGCGGCCAGCGAGCCGCCGTTGTACGCCGCTCTTGGCATCGACCTGGACGCTCCGCGACCGACTCCGGAGGTCCCTCACGGGAGACCTTCGGCGTCGCGCGGCGCCGAGCTGGCCGGATTTGTCCCCGAGACCTTCCTCACGGATTCGGCCTACCTATCCCGCAGCCCATCCGAGGTATTCCTCGCGCTGCGGGAGGATGCGGCCACGCGCGCCTTCGACGATTCGCAGGTCTGGGATCTCGTCGCCTGGATCTGGTCGACTCACACGACGAAGGAGACGATAGCGGCCGGCGCCGCGCTCTTCGCCCAGAACTGCGCCGCCTGCCACGGCGAGACGGGGACCGGTGACGGCGTCATGGCCGGGACCATCCCGGCGGCGACGATGGACGACCCGTCATCGACCGAACCCCTCCGTCCCGCCGACCTGGCGGATCCGGCGCGACTGCTGAGCGCCAGCCCGGCTCTCCTGCACGGCAAGATCACCCGCGGCGGAATGGGAACCGGCATGCCGTATTGGGGGCCCATCTTCACCGAGGCCCAGATCTGGGCGCTAACCGACTACCTGTGGACATTCCACTTCGAGGAGCCATCATGACCCAACGTACTCGCCAACGCACCGCGCGGCGGCGTAGCCCGGCGCACTTCCCGCTCCTGGCCGTGGCCGGCGGGCTTGTGCTGGTCGGCATGGCTGCGTTCGCCCTTTTCGCACCTCGCTCAGGGCGAGGGGAGGAGATCGAAGTCACCGGTCAACCGCGGTTGAAAGTGGACCGGGAGATGATCGACCTGGGCGACCTGCGCCTGGGACAAACCGTCGACGCCTCCTTCGTTTTGACCAACGTCGGCGACCAGA
>Ga0214473_10009018_pt1 | contig 11795 bp, 6 predicted proteins | sample RVTome_7_FD_203509 | JGI IMG/M metagenome (GOLD analysis project Ga0214473, IMG submission 203509) | Soil microbial communities from uranium-contaminated site in the Upper Colorado River Basin, Wyoming, United States - RVT98D197 | ecosystem: Environmental > Terrestrial > Soil > Contaminated >...
ATGACAATGGATAAGGCCTTGAAACACCCGCAGGTTACTGTTGACGTAAAAACCGAGGGCCGGATTCATCTTGAAACGTTAATGGATATTTTAGAAGTAAAAGAAAATATCTCCGGCAAGCTTTCAGTAAAAGGTAGAATAACCGGGACCTTCCCCGAGTTTTCCGGAAGTGGAACTGCAAAACTTGAAGACGCGGTGTTAGACACTTTTCATCTTGATGATGCAGTAGGAGAATTTACATACGGAAACAAAAAATTCAGTCTGAATAATTTTAGAGCCCATACCTACGAAGGTGAAATGAAAGGGACGGCCTCTCTTTTGCTTCCTTATGGAGATTATAAGGTAGATGCTGATGTATCTCATATCAGCAGTACGAAATTTCTCAGGTTCATAGAATGGGAGCCCCCGTTTCCACACGGTGAAGTGAGCGGTCATTTTCAGTTGCAGCAAAATCATGGACAGGATATCGAAGTCCGAGCAAATGTTGCTTATCTGAATACATCAGGGCATGAAGGAGATGTATTTAATAGATTGAATACAATAAGAGGGAATCTTCATTTAAAAGAGGGCCTTCTCACATTCTATAATTCTGTCCTTTCAACATCGGTTTCCGACCTTGCTCTTGATGGCAGTATAGATCTTAATAAAAACATGATAGACCTAAATGTTCAGCTTGACACAAGGGATGTCTCAGACCTTACATCGCCTTACTATACAAAACTTTTAACTAAAGGGAGATTTAAGGGCAAGGCAAAAGGGCCCATTGAGGACCCGGAGATATCAGGAAATCTCAATACAGGTTCCGGAAATGTTCACGGATTGATGTTTACAAGCGCATCTGCCGACCTGATATATAAAATCACGTCTCTTTCTGTATCACGTCTGAATATTAATAGCGGGAAATCATCCTATGATGCCTCAGGCACTATTGAATTCAGAAATGCAAAAGGGCTTTTTTATTTTAACGAGCCCTTTTACAGGGCAAAAGCTGCAGTAAAGGATGGAGACCTGAAACCTTTTGTTAAAGTATTTTATAAAGATATCCCTGTATCTGGCTCTGTCAGCGGGATACTCTTGTTTGAAGGCGATTCAAATAACTTTAATGCCAACGGTGATTTAGTTGTTAAAGACAGTATGATCTTTGGGCAGCAATTGGAAAAGGTCATCGTTAAAACCACTATCCGCCCGAAGGATATGGAATTTCATTCTGTTACCGCTCAAAAGGGTGATTCAACTCTTGATGCAAAAGGGAGTTTGTTTTTTGATAAAAGATTTAATTTTTCAGTTTATTCTTCCAAAATGAATTTGTCTGATATTAATATGCTCCAACGTTTTCCAATCGGCGGAAGCGCACGTCTGGATGTTAAGGGTACAGGAACATTAGAAAAGCCTGTTATAAATTTTACTGTTGATATTCCCGATAGCATTTACAAAGGAGTGCATTCAGGAAAGGGGAAAATTGAAGGAACATTGAAGAATAAGGATCTTTCAGCTCAGGGAAACTTTATGAATGGCGCTATTACTGCTGATGCGAAAGCCGTATTGTCGAATAAGATATTATGGGATGCGGATTTTGATTTCCATAAGGGCAGTTATGATTTTCTTTTGTCGGGTTTTATGGAGAAAATGCCTGAAGACCTTTCACTTTCTCTGGAAGGAAAAATTAAAATACATGGAGAAGGGGAAAATGTTTCATTGCTTTCAAGGTTCGGATATTTGAACTGCAGTCTTTACGGATATAATTTGAGAAACAGTAATGACATTGTTCTTGAGCTTGTTGGGAAGGAACTCAAGATAAGAGCTTTTTCATTAACCGGCGAAAATGCGAAATTGTCCGCAGAAGGAGTTTTAAAATTTAACGAACAGTTTAATGTCAAAATTAAAGGAAATCTGAACCTTGCACCTTTAAAAACCTTATCAGACAAGCTTGCATCATTAAAAGGCAGGGGCGATTTTATTGTTGATGTCACAGGGCCATGGAATATCCCTGATGTCAGCGGAGAGGTAAATGTGAATGAGGCCCTGGTCTTGTTGACTGAATACCCTTATAAGGTTGGGCCGATTAACGGGACCATTTATCTGAAAAAAGACAGATTCACTTTTGATTCTGTGAAAACCATTTTTGGTGGAGGCAGTGTAATCCTTTCCGGAGTTGGATACTTGAAAGGTTTTTCGATAAAAAGGATTTTCCTTTCTTCTACTGTTACGGGAATTATTATAAAACCGATGGAAAGAATGACTGCTACTGTGGATGGCAGACTTTATTATGAGACCTCAGATAAGGGGGCGGTTATCTCCGGGAATATTGATATTAAGAAGGCAAAATACGAAAAAAATGTTGAGTGGAACAAGTGGATTGTCAGTCTTAGGGAAATTAATAAAGAAACATCACGTTATCCTGCCTTTCTGAAGGACACTCAATTTAATGTGTACCTTTCAGGATCGGATAATATTATCATCGATAATAACATTGCGAAAACCCCTGTGAAGATAGCCCTCACACTTACAGGAAACGTTACCAGGTTTGGACTTATTGGGCGGCTTGAGGCCAATGAAGGCAGTATATTTTTCAGGAGAAATGAATTTAAAATTCTCGAAGGAAGCAATGTAGATTTTATAAATTCCAATAAAATAACCCCTGTATATCATATTCTCGCTGAAACGTACACAGGTGATTACTATATAAAACTGAATCTGGACGGCACCATGGATAAATTTACTTTATCGCTGTATTCAGATCCTCCTTTAAGTGAAATGGAAATACTTACGCTGCTCACAATCGGACAAACCGGAAAGGAGTCAAAAGGATTCGAAAGCGGTATTGCTGCCAGTGAAGCTGCAGAAATCCTGACAGGCGGGTTTCAGGATGTGGTGCAGGAAAACATCAAGAGCATTATCGGGTTCGAACGTTTTATGATTGAACCGCATACAACCTCAACAGGCGCGGTAGCTCCAAAGGTGATAATCGGAAAACGCCTCCTCGAAGACAAACTTTTTGTGACATATTCCACCTCGGTTGGCACTACAGAAGAAAGTTTTATACGACTTGAGTACATACTCGATAAGAATATTTCTCTTGTTGGATCAAAAGATGAAATAGGCAGTATCGGGGGAGACCTTAAATTCAGATTTGAGTTCAAATAGTTCAAAAGTGCAATAGAGCTGAAGTGCAAAAGTTAAAAATAAAAATGCAAAATGACAAAACAAAATTTGAAGCGAGGGTACCCGGCCACTATCGGGGACGCAGGGGTGGGGTTGTAATTTTTATCTTAACTTTCATTTCCTTTTATCTTGCTTCTTCCGTCACTTTTGCCTCAGATTCTCCGGAAACAATCAAAGCAATCGAGGTTGAGGGTTTGAGCCGGATAAGCAAGAAAGAATTGATAGATATAATCTGTTTTAAGGTCGGAGATGTTATTGACAGGGAAGCTTTAAGATACGGTATAAGGAGAGCATTTACAAAAGGCATTTTCCATGATGTAAAGGCTGTATCTGTTCCTTATGAAGATGGAATTAAATTGAGGTATATTGTAAAAGAAATACCTCTAATAAAAGAAATTAAGGTAGAAGGCAATAAAAATGTATCAAGCGGTGATATTAAAAAGGCAATTCTGTTTAGAGAAGGAGAAGATTTTAAGGAAGAGTATGTTGACAAGGCAAAAACCGACCTTGCCAATTTTTATAAAAGAAAAGGTTTTCCCGGGGCGTCAATCACAATTACTGCAGAAAATATAAAAAAAACATCTGTCATAGACATACATATAAATATAGATGAAGGACAGCCGTTAATTATTAAAAAAATCGATGTGCCTGATGATATTAAAGAAATGTTCAGAGTCCGGGAAGGGAAAGTATTTGACACGGATGCTGTGGACCAGGAATTAAGAAGACTGGAGGATTATTTAAAAAGACAGAACTATATTCATCCGGTTATCGGGCCCTATGAATTTACCGGCGGAAACCTTGTCATTCCTGTCAAGAAGGGGCCAAGACTGGAGTTGGTTTTCAGGGGAAATTTATCAGTCAGTTCAAAGAAGCTCAGCAATGAAGTCCCTTTCTTTGAGGACCAGGCAGTAACAGATGAGACGATACAGGAAGCGATAGACCGCATTAGAGAGATTTATTTAAGTGAAGGATATTACCATGCCCAGGTCGCAGCAGGGATCCAGAGCGAAGATGATACAATAAAAATTACATTTATTGTATTTGAAGGGAAAAAGGTTCTTTTGAAAAGAATAGTTTTTCAGGGCATCAGTATATCACCCGACGTTTTAAAAAGGATAATCCCGCTTGAAGAAGAGAAACCATATATTGAGAATGTCCTGGAGACAAGCAGGGAAGCGATTATCAGATTTTATAATGCACTTGGTTATCTTAAGACTGATGTAACAGGCGTAGAAAAAAATTTCACAAAAGATGGCGGAGAACTGGAACTCGTTTTCAATATCAAGGAAGGTCCTCAGACAAGAATTAAGGCAATTGAAATTTCCGGGAATAAAAATATCGGCACCCCTGAAATAAAGAATGTACTGCGACTCCAGGAAGAAATGCCCTATAACGTAACTGATATCGGAGATGCAAGATACAGGGTTATCTCGTTATACGGCAGGTATGGCTATATAGATGCGCACATAGAAGTTGAGAGTGAAATTGATGATGATAAGGCCTTCATAACTTTCAGGATAAAAGAAAATAAACCCTCTGTTATCGGAAAGGTTATTTACCGCGGAAACCTGAAGACGAAACTCAAGATTATAGAACGTGAACTTACTTTCAATGAAGGCGCCACTTTTAATTATGAAGAACTTTTAAAAACAAAACAAAGGCTTTACAAACTCGGTATTTTCAGCCAGGTGTCTATAGATACACTGGAACCGCAAAAGGTTAATGAGGACCAGGTTGCAAGAGACATACTCGTTACTTTAAAGGAAAGCAATGCCGGCTCAGTAGAAATAAGCCTTGGTTACGGCGACTATGAAAGATTCAGGGGGGCACTTGATATTAATTACCGTAACATCGGCGGGTATAACAGGCAGGCAGGGTTCCGGACAGAAATCAGTTCAGTAAAGCAAAGATATGCTCTTTCTTTTAAAGAGCCGAGACTTTTCAATAAGCCTGATTTGCCGTTTAATGTTTTGTTAGTGATGGAGAATACCAGGTCAGTGAATCTTGACACAAATGAGGTGCTTTATAAAATCGACAGAACGAGTTTGCTTCTGGGTGTCGAAAGGGAAATAAAGAAAAACTTGAAGGCAAACCTTAACTATGAATATGCATTTGTCGACACAAAAGATGTGCAGCCGGGCGTAATATTAAGTAAAGAAGATAGCGGTACTATAGCCATAGGGAGTGTTTCCGCCTCCCTTTTTTATGATAACAGGGATAACCCTTTTGATCCTGCATCAGGGTCCCTGCACGGAGTTGTATTTAAGATCGCCTCGAAAACCCTTTTATCAGAAAGCGAATTTGTAAAGGGGACCTTTCAGAGTTCCTGGTTTTTTCCATTAGCAAAAAAAATTGTTTTTGCGTTTTCTTTACGGGGGGGCGCAGCTTACAGTTATGATAACATTAAAGAATTGCCTCTTATTGAGAGATTTTTTCTTGGAGGGAGATCGACTGTAAGAGGATATAGTAATGATACACTGGGTCCCAAAGGGGATGATGATAATCCGACCGGAGGCAATATATATGCACTTGCAAACAGTGAATTCAGATTTTATATCGGGAAGGGATTCGGACTTGTAACGTTTGTTGATGCCGGCAATGTCTGGAAATTAGCGGAGAATATAAGGGCGGAACTGAAATATACGACAGGTCTGGGATTAAGGTACGGGACGCCTGTTGGACCTGTCAGGATAGATTATGGACATAAGATTAACAAGGAGGAAGGCGAAAGTTCAGGTGAGCTTCATTTCAGCTTTGGACAAGCTTTTTAACGGGAGTTAAGAGTTATGAGTTTTGAGTTAAGAGTTAAGAGTGAGAAAAGCAAAATAGAAGATAAGAGGATACGAAGATGGGAAGATAAGAAATCTCAGCTTTTCAACTTCCCAACTTCCCAACTTCTTATTCTCTGTTTACTTGTTACTTATCACTTATCACTTGTCACTGCAGTTCAAGCGGAGGTCCTTGAGCGGATTGTGGCGATAGTAAATAATAAAGTTATTTTGCTGAGTGAATATGAAGAGGCCCTTGAAGCTGCAAGAAAATCTGATCAAAAAGTGACAGAGGACGTTGTTCTTGATGAAATGATAAACAGGATATTGATTCTGGAACAGGCAAAAAGATTAAGTTTGGGAAGTACATCGGATTCGGCTGAAAATGTGGATGATAATAAACTGATAAAAGAATATATAGAGAGAAGGATAAAAGCGTTTATCCATATTCCCATAGATGAAATTGAATCTTATTATAAAAATAACAGGGGACGGTTTGCTGAGAAGGAATTCTATGAAGTCAAGGACGAAATAGAAGATTATATGGTGGAGGGAGAATTAAAAAGAAAGATTGCTGAACATGTTGAGGAACTGAGGAATAAGGCTTATATCAGGATACAATTGGGGAACGGAGATAAGGGCCATCAGGTAAAGTAAGTTTTATAATTCCATTATCACTGCAAGTTCATTACATTCCGGGAATTTGTGGCATTTGAGACACTCACCCCAGATTTTCTGTGGAAGGTCGTTTTTGTCAATATCATTAAATCCTAATTCTTTAAAAAATCCCGGATGGTAAGTAAGTGCAAATACTTTTTTTATACCGAGTGTTTTTGCTTCAATCAGACATTTGTTCACCAGCTTTTTGCCTATGCCTTTGCCCTGATAATTTTGTGATACAGCAACAGACCTGATTTCAGCAAGATCTTCCCATAGAATGTGGAGGGCTGCGACCCCGATAATTTTATCATTCTCAAGGCATACATAGAAATCACGGATGTTCTCGTAGATTTCATTCAGGGAACGCGGCAGCATCTCATCTTTATTGGCAAATTGATTGACAAGCGTATGTATTGCCTTTGTATCTGTTATAACAGCTTTTTTTATCTGTAGTTTAGTTAAAACCTTTTTTTTCACTTTTTTTATAAAGCTCAATCAGGACCCCCTCTCTGAGTCCATAATTGCTGACTGCAATTTCTTTAAAGTTGAAAATTTCCATCAACTTTAAAAGTATAAGTGTTCCCGGCACTATAATGTCAAGCCTTGAAGGCTCAAAAGGGATAAATTTTCCTCTTTCATGGGAGCTGATGGCGGAAATGGTGTTGAAGATATTTTTTACCTTTCTCCTTGTCAAGATGGTATTGTGAATTTTTTTATGTTCAAATATTTTCAGTTTCTTTGTCAAAGCGGCAAGTGTTGTTACAGTACCCGCTGTACCGATAAAGACAGTTTTGGATTTTGAGTAGGGGCGAACGGCCGTTCGCCCGTACGGAGTTATGAGTTTTAAGTATGGTTTCGCGATTTTTCCGATTTCCTTAGAAATGTACCGGTCCATTTTGATTAAATCTTCTTTCAATGGTGGATCGTGCTTCATATATTTGCCTGCCAGATATACAACCCCGAGATCCAGGCTGTGAACAATTGAAGGTTTACCATGCCTTGAGAATATTAACTCGGTACTGCCGCCTCCTATATCGACCATTAGAGCGGTATCAGGCGCTGAAATATCTATTAACATACCCGAGGCGGTTTTTCTTGCCTCTTCTTCTCCGCTGATTATCTTTATATTAAATCCTGTGGCTGCCTTTGCCTTTTTCAGGAATTCATCGCTGTTCTTTGCCTCCCTGAGGGCGCTTGTGGCTACTGCTGAGATATTATGGACATCATATTGTGACAGGACATCTCTGAATTTACCGAGAACCTTCAGGCTTTTTGTTATCGCTTCATTCTTCAGAAACCCATTACGTGAAATCCCTGATCCAAGTCTTGTAATAATTCTGTCTGAAAAGATTTCATTAATTGAATAAATGTCTTTTCGGGGATTAAAGCGAACTTTGGCAATCAGCAGTCTGAAGGTATTTGTTCCGATGTCAATCGCTGCAAGCGGTTTATTTTTCACGATGAAATTATAAGAGAAAATGGCATGAATTTGCTATTGAAAGCTTATTTTTGTTACTTATGAAATTTATTGTTGTGGTTGAAATCCCCTGTGCCCGCCCTAAAGCGGCTTGCATTGAAAAAAGGGGATACCCCCCTGAGGGGCTACTAAAGAGAACGGTTGAGAGTGGCAGTGATTTCATAGCATTGAAATATAGTTAGTTAAAATGTCAAAATTATCTTCCAAATCAATTTTGATTGGACATGTGTTATTTTGTTTGAGATATAATGTTTACAGGAGATAAAACCGGACATGCTTGAGAAAAGATACGAACCAAAGGATATTGAGAAGAAGTGGTATGACTTCTGGATTGAAAAGGACTATTTCAGGGCAGAGGCCAAAAGCGATAAGCCCGCTTACTGCATAGTTATCCCGCCGCCGAATGTTACAGGTTCTTTGCATATCGGTCATGCGCTCGATATTACCCTTCAGGACATAATGATCCGGTGGAAGAGGATGTCAGGGTTTAATACACTATGGCTGCCGGGGACAGACCACGCCGGGATCGCTACTCAAAACGTTGTTGAGAAAGAACTTCAAAAACAAAAAAGCGACCGGCATTCACTCGGCAGGGAGAAATTCATTGAGAAGGTCTGGGAATGGAAGAAACAGTACGGCGGCACAATAATTAATCAGTTGAAAAGCATTGGCGCATCCTGCGATTGGAGCAGGGAAAGGTTTACGCTCGATGAAGGACTCTCGAGGGCGGTGAAGGAGGTATTTGTCAGGCTTTATGAAGAAGGACTGATTTACAGGGGCGAATATCTCATCAACTGGTGCCCTCGATGCCATACTGCATTATCCGATCTGGAAGTAGAACATGAAGACAAACAAGGCAAGCTTTATTACATAAAATATAATTTCACAGATGGAAACGGACATATTACGGTCGCCACCACAAGGCCTGAAACATATCTCGGCGACACGGCGGTTGCCGTTAATCCTGAAGATGACAGATATAAACATCTCATCGGTAAAATGGTAAGGTTGCCGATTATTAACAGGGACATCCCGGTCATAGCGGATGAATTTGTCGATGCTTCTTTCGGCACGGGCGCTGTTAAAGTAACTCCTGCACACGACCCCAATGATTTTGATATGGGAAAGAGGCATAATCTGCCGTTCATCAATATATTAACAGGTGACGGAAAAATGTCGGCGGAGGCAGGCCCATACAAAGGACAGGACAGGTTTGAATGCAGGAAGAATATTCTGAAAGACCTGGAGGAAACCGGCCATCTTGAAAAAGTAGAAAATCATGACCTGGCAATAGGGCATTGCTACAGATGCAAGACCATTGTTGAGCCATATCTTTCCGAGCAGTGGTTTGTGAAAATAAAGCCTCTTGCTGACGAAGCAATAAAGGCTGTAAAAGACGGCCGTGTGAAAATTATTCCATCAGGATGGGAGAACAGTTATTTTGACTGGATGGAGAACATCAGGGACTGGTGCATATCACGCCAGATATGGTGGGGGCACAGGATCCCGGTCTGGTACTGCCGGGACATGCGGAATGCGGAATGCGGAATGCGGAAGGGGACCATTGTATCACGGGACGAGCCAAAGTCATGTCCCTACTGCGGCTCTGAGAATCTGTCTCAGGACGATGATGTGCTTGATACGTGGTTTTCATCAGCGCTCTGGCCCTTTTCCACTCTTGGCTGGCCTGATGAAACTGAGGACCTGAAGACCTTTTATCCCACCAGCGTTTTGATAACAGGATTTGACATCTTGTTCTTCTGGGTTGCACGTATGATTATGATGGGATTGAAATTCATGGGCCGGGAACCGTTCAGGCATGTATATATCCATGCATTGATCAGAGATGCCGAGGGGCAGAAAATGAGCAAATCAAAAGGCAACGTGGTAGACCCTCTCAAAATGACCGAGATGTACGGCACTGATGCGTTCAGGTTTACACTTGCGGCTTATGCAGCGCAGGGAAGGGACATTAAATTTTCCGAGCAGCGGGTTGAGGGATACAGACACTTTCTCAACAAGATTTGGAATGTAGCAAGATTTATATCCATGAATGTAAAAGAAGGAGAAGAAAGGGCCTTTGCGGTAAAAGTTAAGGACCTGAGCCTTGCCGACAGATGGGTCCTGAGCCGTTTATCTTCAGTTTGTTCAGAAACAAACAAAGCGCTCGAAGAATACAGGTTTAATGACGCAGCGGGGGCTTTATATCAATTTATATGGCATGAACTTTGCGATTGGTATATTGAGATGATCAAGCCTGAATTGTACGGTGACAATGAGGAGTCAAAAAGAGCGGCGCTATTCACTCTAGTGCATGTCTTTGAAGTCTCACTTGCATTATTGCATCCATTTATGCCATATATCACTGAAGAAATCTGGCAGCAGTTACCCGGTAAAAAAGAAGATGAAAGCCTTTGCATCCGTGAATATCCTTCTGCCGAGGATGGTATTGAGGATAAAGACGCCGAGAAGAAAATGAATATAGTAATGGATGCGGTAACGTGCATTAGAAGCATCCGGGGTGAATTGAATTTATCGCCGTCGCTGGAACTCCAGGCATTGATCAAAACATCAAATAATACGGAAAGCATTTTAAAGGAAAATATTACATATTTGGAAAAATTAGCAAAAGCAAAAAATATAGAGATAGGGAAAGAAATTCTTCCCCCTAAAAATGCTGCGACTGCGATCAAACCGGCCATGGAAGTATTCGTTCCGCTTGAAGGATTATTTGATATAGATGCTGAAATCATCAGATTGAGCAAAGAGAAAATCAAGATTGAAGAGGATATCGAATACGTTAAAAAGAAGCTTTTAAATGAAAATTTTACAAGTAAGGCCCCTCAGGCTGTTGTTGAAGAAAATAAAGACAAGTATAATAATTATTTAGATAAATTACAGTCAATTCAAAATAATATTGATAAACTTAATCAATGGAGGGAGTCCAATGAGTGAGGGAGCTTTGGAAATAGAGAAAAGCAAAGCGCAGGTTATAGAAGGAGAGTTTATTAACATAAAACAGAGTTCAATCAGATCGGTTGAAGGCGGGCATGTAGAAATGCAGCGGGTGTGTGCTTTAACAGTTGATGGCGAGAAGATTGATGCTACACAAAGCGCTTCAGGTGTTATAAAGGCAGAAGAGATAAATCTTAACCAGAGCATTTGCATGGTGACTGTTGCTGGGGAAGCCTCGTCAAACTCTTCGTGTTCTCTTGTCACGGTTGCCGGAGACAGTATAAATGAGATTAATAAAAGCGCTGTCGGCGTCATGGTAGCCAAAAATATAAAAGTTGAAAATACTACATCCTTAATCATGATAGCTAAAAATATCGAGGGCAATGTTAAAACGGTCCTGGACTGGCGGGCAGCTCTTGCCCTCGGCGCAGCTTTCGGAGGCGTGTTGGGGTTGATAAAGATATTGTCGAAGCGGTAGAGACAAAGTGTTGAGAGGTTTTATTGTTGTCACTCCCGCTTGTCGGGAGTCTTTCATTACGATTTTAAATAAGTCCGTAAGATTCCGGACAAGCCGGAATGACAATCATTGAAATGCGATTACTATGCTTAATATTGATTATGTAATTACAGACAAGATTCTCTTAAACGCGCTGCGTGAAGATACCGGCAATGGCGATGTGACGACATCAGCCCTGATCCCTGAAAAACATGTCTCTGATGCGGTAATCATTGCCAAAGGAGATTTCATTCTTGCGGGGCTTCCCTTTGTG
>Ga0214473_10009019_pt1 | contig 11794 bp, 15 predicted proteins | sample RVTome_7_FD_203509 | JGI IMG/M metagenome (GOLD analysis project Ga0214473, IMG submission 203509) | Soil microbial communities from uranium-contaminated site in the Upper Colorado River Basin, Wyoming, United States - RVT98D197 | ecosystem: Environmental > Terrestrial > Soil > Contaminated >...
GAAATCGAGCACCACGCCGGTGCGTTGCTGGGCACTCGCGGCCTGGGCCCAACAAAGGCTCAGGCAGAACACACACGGCACGATGAGCTTTGCGGTGTTGAACATGGGCATCTCGCGCCCGGCAGGTTACCAGAACCGCCACCGACAGGGACAGGTACCGTGCACTTGAATGGGCGCCCCGCCCCTGACGTCTCGTAGTAGACTCGTCCCCCGGATTGCCCTGAATGCGCCGATCTGCCCTGATTTCGAGCCTGTGCGTGGTGTGCCTGACCCTCCCGGCGGTCGCCGCCGCCCAGCCTTCGGCGGCGCAGACGGCAGAACGCCTCGGCAGCCGGATCGCCACCGGCACCGCGGAATCGAGGACGAACGTGGCCTACGGGTTGGCCGTCGGGGTCGTGGAAGCGCCGACCGACGTGGTGATGCGCATCATCACCGACTACGACCGATACTCGGAGTTCCTTCCGCACTTCCGGCAGTCGCGCGTGCTCTCACGCCGTGGAAACAACGCCCTCGTCTACATGCAGGCCAGCGTCATCCGCAGCACCGCCACGCTCTGGGCGCAGGTGCGGATCTTCGCACGCCGGCCCCGAGGCGAGATGCGCATCATCGAAGGCCGCATGGTCACCGGCAACATGGACCAGTTCGTCGCGCGCTGGGAGGTGACGCCGCTCGACGGAGGCAGCCGCACGCTCGTGCGTTTCCGCATCCTGGTGGAGCCCGATCTGCCATTCCCTGGCTCGATCTTCACGAGTGAGAACGTCAAAGCGGCACGCCAGACCATCGCCGCACTCAGGCAGCGCACCTCCGAGCCGCGCTACGCTCGCAATCCCTAGGGTTTCGCGAGCTTGGCCCGCCTCCACATGCCTTGACGCCCGGCTGGCCCGCTGCTAGATACGCGCCGGCCCAAGGCCTGTCCGCGCTCTCCGCCACAACCTCGGATCGGGCGCGGGAGCTCGGCGAGGAGTCCCATGCAGCTGCTCTCCGCGGTCGTCCTCCAAGGCGGCTCGATGATCGATCTGGACGGTACGTTCTTCGTCCAGCTCCTGCTGTTTTTCATCGCGTTTCTGTTCCTGCGGGCCTTCGTGTTCCACCCGATGATCCGCCTCTTCGAGAGGCGCGAAGAGGCCATCGACGGGGCTCGCGCGGAGGCCAAAAAGATGGAAAAGGAGGCCGGGCAGAAGGCCGCGACCTTCGAGGAGGAAATGCGCAAGATCCGCCTGCAGGCCGGCGCGGAGCGTGAGCGGCTCAGGCAGGACGGCATCCGCCTCGAGCGCAAGCTCCTCGAAAAGGTGCGGACCGAGACGCAGCAGACGCTGCGGGAAGCCGAGCAGAAGCTGCAGGGCGAAGCTCGGAATCTCCGCTCCGAGATCCGGGCCAAGGTGCCGGCCCTCGGCCGGGAGATCGCCGCCCGCCTGCTCGACCGGGAGGTGAGCTGATGGCTCGGTTCCGAGCTGCCCTTCTCTCGATCTCGCTGGCCCTCGTTCCGGCGGCCGCGACCGCTCAGGAGCACGGGCCCGAGAGCACCGCGGAGGCGGCCGGCCCCTCCGAAGCTGAGCATGGGGCCGAGCACGTGTCGGTCCTGGACGTCTTCCGCTCCGTCGAGTTCTGGGGCTCCGTCGTCAACTTCGCGCTCCTCGTCGCCCTCGTCACCTATCTTGGCCGCAAGCCCCTCAGGCAGTACCTGCGGGACAGGCGACTCGCCGTGGAGGAAGGCCTCGCGGATGCGCGCCGACTCAAGATCGCAGCCGAGGCGAAGTACGCGGAGTACTCGGGCCGACTCGAGCAACTCGACCGCGAGATGGCCCAGATCCGCGCAGAGATGGTGAAGGCCGGAGAGGCCGAGCGCGATCGCATCGTGGCCGAAGCGGAGGGCAAGGCGGCGCGGATGCGCAGGGACGTTCAGTTCCTCATCGACCAGCAGATGAAGCAACTGCGGGTCGATGTCGTCACGGAGGCGGTCGAAGCCGCGGTGGGCGCGGCCGAGGAGGCTCTGCGGGGCAGCGCGACGGCAGCCGATCAGGATCGCCTCGCCGCCCGATACCTCGAGGGAATCGAGGGCACGGCCCGCGAGACGGGGGAGGGAACGTGAAAGGCGGAACGCTGGGACGTCGCTACGCGCGGGCGCTGCTGGACCTCGCCGGCGAGCAGGGCCAGATCGAGCGCGTCGGCACCGACCTGCGGGATCTCGATGTGGCGTGGAAAGAAGGCGCCGAGCTCCGCGAGGTATTCGAGAATCCGAGCTTCTCTGCCGCGTCGCGCGCGGCGGTGATCGACACCATCACGACGCGGATGGGAGTCCTGCCCGTCGTCCGCAATACCCTGCGCTTGCTTTCCGACAGGCACCGGATACGACACCTGCCCGAGGTCGTCGAGGCCTTCGAGGAGCTGGCCCAGGAGAGGGAGGGGCGGGTCCGTGCCGAGGTGATCACGGCCAGGCCCATGACCGAGAGCTATCGCGAGCAGCTCCGGTCAACGCTCGAGCGCGTGACGGGCAAGAAGGTCGTCCTGGTCACGCGCGAGGACCCGTCGATCATCGGAGGCGTAGTCACCCGCGTGGGCGACAAGGTCTTCGACGGAAGCATCAAGCACCAGTTGGCGGAGATACGCGACGACCTCCTGAGCCACTGAACGAGCACGGGGCCGCCTCGCGGCCTCCCAGCCACGTCCGAAAGGTAGCCCCATGCAGCTGCGCGCCGAAGAGATCTCCCAGATCATCAAGCAACAGATCGCCTCCTACGACAGCTCGGTGGACGTCATGGAGACGGGCACCGTGCTCATGGTCGGTGACGGGATCGCGCGGGTCTACGGCCTCGACAGCGCGATGGCGGGCGAGCTCGTGGAGTTCCCGGGGCACCTGATGGGCATGGTGCTGAACCTCGAGGAAGACAACGTCGGCTGCGCCATCTTCGGATTCGACTACGACGTCAAGGAGGGCGACACCGTCAAGCGCACGGGCCGAATCGTGGAGGTTCCAGTCGGTCCCGCCATGGTCGGCCGAGTGGTCAACGCCCTCGGCCAACCGGTGGACGGCAAGGGCCCCATCGAGACCAAGCTGCGCCGGCGCATGGAGATCAAGGCCCCGGGGATCATCCAGCGGCAGCCTGTGATCGAGCCGCTCCAGACGGGCCTCAAGGCCATCGACTCCATGATCCCGATCGGGCGCGGGCAGCGCGAGTTGATCATCGGCGACCGGCAGACGGGCAAGACGGCGGTCGCCGTGGACACGATCATCAACCAGAAGGGCAAGGGCGTCTTCTGCATCTACGTGGCCATCGGCCAGAAGCAGTCGACGGTCGCCCAGGTGGTCGACCGGCTCGGCGAGCACGGTGCCCTCGAGTACACGACGGTCGTCTTGGCTGGCGCCTCGGAGGCAGCGCCGTTGCAGTTCATCGCGCCTTACAGCGGCTGCACCATGGGCGAGTACTACCGCGACAGCGGACAGCACGCCCTGTGCATCTACGACGACCTCTCCAAGCAGGCCACGGCCTACAGACAGCTCTCGCTGCTGCTGCGGCGCCCGCCCGGACGAGAGGCCTATCCGGGCGACGTCTTCTACCTGCACAGCCGCCTGCTCGAGCGCGCAGCGAAGATGGCCGACGAGTGGGTCGTCGTGAAGAAGGGCGACGAGCCGAAGCGCGCCACGGCGGGCGAAATCTTCCTGCGGTCCGCCGGCCACAAGGAGGCGACGAGCAAGGCCGCCGAGAAGGGTCCCGACTACGAGGTCAAGAAGCTCCCCGACTCCGGCGGCTCCCTCACGGCCCTGCCCATCATCGAGACCCAGGCCGGCGACGTGTCCGCGTACATCCCCACGAACGTCATCTCCATCACGGACGGGCAGATCTTCCTCGAATCCGACCTGTTCTATTCGGGCGTCCGACCGGCCATCAACGTCGGCATCTCCGTCTCGCGCGTCGGCGGCAACGCGCAGATCAAGGCGATGAAGCAGGTCGCCGGCACCATGCGGCTCGAGCTCGCCCAGTACCGGGAAATGGCCGCCTTCTCCCAGTTCGCTTCGGACTTGGACAAGGCGACGCAGCAGCAGCTCGCGCGTGGCGCGCGTCTCGTCGAGCTCCTCAAGCAAGGGCAGTACGTCCCCATGCCCGTCGAGGAGCAGATCGTCGTCGTCTTCGCCGGCACCCACGGATATGCCGATGGACTGCCCGTGAGCTCCCTCGAGCGGTACGAAAAGGAGCTCGTGTCCTTCATCAAGGCAAAGCACGCGGACGTGCTCGAGGCGCTTCGGACGAAGAAGAAGTTCGACGAAGGCGACGGCCGCAAGATCGCGTCCGGAGAGCTCGGCAAGAAGCTGGTGAAAGCGCTCGAGGCGTTCGCGAAGACCTTCGAGGCCGAAGGGAAGGCGAGCTGACCGGTGCCTAGCCTCAAGGTCATCAGGACGCGGATCGCGAGCGTCAAGAACACGCAGAAGATCACGCGTGCCATGAAGATGGTGGCCGCGGCTCGCCTGCGGCGGGCCCAGCAGGCCATCCTCGAGGTGCGTCCCTATGCCCTCGAGACGCTCGAGGTGCTGAGCGCCGTGGCGGCCCGTGCGGGCGGAGACGAGGAGGTCCACCCCTTGCTCGCCCGGCGCGATCCTGAGCACGTGATGCTCGTCGTGCTCACCAGCGACCGCGGGCTCGCGGGCGCCTTCAACGCCAACATCAACAAGGCCGCCTTCCGTTTCTACAAGGAGCTGGAGCGCCAGGGGAGCGAGGTGACCTTCGCCGCCATCGGCCGCAAGGGGCGCGACTACCTGCGACGCCGCGACGCCAAGCTCGAGAAGGAGTTCACGGGAGTCTTCGAGAACCTCTCGGTCCAGAAAGCGGGCGAAATCGGGCGCTACATCGTCGACCGCTACACCAACATGGACCTCGACGCGTGTTACCTGATCTACAACGAGTTCAAGAGCGCCATCACCCAGAGCGTCACGGTGGAGCCGCTACTCCCCATCCGTCCAATGGACTTCCCGGCGGACGAGACAGCGGTGGACTTCATCTACGAGCCCGACAAGGTGGGGCTGCTCGATCGGTTGCTGCCCATGTACGTCGAGGTAGAGGTCTACCGTGCGTTGCTCGAGTCGGTGGCCTCGGAGCACGGCGCGCGCATGACTGCGATGGACGCAGCCACCAGCAACGCCAAGGAAATGATCGCCAAGCTCACCATGCAGTTCAACCGCGCGCGCCAGTCCGCGATCACAAAGGAGCTCATGGAGATCGTCGGCGGCGCCGAGGCGCTCAAGGGCTGATCGTGTGAGCGCGACCTATGGGTAAGTGAGGTCGTCGCAGAAGCGCACGGTGGCATTGCGGGGGGTGCACTCGCCCGATTCGGAGCAGTATCCGCCCTCGCAGGCTCCGTGGGCATCACACGGTGTGCCGCTGTGCTCGAGAGCACGGCAGACGGGGGGCGACCGAGAGCTGCGGGGCTCGGCGCAGTATGTTCCACCGGTGCAGTCGACCTCGACGCAGGCCTGCCCCTCGGGCGACCGCGGCCCGCACGCTCGCCTCACCCCGTCCTGTCCGACGACGCAAGCGAGGCCCGGACGACACGCGAGCAGCGGCGAGTAGTCACCGGCATCGACGTCGGGCGTGCAGTCGGCCCCCTCGCCGAGCGTCCCTGTGTAGATGCCGGCCCACTGCTCCCCCTCGCCGGGGTCACAGGAACCGGCGGCCGCGCGCATGACGCTGACGCGCTCTCGATAGACGACCGCGTCAAACCCGATTCGACCGTCCACGTACGCCGACCCCGACAGATCCTGGGCGCACAGGGTCTGGAGGAGCTCGACGCACTCCCCTCGCGACGGGTAGCGCGACGCTTCCCGATCGCAGCAGCGCAGGTGGGCGTCGCACTCGAGACCGACCACCTCCGCGCAGAGTTGCTCGGTGGTCGGCGGGGTCGGCGGGGAATCGATCGCCTCCCGGTCTTGCTGAGACCGAGCGGACGCGGGGCCCGTGCTCGGCCCGGGCGGCTCCGGAGCCCCGCCGCAGCCGAGAAGCCATACGACCACCAGCGCGGGCGCCGGCAGACGCTTCACGGACGGGCTCCTGGCATCAGGAGCCGCACGCGACGCAGCGAAGGGCCGATGAGGTTCGCTCGGACCTGCCGTGCAGCGGAGAACACACCCTGCGGCAGTGCCCGGAACGTGACGTCGAGGTGCTGCTCGTCGGTCTCCATGCCGTGCACCGTCACCAAGGACGTGAGCACGGACACGGCCTGACGCACACGGCGATTGCGGCCGAGCTTGGGATGACGCATGAGGTCGAGGACGATGCGGTTGTCGCGCGCCTCGACGAGGACGGGCGGCAGGTCGGCCATGTGCTGAACGAGGTTTCCGGGCTTCGAGAGGTCCAGGGCGCCCGACTTGATGAGCATGGCCACCGGCGAGGTCGACTCCTCCGCGAGATCGAGGGTGACGTTCTCGAGTCGCACCTCGATGCGCAGCTCTTCGCTCGTCAGCAGCACGCGCTCTACGAAGACGACGGCCGATGCCCGCACCGTCGTGCGCATCAGGTCCACCGTGGCGGCCATCCGGATCCCGGGGGGCCTGGACTCGATCACCACGTCGGTGGCCTTGCCCGATTCCTCCGCTTCGGCGGCGAGCCATCGCAAGGCGTCGAGGGGCACCCCCATGCGCAGCCCCATCGCGCTCCTGAAGGCGCGCCCGATCTCCGCCGGATTGTCCCTCACATACCCCGCTGCGGCCCGCAGCATTTCCCGTGGCCCCTTCATGATGCGGGAGGATACCCCAGGCTGGGGCAAGCGGGGGGGTCAGTCGGTGATGACCGGCCCGGTTTGGACGACGCCGACCGGAGGCGAACGGGTCCAGTCACGGCGCGAAGACGGCGCGCTTCCAGAGGGGGACGTCGCGCTTGAGCGCGTCGATGTACTCGTCCGTGGCGGCGAGACCCTCCTTGCGGTGCTCGGAGGCGATGCGCAGCCGAAACGAGCGCGCCCCCACGGGGACGCGTCCCACGCTGTGCTCGACGCTCACCGCGAGGACCCCGGTGCGCCCGATCGCGTGCTCGGCCAGGCGGCTCAGCATGCGGCTCGCCATGGGCTCGTAGGCCTCGTAGTCGAGGGCGACGATGGGCCGGCCGTCCTCGGTGGGCCGGGCGATGCCCTCGAAGGTCAGGACCGCGCCCGCACCGGCGGCCGCAGGCCAGGCTTCGGTCGCGGGCTCGAGCGGGCCGTCGACGATGCGCACGTCGATGGGCTCGGGCGCGCTCATCCGCCCGACACCGCGCCGATGAGCGCCAGCTCGTCGCCCGCGGTGATCACGGCCTCGTCTCCCACGAGCTCGTAGTTGATCGCGAGCCGGCACCACGGAAGTCGTTCCGCAATCGCGGGATAGGCCTCGGCCACGCGCGGGCGCAGCGTGCCCCAGTCCACGGAACCCTCCGCGACCTCGACCACGGCCTCGTCCGCTCCGAGCTTCTCCCGCTCCGCACCAAACAACTTGATCGCGATCCGCATCGTTCCCCTCCGTCGACCTCGAGGCCGGATATACTCGCCAGCTCCGAGGAGTGCAAATGCACAACGGCACCAAGCGCACGGTGAGCGCGGACGGTGGCTCAATCACGGAGCGCATCCCCGTGTACGTCATGGCCGGCGGTCACAGCAGCCGCTTCGGTTCCGACAAGCTCCGCGCCCCACTCGACGGGGAGACAGCGCTCGGCCACGTGCTGCGCGCCGTCGTGCCCTGGTCGAGCGGCACGGTCGTCGTCGCCGATCGGGCCGGCCGCTATGACGACCTGGGCGCCCCGACCCTCGGCGATCTCGAGCCCCACCTCGGCCCCGCCGGGGGTCTGCTCACGGCGTTGGAACATGCGACTGCGCCGTGGATCCTCGCCGTCTCGGGGGATATGCCGGTTCTGCGCGGGCCCTGGATGCGCGCGCTGCTCGACGCTCGCGCACCCGGCGTGTCCGCCGTCGCGTTCTTCGGCGAGCGGTGGCAGCCGCTGCCGGTGCTGTTGCACCGAAACGCTCGCGACGCGCTCCGCGCCCGCGTCGGTGCCGGGGAGCGGGCGCTGTGGCGCCTGCTCGATCACGTCGGTGCCACGACCGTGACGCTCCCTGAGGACTGGCCCGAGCGATCGGGGATCAACACGACCGAGGATCTGGCCTTCTTCGAGGCGCGCCTCGCGCAGGAGCTGCCGTGAACGCCGTGCTCAACGGTTGGGCGGCCATCGTGGGCCGACGCAGCGGCGGGCGGACACGGGTCGCCTGGCGCGTCGTCTCCGCCTTGCGCGCCGCGGGGCTGCGCGTTTGCGGGGTCGTGCACGAGCCGGTGGGTCCGAGCGAGGAGCCGACGGGCTACGACGCCGTCGACGTCCTGACGGGAGAGAGGCTGCCGCTCGCCCGCATCGCCAGCGACCCGCACATCTGCGCGTGGCGGTTCGAGCCCGGCGTGTTCGAACGCATCGCCGAGTCCGTGGAGCGCGCCGCTGGCGACGTGGTGCTCTTCGAGGTGGGTCCCGTCGAGGCTCGAGGCGAGGGCCACTGGGCCGCCGTCAAGAGCGCCCTCGAGGGTCAACCACGGGTAGTCCTGCTCAGTATCCGGCCCCGCGTGCTCGCGACCGTGGCCCTCGGTTTGCCCGACCCCTTGGCGGGGCTCGAGCTTCCGGTCCCCGACGCCGCGATCGATCGCTTCACGGCCCGCGTCGCCGAACGGGCTCGTACCTTGGCGGACGGCGGACGGGGCGTGCCGTGAGGCGGCCGCCTCCCGCACCCTCAACAGTCACGGCTGTGATGCAGGCCTACGAGTGGCTCGACGGCCGGGTCGCCGACGTTCTCGCGGCGGGCGGACGGGGCGTCTCTTGCGAGCGCGGCTGCGATGCGTGCTGCCACTACCCTCTGCGGGTCTCGAGCTGGGAGCTCTCGACCGTCACCGACGCCTACGCGAGGCTCCCCCAGCTCACTCGGCAGCGTGTACGCAAGCAGGTCGCTCGCGCGCTGCGAGTGCTCGGGCCGCTTCGCCAGGGCTGGACGGTCTTCCCCGAGCGTGCCGAAGACCGCGTGGCCTACTGCAAGGCTCCGGTGCGATGCCCGATGCTCATCAACCGCCGATGCGCCGCCTACGCGGCGCGCCCCGTCGCTTGTCGAACGCATTTCGTGGTCAGCGAGCCGGATCTGTGCCGAGGCGGCGACCGGCCGGTGACGAGTCCGGATCTGGAGGCGCAGAGACAGGAGCTCGTCGATTGCCTGAGGGGTGAGGGCGTCGAGGACGCCGAGCCGGGCGTGCTCTTCGTGGACGGGTTGGCGGGCGCACTGCGCGCACCCGGGCGGTGAGCCTTCGCGAAGGATCCGCTTGACTGGAACCGCTTGGTGGGGAATCACGTGCGCTTCGTGACGGACATCGCGAATCCAGAGATCGCGCGCGGCACCGAGCGTGTCCAGGGCAGCGAGCCGCCGCTGGTCGATTCCTTCGGCCGGGCGCACAGCTACTTGCGAGTGTCGGTTACCGATCGGTGCAACCTGGCGTGCCGGTACTGCGTCGCCCCCGAGAGCCGGGTGGACCAGGCGCGCCGTCCGGAGATGCTCTCGTACGAGGAGGTCGCGCGCCTCACGGCCCTGTTCGCGCGCGCGGGAGTCAGGCGCATCCGCTTCACGGGCGGCGAGCCGCTCGTTCGTCGGGGATTCGTCCAGATGGTGGAGCTCGTCCGCCGGGAGACGGGCCTCCGTGATCTCTTCGTCACGACCAACGGTGTGCGCCTCGCCGGCCTCGCCGAGCGGCTCGTGCGTGCGGGCATCCGGGGAGTCAACGTCTCCTTGGACACCCTCGATCCAGCGCGATTCCGAGACTTCACCGGCGGAGGCGACCTGAGCCGCACCGTCGGCGGGATCCATGCCGCGGTCGCGGCGGGGATGGAGGTCAAGCTCAACGCCGTGCTCCTCCGAGGCGCGAACGACGACGAGCTCGGCCGGCTCGTGGACTTCGCGTGGGAGCTCGGGGCCACGCCACGGTTCATCGAGCGCATGCCCATCGGGCAGAATGCGCCCGGGGTTCGTACGCTCACGGCGGACGAAGCTGTCGGCCGGCTCGGAGCCAGGCTCGAGCGCGGGGGCTGGATGTCCCAGGACCGTCACGGACCGGCCCGCTACATGCCCGCAGCAGATGGCTCTGGACGCCGGGTCGGGTTCATCTCGGCCATGAGCGAGCAGTTCTGCGCGTCGTGCAATCGCCTGCGACTCACCGCGACGGGCGAGATTCGGTCGTGCCTCGCATCCCCCGAGCGTGTTCCGCTGCGGGAGCTGTTGCGTTCCTGCGCCAGCGACGCGGACATCCTCGCCGCCGTCCGGACCGCGCTGCTCAACAAGAGGGCGGCGCACGAGATGGGGGACCTGGTGCCCGTTCCCGGCCCCGCGATGCGGTCCATCGGGGGTTGAGCGTGGTGCCGGGGGGGGCCGTGGCAACGGCCCAAACGGGGTGTACAGTCCCGGCCCCATGCGGATCCGCGGTCTCGACCTTCGGCTGTGCGCTGTGCTCGTGGCCCTCGGCGCGGTCGCCTGCTCGGAGGACCCAGTCGCGCTCGACTTCACTCGGCCCGCGCAGGCGGCACCGACCCGCCCCCGGCGAAGCCCGGAGAGACTCGTCGTGGGGATCGGCGCCATGCTAGGGCCGGAGGAGACCTATGAGTCGCATGCAGCGCTCGTGAGATACGTCGCACGAGCGGCCGGTCGCGAGGCTGACATCGTCCAGCGGCGCACCTACCAGGAGATGAACCGCCTGCTGGCGGATGGTGATGTGGACATCGCGTTCATCTGCACGGGCGCCTACGTGGCGGTCCGCGACCAGGTCGTGTTCCTCGCGGCGCCCATCCTCCATGGCGAACCCACCTACCGCTCTCTCATCATCGCCCGTCGCGGCGGACCCGCGTCGATGGACGAGCTGCGGGGCAAGCGCTTCGCGTTCACGGATCCCCTGTCCAACACGGGCCGACTCTTCCCGATCTACCTGGTGCAACGGCGCTTCGACATGAGCGCGCGCGACTTCTTCGGTGCCGTGACCTACTCGGGGGCCCACGACGAGAGCGTCCGGCTGGTCGCCTCGGGGCTCGTCGACGGAGCCGCGGTCGACGGGCACGTGTTTCGCCGGATGCTCGGGGACCACCCGGAGTGGTCCGAACGCATCGTGGTCCTCGAGAGGTCGCCGCCCTTTGGATCTCCGCCCTTTGTGGCCCGGGCCGATCTACCCGCTTCGCTGATCTCCCAGCTGCGGGCGATCCTGCTCGGCGCCGGAGATGACCCGAGAGCGCGACCCCTGCTCGACCGCGTGCGCATCGACGGCTTCGCCCCGACGGCGGACTACTCGCTCGCCGTCGAGGTCACCGCGGCCGCCACGGGAGAGGCGCCCGGGATCGATGACACGGCCGCGGCGCCCCACGCGGGCGAGGACCGTTCGCCGTGAGGCCGTCGCTTCCCCAGCGTGTCGAGGCGTTCCTGCTGCCGGGCTTCATGCGCAAGCTCGGGCTCAGGTCCCGTTTCATGGTGATGGCCGCGCTGGCCATCTTCGCATTCGGCCTGGCCAATCTCGTGGTGTTCGAGGCGGTGGCGGCCAACGTGATCCGGGTCGAGGTCCACGAGCGGGCGGTGACCCTGAGCCAGCACCTCGCGACGGATGCGGCGCACTTTGTCCTGCTCGGAGACCAGGCCGGGCTGCGCCGCCTGCTCGATGCGGCGCGCCGAGACGATCCCCTCTGCGACTACGCCTTGGTGCTCGGGCGTGACGGGACCGTCATCGCCTCGACCTTCGGGGACGCGCTCCCCGAGGGGCTCGCCGCGGCGAACTCAGGCACCGCGG
>Ga0214473_10009020_pt1 | contig 11794 bp, 11 predicted proteins | sample RVTome_7_FD_203509 | JGI IMG/M metagenome (GOLD analysis project Ga0214473, IMG submission 203509) | Soil microbial communities from uranium-contaminated site in the Upper Colorado River Basin, Wyoming, United States - RVT98D197 | ecosystem: Environmental > Terrestrial > Soil > Contaminated >...
GAACATCTTTCCCCGGCTGACGGTTTTTGAGAATATTCTCCTGCCGGTGTTGTCCCGCCTGAATAAGAGTTCCCGGCCCCTGGCCAGCGTGAGGAGTCAGAAAGAAGCGGTGGCGGAGGCGGAGAAGACTCTCCAGGAGGTGTGGCTGCAAGAAGAAAAGGATTCGCCGGCCGGCAAGCTCTCCCATGGGGACCAGAGACTTCTGGAGCTGGGAATCGCCGTGGCCAGCAACCCCCAGCTTTGCTTTCTCGACGAACCTTCCTCGGGCATGAACCCCATCGAAAGAGTCAAGGTGCTGGAGCTGGTAAAAAAATTATCCGCCGAGAGAAAGACCACCTTCGCCATCGTGGAACACGATATGGACGTCGTCTTCTCCCTGTCGGACTGGATCGTGGTGATGAACCGGGGAGAGATCCTGGCCGAGGGCAAGCCCGATGAGATTCGCGACAACAAGGAAGTCAGGGACACCTACCTGGGGGAAGAGATATGACCGCCATCCTGGAAGTGCGGGAGATTGTCACCCGGTACGGACAGAGTCAGGTTCTGCACGGTGTTTCCCTGGTGGTCGGCCAGGGAGAAGTCGTCTCCCTCCTGGGGAGGAACGGGGTGGGAAAGACCACCACCTTCAGGTCCATCATGGGGTTGACCCCTCCCCGGTCGGGAAGCATCCTGATGAAGGGCACGGAGCTCGTCGGCCGGAAACCTTACGAGATTGCCAAGCTGGGGATCGGCTATGTCCCCGATGATCGCCGGATCTTTGCCGACTTGACCGCCGAGGAAAATCTGGAATTGGCCCGGCGCCTGGCCAAAAAGCGCGAAGGTTCCTGGACCTTTGCCAGGGTGTATAAGCTTTTTCCGGTCCTGGAGAGGTTGCGGGCCAGCAAGGGGACCTGCCTGAGCGGGGGGGAGCAGAAGATGTTAGCCATTGGCCGGGCTTTAATGAAGAACCCGGACCTGATTCTCCTGGATGAGCCGATCGAGGGGCTGGCCCCCCTGGTGGTGAGAGACCTGGTGGGGGTGATCGGGGAGATCCAGAAGTCCGCTGTTACCATACTGCTGGCCGACCAGAATCTGAAATTCTGCCGCAAGGTCGCCGGCCGGGGATACATCATCGAGAAAGGCCTCATTCAATACCAGGGGGATATGGAAAGCATCTGGCAGAACGAGGAGATCGTCAAAAAATACTTGGCGGTGTGAGAAGAATCAATAAAACCTCAGCGCGGCGTAGCCGCAACCAAAAGAAATCACCCCCTCCTTTACCCTGTGGAGTAGTTTAATTTACTCCACAGGGCAAGCCCTCCCCCCTCGAGGGGGAGGGAGAGGGTGGGGGAGATTCTTCATAAAATTGAAAGACCTTGAACGTTAGCAGCACAGAGGGCGCAGAAAAACCGGCGTAAAAAGGGAAAAGGCCGAAAAGGGAAAACGGCGTATTTGCTCGGTGGCCTCTGTGGTTGGATTTCTAAATTTCTTTTGACGAAAAGGAGGATCGATGGGACAGGCAAAGTACTATCATCCGGAAATTGAAAAGGTGAGCCGGAAAGCGCTGCGGGACCTGCAAAATGAACGCCTGCGCTGGCAGATTCGCCGGTGCCTGGGAAAGTCCGAGTTCTATCGGGAAAAGTTCCAGAAGGCCGGGATCAAGGCTGCCCACATTAAAACGGTGGATGATCTCGTTCATGCACCGGTGGTTACAAAACAGGAGCTCCGGGATGAGCAGATTGCGCATCCGCCGTTCGGCCGCTACACGGTGGCCCCGGCGAAAGACTGGAGAGAGCTCCATCCTTCGACCGGCACGACCGGCACGCCCGTGAACACGATCTGGTCCGAGAAGGACGTGGAGAACATCACGGAGGTCACGGCCCGGACCATGTGGTCCTTCGGAGTTCGGCCGGGAGATATCATTCAAAATGGCTTCGCCTATGGTCTGTGGGTTGCCGGGATGTCGACCCATTACGCGGCCCACCGGCTGGACTGCTTCGTGATCCCGATCGGGGCCAGCATGACGGGCCGGCAGATTGATTACATGCTCAACCCGGGATCCACCGTCCTCTTTTCTACCCCCTCCTTCGCCCTGCATATCGCCGAGACCTTACGGGAGCGGGGCGTTCCCCCGCAGCAGTTGAAGGTCCGGCTGGGATGCTTTGGGGGAGAGGGCGGCACGGAGGCGGCGGCCACGCGAGCCAAGATTGAACAGGGGCTGGGAATCGACGCCTACGATTATTACGGGCTGGCCGAGATCGCGCCCACCTTTGCTTCGGAGTGCACGGCCAAGGCCGGATTGCACTGGGCCGAGGACCACTACATCATTGAGATCATCAACCCCGACACGATGGACCGCTGCGCGGAGGGCGAGATGGGCGTATTGGTCATCACTCACCTGACGCGGGAAGCCACACCCATGATCCGGTACTGGACCAATGATTATGCCCGGTTCGATTCCCGGGCGTGCGTCTGCGGGCGCACGCATGCCCGTTCCGTCGGTGGAATTCTTGGGCGGGCCGATGATATGGTCATCTATCGCGGGGCCAAATTCTATCCCGTGCAGGTGGAAAAAGTCGTCCGGAGTTATCGAGAGCTGGGCGACGAGTTCATCATCGAGCTAACCCGGGATGAGAAAGCGTACACGGATGTCTGCACGGTCGTCTGCGAGTGCCTCAAATCGGAGGCGGATCGGTCGGCCTTGGCGCGCCGCCTCCGGGGGGACCTCAAACAGGAACTCATGGTGACTCCGGAGATCCGCGTCGAGAACTTCGGAACTCTGGAGCGGACCACGTTCAAGGCCAAACGGATCATCGACAAAAGAAAATAGAATCTCACCACAGAGACACAGAGAACACCGAGAAAATAAATCTTAGGAACGTTGATGAACTCGTAATAAGTCAAAAAGTGAGGTTTCCCGTCATTCCGGCGAACCCCGGATCGCGTCCGGGGCAGGCGCCGGAATCCAGTTATTTCAAATACTAAAAATTCTCTGGACTCCGGTTTCCACCGGAGTGACGATTTTCTATGAGAACATCAATTTTAGGAACGTTAAAAACGTTGACTTTTTCGTTAGAGTTTAGCTTTTACCTAAACGTTGCAAGAAATATTGTCTGCGAAACACCCCCTCACCCCGCCCTCTCCCCCGAATCCGGGGGAGAGGGGAAGGGTGAGGGGGTGTTTTCGGGTGTGAGAAGAAATCACCGTGAGTGCAGTCTTTGCTTTATCATGCAAAACCTTTTTTGAACCCGCAGGACTTTGGAAATTTCATTTCTTACAACCAATTTTTTGCACCTATTGAGTTTATATACCGCGAATATTGCTGGGTTGTTAAGAAAGGATAAAACTCTGTGATCTCTGTGGCTCCGTGGTGAAATGTCTTTCATGAACCAACCCGCCAATTGGGTCGAAGAACTTCGAGCCGCTCGCAGGGGCAAATTGATCGGGAGAGAGATTCTTTTCCTGCCGGAGGTCGATTCGACAAACCGCCAGGCTCGCGAACAGTGCCTGAGAGGGGCGAAGGAAGGAACGATCATCCTGGCCGAATCTCAATCGGCGGGAAAAGGCCGGCTGGGCCGGCAATGGCAATCTCCGGCCGGGGCCAATCTTTACGCTTCGATCATCCTGCGGCCGTCCATTTCTCCGGCCTCAGCCCCGCAAATCCCGCTTCTTGCGGGGGTGGCCGGGGCCAATGCTCTGGCCAGGGCTACCGGCCTGGATGCCCGCCTCAAATGGCCCAACGACATCTTCGTGCACGGGAAAAAAGTGGCGGGAATCCTTTCCGAAATGGAAGCCGAAAACAATCGGATTCGGTTCCTCATATTGGGAGTGGGCGTAAACGTAAACTGGCTGAAGGAAGAAATTCCCCTCGACCTGCGGGAGATCGCCACTTCGCTGCGAGCAGAAGCCGGGAGGGAATTCCCCCGGGCGGAGTTGGCGGCGGAGTTCTTTGAAGAGCTGGAGGGGGAATATGGCCTCTTCCTGAAGGAGGGATTCTCGCCCAGGCTGCGCGAGGAGTGGAACCGGCTCTCCTGGGTCAACCAGAAATGGGCCACCATCACGATGATGGAGAAAAAATTTGAAGGCCAGGTTTTGGGCCTGGATACCGACGGCGCCCTCCTGTTAATGGACCGCGAAGGAAGAATCCAGCGTTTTGTCGCCGGCGATGTCAGCCTGCGCCTATGAGGGACCTATCATGCTCTTGGTGATCGATGTCGGCAATACGAATATCGTGTTAGGGATCTACGATGGGGCGCGCCTGGTAGACAATTGGCGCATCTGGACGGAGCGCGACCGGACCAGTGATGAGTACGGGATCCTGGTCCGTAACCTATTCTCGTCCCGTTCGCTTTCCTTCGGAGAGATTGACGGCATTGCCATCTCCTGCGTTGTGCCCCCCATGTTGAACATGCTGCTCGAGCTCTCCCAAAAATATTTTCAGCGAAAGCCCCTGATCGTCGAGTTTGGAGTCGATACCGGAATTCCGGTTCTCACGGACAACCCGATGGAAGTGGGGGCGGACCGGATCGTCAACGCCATGGCGGCTTATCACAAATACCGGCGCAGCCTCATCGTGGTGGATTTCGGGACGGCCACCACTTTCGACTACGTATCTCCCGGGGGGGAATATATGGGTGGAGCGATTGCCCCGGGCCTGGGCATATCCAGCGAAGCCCTCTTTATGCGGGCTTCAAAGCTTCCCCGGGTGGAGCTGGTTAAGCCCAAGAACGTCGTGGGGAAGAATACGGTGCATTCCATGCAGGCCGGAATCATCTTTGGCTACGTGGGACTGGTCGATGAAATCGTCGGGCGGATGAAGGAGGAAGTCAAAACGGACCCGAAAGTGATCGCCACCGGCGGCTTGGCATCCCTCATCGCCGGTGAATCGAAAGGCATCGAGGCGGTGGAGGAATTTTTGACGCTCGACGGGCTGCGCCTGATCTACGAGCGCAACCTGGGAAAGGAAAGTCCCCATGGGGATGATGGGACTCTAAAAACCGTAAGTCGTAAGTCGCCAGGCGGAAGGCGCAGGAAAGCAAGGCACAAAGACTAAAGCGAGAGGCAATAGGCTACAGACAACAAAACGCTTCGTTTACCGTTTCACTCCTTGCGCCTACCCCTACCCCCGACCCCCCACACCCTACACCCTTCCGTTATCGTACAATCCGAAGAAGCACGCTTCCCAGGATTCCTAGTTTCTTTTTCACATCCACGAAAGTCTTTTCTCCCCGCAGGATTTTCGCCATCGCATTCCACCAGCGGTCGTTGGTGGCCATTTTGTGGTGGAAATAGGCAGGGCGGAGGTTGAAAATCTTGCGAAGGAGGAGGGCGCATTCCAGTTCCGGCATCAAGTCACGGTCAATGACCTCCTGGCATGGGGCAAGAGAATCCCATCCATTCCTCAGTCCTTCCGCCAGGACGGGAGCCGCCAGCTGAGCACTCCGGATGGCATAGTAGATACCCTCTCCGGTGAAAGGATCGATCAGCCCAGCGGCATCCCCGAGGAGGAGACACCGCCCTCGCTGTATGGGCCTCCGTTTCTGCCGAAGAGGGAGAAGGAAGCCGGCCGTGCTGAAAGGGGGGTCTTCTTCCTTCCGCCATCGGGTCACGAGGAAGGCTCGCTGGTAATTCTTAATTTTGGCCGCCGGAACGCCGGTCCCCCCGGCACCCATGGACAGTGAATTTTTCTTGGGAAAGAGGTACGCATAGGTTCTCGGCAGGCTCCCCCAATCGATATGGATGGTATCCGGTTCATGCCAGGGGAGCACGGAGGTGGGGACCTCGCTGTGGAAGGCCAGCATGTGGGCGGTCTGCTTCATCAGGTCCAATTTCCTGGCCACCGCACTTTGGGCGCCATCCGCTCCGATGACGAATTTCGCCAGGATGGTTCCGGAGGAAGTTTCCACCTCAACGACATCTTCTTTCGGCTGGAGCGATAGGAATTGCGTTTCATCGAAGAACCGAGCTCCCGCCTGCTTCGCCTGCTGCACCAAAAAATCGTCGAAGGATTCCCGCCGCACGGTAACCATGAGCGGTTCGGCATAACGCCGGGAAATGGGCTCTTCCAGCTTCCGGGTGAAACAAATGCCTTTGATGACTCCTTCCACAACAGGCTCAAAGTCAAAGGGAAGCAACCGAAGAGTGCGGCCATTGACTGCCCCGCCGCAGGTTTTTGCCCGGGGGAATTTAGCCTTATCCAGAAACAGGACATCGATGCCCAAACGGCCCAATGAGTAGGCCAGGGTTGAGCCGGCCGGCCCACCCCCGACGATGAGAATATCCGTTTTTGAAGGAAGAGATGTTTTGGTCATAGCCTTTTCAATATAAATTTGCCACAGAGGTCACAGAGAACACAGAGTTATAGAGAAATCCGTTTAACCCCGTCACCAAGTCTTTTCCCACCAAAGTTGATTAATAATGCCTTCTTGAGGCCGGTGCTTTTAAGATAAGACAATACCCGCGCCGTAAAAACATCTTCTAACTTGCGTACAGACTTTATCTCGACAACGACCTCTCCTTTCACCAACAAGTCAAGCCTTTGCCCTTTGATGATCTTTTCTTTATAGAAGACATCCATTTCTTTCTGCCGGTCAAACGGCAGACCCCTGAGTAAGAGTTCATGGCAAAGCGCTTCTTCATAGATGGATTCCAGCAAACCGGGCCCCAGAATGCGGTGAACTTCTATTGCTGAAGAAATGATCTGTTGAGTCAATGAATCTACCAGATCTTTCTCTGTGTTCTCCGTGTGCTCTGTGGCAAAAATAATCAAAAAGAAGATTTGATCCATTCCTCCAAATCTCTCAAAGCCCGGTCGGCGAGAGCCTTTCGCTTATCCTTTCCCCTCAGGGGGGCATCCAGCTCGGGGAAGAGGCCAAAGTTAACATTCATGGGCTGGAATTCCTTCACCTGCGGATGGCAGATGTAATGGACCAACCCGCCCATCCCCGTTGTCCGCGGAGGGGAGACCGGGACTTTCCCCTGGATCACGCGCGCCGCATTGATCCCCGCTAAAAGCCCCGTGGCCGTTGACTCCACGTATCCTTCCACACCGGTGATTTGGCCGGCAAAGAAAATCCTCGGGTCCTTTTTGAACTGTAAGGTCTTCTCCAGTAAGGTCGGTGAATGAAGGAAGGTATTCCGGTGCAGGCTTCCATAACGATGGAAGATCGCCCTCTCCAGGCCGGGAATCCGGCGGAAAATGCGATCCTGCTCTTTCCATTTTAACTTGGTTTGGAAGCCCACGATGTTATACGACGTTCCCTGTCCATCCTCATGGCGCAGCTGGACGACCGCGTATGGGCGCTTTCCCGTGCGCGGATCTTTAAGGCCCACGGGCTTCATCGGGCCATGGGCGAGGGTTTCCCGTCCTCTTTCGGCCATTTCCTCGACGGGCAGGCATCCCTCAAAATGCACCGGCCTTTCGAACTCCCGGTAGGGAACCTTTTCCCCTCGGCATAGTTCGTCCACAAAATGCTCATATTCATCCCGATTCAAAGGGCAGTTCAGGTAATCGTTTCCTTCCCCATACCGGGAGGCGCGGAAAACGACATTCATGCTCAGGCTGTCCCCGTCGACGATGGGGGCGACGGCATCATAAAAGTACAGCGATTCCTCTCCGGTCAACTTTTGAATGGTCTCCGCCAAAGCCGGCGAGGTCAAAGGGCCGGTGGCGATAATCACAATACCGTCGGCAGGAATTTGGGTCTTCTCTTCCCGCAGGACTTGAATTTTGTCGACGGCTTCCAAACGGGCAGTGATTTTTTCAGCAAAAGCCTGCCGGTCTACGGCCAATGCGTCTCCCGCGGGGACGCGGGTTTCTTCGGCGACCGCCAGGATCAGAGAATCCAGCCGGCGCATCTCTTCTTTGAGTAATCCCGCAGCGTTTCCCAGCGAATCGGAACGCAGAGAATTGCTGCATACCAACTCTCCCAGGTGCGGCGAGACATGGGCGGGCGAGAACCGCTGGGGTTTCATCTCGTACAGGATGACGGGGACATCTCTCCGGGCCGTCTGCCAAGCCGCTTCACACCCCGCCAGCCCTCCACCGATGATAATGACTTGCTGCTCCATATGCTAGAGATTTTCCATGAAAATTTTCACGATGTGTTGGACGCCCCCCAATCCCGCACGGATGGGAAAAATCCCCTAAATCACCCCCACCCCTCCCTCCCCCCTCAAGGGGGAGGAAATTTCTTTTAGATTTCACTATGGTTCCCCTCTCCCCCAGCGGGAGAGGGCTTCGACCGTGAGCTCAGCCGAACGGTAGGGTGAGGGGGATCTTTTCACGGCTTCCCTCTTGGGGGGATTTGAAAGTTATTTTCTAACTAATCGGATCGGATGTCAACAGGTCTCAGCATCCCAGTGAAAAATAGCCTGTTGAGAAGAGGATTTATTTCTGGTAGACTTGAAGCAAATAACCGGTGAATAGGGGAAATGTTGTGAAAGAGCTCATTTTTATCCTGGAAGAGGCCTCTGAAGGGGGCTATACAGCCCGTGCGCTTGGACCGTCAATCTTTACCGAAGCGGATAATCTGGCCGACCTGCGGGTAAAGATTCGTGATGCAGTGAATTGCCATTTCGATGCAGAGCAGGCACCCAAGATAATCCGTCTCCACTTTGTGCGCGAAGAAGTAATGGCTGTATGAGGCTACCTCGCGATCTATCGGGAGATGATCTTGCCAGGGCGCTGAGGGTTTTCGGATATCAGGTTACTCGCCAGACCGGCAGTCATATGCGCCTGACCACAATGAGCCGCGGAGAGCATCATCTTACCATTCCGCGATCTGAATCTCTTCGTGTTGGGACCTTGGCCGGGGTTCTTTCAGCTGTTGCGGAACATTTTGAAATGAGCCGGGATGAATTAATCGAAAAGCTATTTTAGAAAATCGGATAGGGTTAAAGAATTTAAGACACGTCTGGTGAGGTGCAAAATGTCCGAATATCTCAGTACGGCAGAATTGGAAGCCTTGCGCCGCTGGCCGACTTGCGCCATCGCCAACGCCATCGAGCTCTTCAACATCCGGCCGCGGAATGAAGGATTCATGCTCCCCGAGATCAAATGTGTCTTCCCCGAATTGGGCCCCATGATCGGCTACGCGGTGACCGGCGTCATCACCGCCGATTCTGCGGAAGGCCGCCGGGTGGCGCCCCCCGACTGGTGGGAAGTTTTGCGGAAGATTCCCGAACCCAGGGTGGTGGTGCTCCATGACCTGGATCGGCCGGTCGTCGGCTCGTTCTGGGGAGAAGTCCAGGGCAACATCCACAAGGCCTTGGGGTGCGCGGGCACAGTTACGGACGGCTCCGTGCGAGACCTGGATGAGGTCCGGGAAAGAGGGTTTCATTTCTTCTCGAGTTGCGTGTCCGTTTCCCATGCCTACGTACACCTGGTGGAAGTCGGCATTCCCGTCAAAGTGGGTGGGTTGGTCGTTAAACCGGGCGATCTGATTGCGGGTGACAAGCACGGAGTCATCTCCATCCCGATGGAGATCGCCAGGGATGTGCCCAAGGCGGCCCAAATGGTCGAAGACTGGGAACGAAAGGTAATTAACTTTTGCAAGTCGAGAGACTTTACGGTGGAAGGACTGAAAAGTCTCTACGCGTCTGTCCGGCCCACCTGGCCGCCGCAAAAGAAGGCGTGAGTCGTTAGGCGCCGCAGACGAAAAATCCCCCCTCGCCCCCCTGAAGCTGTGAAATCATCACTTAAATCATCCTCACCCCTGAACCATGTTAGATTCAGGGCTTTGTCCTGCACCCCACGTGGTGCAGGGTCTCGCCCTGCGCCATCAAGGGGGAGGGAAATTCTTTCTTATTTCATTATGTTTCCCCTCTCCCCGGGCAGGAGAGGGGAGGGTGAGGGGGGTATATTCCAAATTTTTCACACCTTCCCTTTAGCAAAGGGGGGTCGGGGGGATTTGAAAGGTTTTTCAACGCAACTCTGTGTTCTCGGTGTGCTCTGTGGCAAATAATTATTGGAATCCGCGTAAATCTGTGTCCCAATTTTATTCGGAAAGATGCAGGCGCTTCGCGGTGAGAAGGAAGAGCACCAACACGCCCAGGGCATAGATTCCCAGGACTGCAAATCCCGAAGAAAAAGAAAACGCCTCGGCCCAATACCCAATTACCGATGGGACGATCCCGCCTCCGAAAAGAAATCCAAAAAAGACCGTCAAAGATACGCCGACACTCCTCAGGTGGGGCGGAAAAATCAGCGAGAGGATCATAAAACCCAGGGGGAATAGACAGGATGGCGCAGCGGCTTGAAAGAATATGAGTATCGGGGTAGTGATAACCCCGCTGGCTAGGCCGAGAAACAAGGTGAACACGCCGGTGGCCGTCAGGAATGTCAGCAAGGCTTTTTTCGGCCCTACTCGATCTGTGAGCAATCCCGAGAATAAAACCACCACGATCCCAAACGTACGGGAAAGACTGATGAGCGTGTTGGCCCATTCCCGTTCCATGTGCATTTCACTCACAAGAAATAGGGGCATCATCGTGTAGGCTCCCATACTTGTCCCGATGGAGACGGTGAACAGGGCCGCCATGATCCAGAACGATGGGCTTCGAATTATTTTGTGGACTAATTGGAAACGGGGCCGCTCCCCCTTATCTTTTCCTCCCCGGCCTGCGAAAAAGAAGAGGACCCCCATGAAAATCGCCGATGCCCCTACGACGGTCAATACCCCGTGCCAGGAAAAAAATTGCAGCAACGCTTCCGAAAGCAACGGGGCCGTAATGAAACCCAAATTCGGTCCCAGCTCATTGAGCGCCAGTGCTCTTCCCCATTGCTCCTTTCTCACCAGTCCCGTGATCGTGGCGATTCCGGATGGAAGGTAAATCCCCGCAAAGAAGCCGATCAGCAAGAGTCCGGCATGCATTTCCCGGAGGGATGCGGCGAGGGATACGAAAAGCGTTGCCCCGCCCACCCCAAGGCTGGACAGGGTGATCGTATGCCGGTGGATCAGCCGCGACGAGATGAATCCCGATCCCAATAGCCCCAGTCCATAACCGATCGCGATGAAAAAGAACAGGGATCCAGCCTCCCCGTGTCCCAGGCCTAACTCCGTTTCGACTAGCGGCAGAAGGGGGGCCATCACTACGCGGGAAACAAAATTTAAGTAAAAGATCCCCCCGAGAATGAGAAGGGGCATCAAAGGAAATGGGGGTAAAGGTGAGGGGGAATAATCGCTGTTTTTCATCCTGGAAATTAAGGACCCTTCAATTTTCTCCACCCGCAGGGGGGCATGAGAGGGAATGAAAGGCTCATATTGTTTGTAGCATCTTATTCGTTTGGTGTCAAAAATGAGGAAATCGTAAAAAGTCGTCACTCCGGTGGAAACCGGAGTCCAGACGTCGTCCCGGCAAAAGCCGGGAGCCATTCTAGAGACTGGATCCCGGTTTCCACCGGAAACCCTGGATTCCGGATTCGTTAGAAAATACCTTTCAAATCCTCCCGTTCCCCCCTTTGAAAAAGGGGGGCGGAGGGGGGATTTATGCAAAAGGGGGGCGAGGGGGGATTTTCATCCATTCGCGGGTGCCACGCCGTCAGGCGGGGCATGGGAAATTTCGACGAAATGACGGGAAACCCCACCTTTTGACTTCTTACGAGTTCATCAAATTTTCTCATTGACAACATATTTTCCTTCCACCATAATCTTTTCGATTGAAATAGCAACCTGGCCCTCCTGTGGCCTTCTTTAACCCATGCAGGGTGAGAAAATGGTTTCGGAGAGAAAAACGGCGACCCTATTTCCTGAAAGAAATGGGGTCTTTTTATTTTCTTCTCCTGGCGACTCGAAGGAGGTGACGGGACTCAAGG
>Ga0214473_10009021_pt1 | contig 11794 bp, 16 predicted proteins | sample RVTome_7_FD_203509 | JGI IMG/M metagenome (GOLD analysis project Ga0214473, IMG submission 203509) | Soil microbial communities from uranium-contaminated site in the Upper Colorado River Basin, Wyoming, United States - RVT98D197 | ecosystem: Environmental > Terrestrial > Soil > Contaminated >...
ATCGGCTGTAAGATATGGCCTGGGCTTTGCCCCGATGGGTTTCAATTATTTGCCAAACCGCCAATTCTTCCTGATTCATCTGTCCTCCTGCCTGTGGTGTCAGGAGTTAACTCCTGACACCACATTATCGCCTTCATCCTTGAATATTTCCGCGGCCAGGCGGGGCTGTTTTTTGCGCAGCTCGCACAAACACGCCTCGTGCAGATATATTTTTTTGCCCTGGTGTAAATACGGGGATAATGGCGAAAATCCGCCCTTGTATGATTGCTTGCCGCAGTATTTACAAACCGAGCGCTGTTCTTTGGCCATTATCCCCCCCCCCGGTTTTTCGCCTACACCAGTGACAGGTAACAGCTTCCGGCTCGCCGGTGGACTCTGTGGCGTTTTTCGCTATCAGAGATCTCCTACAGCCGGAATACACCTTGCCACCCCCTGTCGAATGATAGGCAAGCTGGTGTGTCTTGCCCCGCTTTACTGTGATTAAGTCCATACGCTTTGCCTCCAGTCGGGCGTATGCAATACGCCCCTACGATTGCCGAACATTCATTTCCTTTACTGCCACAATCACCTTCCCGGCGACTTCCAAGGTTAAAAATTCCAGGGTTTCTATGCCAAATCTGGCCCAGAGAAATTCTCTTAACGCCTTGTCCTGGGCGGTATCGTCACCGGCAAACGAAACTTTGCGCCACAAAACCTCGATCAGCCTGAGTTGCTTGGGACTGGCCATGCCGGGGCGGTGGCCGAGCGATTCAAAGCGTTGTTTGCCATAGGCGTGTTTGCCGTTTACCGGCTTAACCTTTCCGGCTTTTTTCTTCCAGCCCCGCTGCTTAAATTCGCTAATCAATCTGTCAGCCTGGATGCGGCTTAAGTCCCGGCTGGAGGTTTTTTTGAAACGCTCCATTAGCATGGCATGGCGGTCATCATCGCTAATGCCTAGTTCTTTACAAGCGATGTGGATTTGGGATAACTGCGCCCCGGTTACTTTGGGATTGAATCTGGGATATGTCGCCTTGGCTGCGCCTTTTAGTATTCTGGACATTTATTTTCCTTTCTCTGCCCGATGAATCGGGCAACTACACCGGGCGTATGCAATACGCCCCTACGATTTTTGTTTCCTGGCATGTATTCCCGCCGGTAACTCCACGGTGAATTTATGTTCCTGCTGCACCTGGAAAACTGATATCGGGGCTTGCTGGCCCGGCCACTTATCAGTGCCGGTTTTCTGGATGTAGCCCATTTTATGCAGCTTCATAATCAGCTTCTTGATGTACAGGGGATTAACGTCCGGCATGATATAGTGAATAGACTGCCGGGAGAATCCGGTTGCATGGCGCATGTGCTTCCAGATGCGCTCGCTGGTATCGTGGCGGATGGTGAACTTGGGAGCGCCCAGCCAGCGATACTGGCCCCGCCCGCTGCGCCCAATCCAGCCCATGCGCGCCAAATCCTTGAGCGCGATATTCACCCGGTCGCAAGCCCTGGTACAGGGTTGGCCCAAGTCCCGCCGGATGTCTAGTCCGGCGGCCTCCCCGTGCTCCTGGATGTACGCCTTTACCGCCGACCGGACGCTGGGATATGTGCGCCCGTTATATGCCACTGCAATGCCCGGCGTCATTTACTTGCTCCGTTTGGCCAAATGGCTCTTAAATGACAGCTTTTTCCCTACCGCCTCTACGATAGCGCAACTTATCGCCGGGGACTTGCTGGCCAGGGCCGCCTTTTCCAGGTGTTCCAGGGCAACACTGATCAGTCGGAAATTGCCCTCCGTTTCCCGGCACAGCGCCTCAGCCGCCGCCGGTTCAATCTGCAAACCCGTCCAGTTTTTTACCGTCAAGGTTATTTCCGGGGCGGTCTGGGGCTGGAATTCAATAATCTGGGATATGCGGCTCCAAAACCGCCGATGATTGATGAGCTTGGCGGTAATTTGCTCCTCGCCAATGATGATAATCGGAGTCTTAGTGATATCGTGCACGTCCCGCAGGGTGTCCGGCATCCGGGTGCCGTTTATGAGATAATCCCCCTCGTCCACAATGATCGGGGTTTTGCAGTTAGACAGGGCTTTGACGAGTTGCTCAAATACTTTGCGAGTGGAATTTTCGGGAGCGATGCCCATCTCCGAGACGATGTCCTGCATCATCCAGCAGGCCGTCCAGTTGCGAAGGGCCCTGACAAAAATGGTTGGGTTGTCGCCGTCATACCAACTTACCGCCTCGGATTTGCCTAATCCGGCCCGGCCATAGATCAGCCCCAGCCCCGGTGTTTGGGCTGAGCGGTTTTTTAGTGCGTCTATGCCTTTTAGCATGTTAGCCACATTGTTGTTTTGAATAAATTCCGTTTTCACTGCTTGCCTCCCCGTTTTGATTGATAGAACTCCAATTCCGTCTGGTACATGGCGGAGGAGAATTGATATTCCTGGGTAGTTTCGTATTCGGACATAAAGCTGTTGTCGGCAGCGTCAAGCTGCTCATTAGCAATCTTCTTCCGCCATAAGGATTGATAACGGTCACGGTCGGTAAGGTATATCACCACCGGAGCCGATGCGGTGGTATCCACCGGCGGCGGCGCTATCAGGCCCGGATGAATGCCGTCACCTAACTCCCCCGTTGCGGGGGAAGGAAGTTGCCCCCTCTCCCCTACTGGGGAGAGGGCAGGGGTGAGGGGAATATCGGCAGTTATCTCCGATGCCGATATCATCGCCCCGCCCTTGCCATGTATCAGTTCCAGGCGTCCCCGCATGTGCTTTTCCTGCTCGTGCTGCAACTTGATTTTTTCAACCATTACCGGGTTGTCCTGGCAGATCATAGATGCCCGGCGTAGCGACCTGGCTGCACATACGAACCGGGCGTCATAAAACACCCTGATATCAGTCATCTCGAAGTTATACAAGATGTCCACCCGGCGCTTAATTAGCTCATCCAGCACTATCGCGCCCTGGTAGCCTTCCGGGATAATTAATTCAAACGGCTCCCCGTTTAACTGGAAACCGCCGCTATTGTTGACCTTAACCTGGGTTTGCTTCATCATGGCAAAATCCAGGTATTCCGTGCTCAGGTGCATCAGCGCCGGCATTTCCGGCTGAAATATGTTTTTCATGTCCAGAATGGTTTTCCAGGCTTCCATAGGCGTGCGGCCATTCATGCCGTGGCCGGAATGGGGTTTATTATGGTAATCGCTGATTACATAATCTTCCCACTGAGCCACAAACTGGGGCAGATTAAGCAGCCGGCCGGACTTAATTTCCCAATTCAGCTTGTCCGGCTTCTCCTGGGGGTTACTGCCGCACCAGCCGGGCAGCCCGCGGGAAAAGTTCTGGACTACATTCTTGAAGTTACGCTCGATAGGCTTGGTCCAGGGGTGATAGGCGGTGGCATAGTGCGGCCTGACCCCCAGCCGGGCAAACACGCCGCCTACTTTGATTTTCTTTACCACTATGTTTTCTTTGCCCCTTTTCCTGACATATGCCCGTTCCTTCTCGTCATATTCCAGTTCTATGTCCCATAAATCTATACCCAAATCGGCATATCTGGATATGATCTCAGGATAGGGAATCTTTCCAATCTCGATCTCCCGGCCTTTTAAGTCCTGGCAGCGGTAATCCTTGCCATTATCAACATAAACCGATACCGGCACGCCGCACTGGGGGAAATCCGGGCGCTGCTTGGGCAGGATGGCGTGCCGCAAGGCATATACGATAGTCTTGGAATTGGGGCCGAAACTAATACACCAGCCCATTAGCGACCGGGAATTCATGTCATGCCAGGTGGTGATCCAGGGGCGTTGCTGCTTGCCCTGGAAATTAACCATGACGTCAAATATATGATGGTCGCCGACCCACATAAAGTTCGGCTGGATTTCGGTGTAATCCCGGTAAATTTTAAGCCCGCAATCGGCTTTCCATTTGGGATAACCCATGCGGGCGGCAATTTGGGTGCTGGGTGAAAAATATAAATCTATGGCATCCGACAGGCTGGAAAGCGAGCCGGTGCGCCAGCCGTGGATTGCGGCTTCTTGTTTTACTTTCCAATAGACAAAAGAAAGGTTTAGCCGGGACTGGTTCAAATACATCCTGGCTGCAAAGGCTAAGGCGGGGCCGGGCGTTCCCGGCGGGTCTTCCCAGGCCAGCGACCGGCCCTTGGTGGCGCCCCAGGCAGGGAGCAGTGCACTTAATTGATATTCCTGGTGATTGGCCTTATCCCGCCGGGCGGACTTGATGGCCTTGTCCGCAAGGTTCAGCCAGCGATTAACCGTGCCGTAGCTGACTTTCTCGCCACAGATGATTTCCGCCTGCCGCTCCACCTCCTGGATGTATCCCCGCACGGCCCGTTTTTTCAGCTCGCGGGCGATTTCGATGCAGCGGAAACGCCGCGAGGCTTCCTCTTTGCTGGATTCGGGCGAATTCGCCCAATCCCTGGGAGCCAGGACTGCCGGCGGAAGAAAGTTTTTCTCCCTCGCCCCTACTGGGGAGAGGGCCGGGGTGAGGGGGAATGTTGATCCCGGCCGGGGGCGGACAGGGGCGTCCTGAAGACGGTCACCGTCCGCCCCTACGGCTTGTAAGTCCAGGGTGGCAGGCGGCGCTACGGGGATTGTGGTTCCGTCCCCGCGGGAACGGGTGGCTGTCAGGGAACCACGGGCAGGGGTTTCCGGGGTTTTTAATATTTCCATGTGGCTCATGGCGATAGACATAATGTCATAGCCATCGCCGGATTTTTTCCAGTCGTTTTCTAATGCCAGGCGTGCAGCGTGGCGCGTGCTAATTTTCAGCCGGTTGGCTATTTCCTGTAGGATTATTATTTGCATTTTGTGCAGTTAAAAGGGGTTCCCATTTTTCTACAAACCGCCTGGAAATATCTGAAAAAAGATTAATCTGTGCTGCAATTGCGCTTTTTATATGGGGGCTGCATTTTGCCGGCTTCATGCTTTGAATAATGGTATATGCTTCGACAAGTGTTCCCTGCGCCCGCTGCAATTGGGCCATTTGCCGCTTTTCGGATTTAGTGAGCAGGTCATCGTCGGCCTTTAATTCCTTGATTTCCGCCCGAAGGTCATCGGCTTGCTCCCGCAATTCGTTTATTTCCCGAATGTTCTCAACAACCTTGTCTTCGGCGTGTTCATATTTATCAATAAGTTCCTGGATTACATTGTATGTGGCGTCCTTATCCTCCAGGTCCACCAGCTTGCCTTCAATTAATTCCTCCCGGACATCCCGGGGTAACTTTGAGATTCTACGCATTTGGCGGTACGTCAGCCCTAACTCCTGACATGTTTCCGAAAATTCCTGGCCGAAATTTTCCAGAAACCCTAAATCCTCGTCCACTTTCTTGTAACTGTAACCTGTTGTTTTCTTACAAAAAGATTCCCAGGTTTCGCCCCCGCCAAGGCTCTTATACGCCTTGGCTTCCTTGACGCTTTTCAGGAGCAAAAGTGCTGACAAATTTCCGAATTTTGATACAGCCCTGGCCATTTTTATCTGGCCGATTTTTTCGATGGTGGCCTTAAATTCTACTTCGGCCAACGAAACCGCCGTTATCTCCTGCGTTGTCATTTCGGCATTCGCCATTGCGTCTCCTGAATGTTTCAAAGTTCATATAGTTGTGCATTGCACCGCAGGTGCACCTCTTACCTGATCCGGCAAATGACCATAAATGCCGTAACTCTGACGCCACAAAATGGGCAGGTTACGCCCCTACGCCGCGGTGCAAGGCCCGGCGGGGACAACTTCAAATATCCCGTCATCTACAAAATTAATCTCGTGGTCTTTGTAGCCTAAAATGTCCAGCATCGAATCTATGGCTGACAGGAATTTGTGTAACGTGCCTTCGCCCTCGATCCGACCGATGCGAAATCCGTCCCGGTTTAGAAAATTAATGGTGGTCATGGCTATTTGCCTCCGAAAATGTTCAGCGTCCACATGGCCGCCGCTATTACCACGACGGCGGAGATTAGGCACAGGACGATCCCCGATCGGGAGAAACTGACTTTTCCCCTGTGCCCGGCGATTCGCTCGCTGGCAAGTTTCAGGCTGTTCGGACAATCTGCGCATTCCCGGCCCGGCGAATTGTGATACATTTGCTGGCAAGTCTGGCGAGTGATAATGCCGTTACGCTTCGGGCACATCCATTCGTTCCGGTTCGGCGCTTTATTAAGCGCATCCTCGATGCCCCGGTTGATGCTCTCGAACCGGTCCCGGGACAGCTTGTCCTGCGACTTCCAGCAGCGTTCCCGCTGGTCGGAATACCTCCGGCGCTTGAAACTTTCCTGCGTTAATGATGATTGCTGCGACTGCATTTGCGTTGCCTCCTTTTTTTTCGTAGGGGTGGACGTCCCTGTCCACCCCTTAAAGGGGATCCTTCCCCAATCCGGGGGGTGACCCCCTTCAAGGGGCGGACAGAGACGCCCGCCCCTACGGTTTATCTTCCAGGTGACCTGGCTCAGCCAGCATTTCCTTTAACTTGCGCTCCTCGGTTTGTATTTCCTTCTTTCTTTCCTGGAGCTTGCCCCACCGCAAAGTCAGGGCGTCTTTACCCTCGATGAAATACCCCCCGGCTTTCTCGCAGATGAACCGGAGGATGGTTTTATCGCCGGTGGCCTCCATGAAGGCGTTTATGTCCGACACTGTAATTCTGTGGTGTTTCTTGCTTTCAGCGCTCCAGCGGTCAATTTTGGTCTTGGAAATTTCCCTCCCCAGCGACTTGGACATCCTGGCCGCTACGTCATAGCGGGTGCCGGCGGCGGATTTCAGCGCTTCGCTGACCATTTCCGGGATAATGGCGTCAATATTGAGACGTCCGGGAGTCTCGGCGGGACTGTAGATGGCCTTTTGCTTGGCCGCCACGTCCTGGATTAGGTCGTATAGGTTCAACTGCCGATGGTCTAAAACTTTTCTATTTTTGGCCATTGTGGTCTTATCTGCCATCCGCTAATATGGTGCTCGTCTGGAGGTCACTGTGTGGTAGGGGCGTATTGCATACGCCCTTACGGGCGGGGAACCGATCACTCCCCGCCCGCCCCCAGACATCCGGGCGTATGCAATACGCCCCTACAAAAAAATTGCCTGCCCCCACAAAACGTGATAAAGTAATACCGAATGTCGCCAACATTTAGGTACCACCCGTTTGTTTTTTGAGGGCAGGCAAGCATTAAAGTTAACCCTTAAAGGATATTTATGATTTTAACTGCTGTTGAATTACTTGAAAAATATGCTTCCTTGCTCGATATGTCGCTGTTTCCAAAATCTTTTCAGGCCAGTTATGGCCAATCCCTGGCTGAATTGCAGGCCGACTGGAAAACATTTAAAACTCTTGAAAAACAATATCGCCCACAGGTAAATATGCTTGTCGCACAGGCGCTTGATGATAATAACGACTTACAAATTTTTGCCATTCTGCGGCAAACTGATCGAGTGACATTATGCTTTTACCTGCACCGGCTGCTAATGTTCCGGGATTTTCTATCTGGCCGGTCGGATGCCCTTGAGCTTCCAGATGATTCTCACTGGCCGAAGCTGTTAATTCCTCTCCTGGTGGATGTGATGAATCGGGCTTTTGATGCGACATTATTACCTCCTGGTTTGCAAATTAAATGACGATTTTCGCACTCCCTCGCCCCTACTGGGGAGAGGGCAGGGTGAGGGGGAATGTTTCCTTATGCAAAATAACTTCATAACTCCAAAAGATGCGCTTTTAAAACTATTACAGTTCAGGGAAAAAATATTTTCAACCGAACAGCTAATCCCGCTAGACGCCTGGCTCAACCAACACAAGGACACTCTCGCATGGAATGCCAGGCGGCAATCCACCCGGGGACAGGTGGAGTCTCTAGTTCTACAACTGAGTGACGGCCGGGCCATAGCTCAACAGGTGAGTCTGATTGCCGAACAACCGGTGGAAATCCGGTATTATCTGTGGGAGCGGTTTGTTTACCTGGAACTGGCATTAAAGGATTTTCCCCCGGATTGTCAACCGGAGGAACTTCCGGCTGACTTCGGTGAATTCCTGCGCCAGGGGCTGATCGAGCTATGGCATTTTCGAGAGCAACGCGGATGGTTTCCTTAGATGGTTGATGGCTAATTTTAACGGATGAGTGCATATGGTTCCTTTCTGTCCTTTAATTAAATTAAAGACCTTGGAGATAAACCTTGAGCAGCTCGGTCTGTACTGACCGGCGGTGGGAGATTAATTCATCCGCCCGCTGTATCACGCCGTCTTGTATCTGACTGCCGGATTTGAGCTTTTCGGCAAGCTGAATCATTTTGTCCGGCAGGGAACCCCCTAAAGGTGGTGTTTTTGCTTCCATGCCGATAGCATAACCCTCTATGAATCCCAGGGCTTCTTGGATTTCATTGAGTTTCCAATCTTTTATAAGGGGCAGTATTTGCTTATTCACTACCTCTCGTTGAAGTTTAGTGAGCACTTGGCCTCCTTTTTTTGGCCTCTAAGGGTTAATAATTTAACTGCGCTTTTTTCTGACTATTAACGGTTTAAGTGGGACTGTTTTATCAGCCCAATTACTCACTGGATGCTTACTAACTTTCAAAACATGGTCTTTATTATCATGGTAATGAACCCATTGTCCGCTTTTGCCAAACATCGCTCCGATTTGGCGGTAGCTGTAGCCCTGATTTCGGAGATCACTGATTTGGGCCTGGAGCACTTCCTGTCCAAGCTGCTGAATCAGTCTGGAGGGCATACCCCTGGGGCGGCTCTCCAGATATGTAATCCTGGATTCAAGCAAGCCCGCATACTGGCCAAGCGGGATCGTTTTGTCTTGCAGAACTTCAACCAGGAAGGTTTTAATGTTCGGGTCTTCTAACGAATTTACAGGGCGATACTGCGGGTTTTGGGAAAGTTCGCCCCGCATGAAGGCTACCACCAGGTGTGCCACCACCGCCTTGTATTCTTTAGCCCTGGGCTGGTGGGATTCAAATATGATAAGTTGCAGGCCAATGGGGTCATAACAGCGTTGATCGTATTCTTTTCCGTCAGTACACCTCAAGTTGAGGTGTACTGAAAATTGGTCAATGTGAGGATTGCGGGTAATAAGGGTATCTATGGCTTCTTGGGGCTTTGCATATTCTAACCATTCGCCTATAGCCCGGCGGGTGAAATATGGCTTATCCTCGATCCAGCAGGATTCTTTTAACTTTATGGTCTCAAATGCAAATGGGATTAAGGCTGTGTTCATCTACGCCGCCCATAGTTCAGATACGGGTTTACCCACCGCCTTGGCTAATGCCTGGCGGAGGCGGGGGCTTTTTAGTATGCCCTCAATAACCTTATATATAGTCTGAGACTTAACGCCGGTGGCGTTAGCGATGTGAGTCTGTTTAACCTTTTTTAGCGCCATTAGCGCTCTAATTTCTTCTGGGGCCACGGGACTTCCTCCGTCTTAGCGGGTTGATATTAACTAATTAGTATAAATATACTCATGAGCGTAAATATTGTCAATACAAATTTACGCATAATAGTAACTATTTGGGGAAATATATGGATACAATGGGAGAGCGAATAAGAATAATTCGCAATAAATTAAAATTATCTCAAGCTGAATTTGCCAATAAGTTGGGACTTTCCGGTAGGGAAGCCACGATAAGTGATTATGAAAATAATAAGAAAATACCTGAATTTACTATATTGCGTAAAATTGCTAATGTCGGGGAAACAACTACAGGATGGATAGAAAAAGGACAAGATTATACATATGATATTTTACAAACTATGTCAAAATTAAAATCTCTATTGGCTGAAAAAGGCAAGGAAGACGAAAACAGTAAAAGCTTATACCAAGAACTAGAACACTTTAAGCAGTTAATATTAAATTATAATCCTATCTGCGCTTTATATTATGAAAAATTAAAAGAGGAGCGAGAGTTAAAAATATGTGAGGCGGAACCCGATATAATAACCGAAAAGATATTGCTTTCAATTAAAGACCTGGACGAGGAGGCCAAGCGGGACATCTTAAAACATATTCAAGAGAAGAAACTGCTCACGGAGCTGTTTGAAGAAAGAAAAAAGCTAAAGAATGCGGGATAGTATACATATACATAATGTATAGGCGCTGGATTTTGCATTGACTATCCCAAATCGCTGCATATAATATAAGGTATACTCTATTTGGATCACCGACAGCCAAAATGAACACAGCACGTCCTATTCGCAAATTATCTATTTTAGATGCTATAAAAAAACATTCGTCTCTAAAACGGATTAAAATTAAGAAAATTATTTCTTGCGATACATTTCAAAATGGGGAACTTATAGAAAGACTCTTAGATGTTTATTTAAAAACAGGAGAGATGTTTAAATTACAGTCAAATCTTACTGTGCCTCCTGGAGCTATTTATGTCTCTTATTCCGTAATATCTCACAACCTGGATTTAAACTATATATAGTTACAATAAGTCACAAAATACCCTAAAGGTATAAAAAATTCCTTAAAATTTCATGTCGAAAATGTCCGAGCTATTCTTAATAAAATCAACAAATTACTGAATCGGGGGTAAAATGCCGATTTATTTGTTGTTTTTATGAATTATTTCAACTATTTAACCCTTTTTTCTACCTGCACTTTAACTATATACATGAATTATATAATATATTTAATAATTATAACTCGATAAGTGTGTATTTTTCGTCAAGTATTTTGAAAGCCAAAATCCCGCTCACCCTACATAAATAAGCATCCACCCAAAATTCCCCTTTTGGTAATCCCCCTAAAAAATCCCAGCTCATTTTGTAAACCAGTCTCAATAAAGTCCCAATAAAGTCCTTATTTTCCATATAATTGTTCACTTCCTCCCTACTCCCCCTATAATCACAGAACACTTACCCCCCTATAGCCAGTGTTTGAGGGCTAACGGGATATTTCGGATTTACTCTACCCCTAACGGAATGAGGGATACCACCTATTACCGGCTGACCCAATCCCCCCAATGGAAGGTATTCCACTGGCCGTCCCCAGTAAATCCCAGTTGGGATAAGAGGCGGGAGGAGGAGCTATTAGAATTTTACGGCGGCAGGGAGTCCGCCGGTTGGCAGCATGAGGTAATGGGTGAACATGGCCGGCAGAGTTATGGGGCGTTCAATATCGAGTATCTGACTATGTGCAGGCAGGAGGTTCCTGAATATCACCGGGTGACTATTACCGGCGATGAGCTAAAGGATTGCGATAGCGAGGATGCGGTGGAGGAGCGGTTGGATATGCTGCTTAACCTGGCACGCCTGTCGGGAACCTTCTGGGTGGGGGCTGACACGGGGTACACCTCAGACCCGACTGAGATTGTGGTATTTAAGGAAACCCAGGAGCCGAATGAGCGCACCAAGCTAACTATGGTTTTGCGGGTGCATATGGAGCATGTAGCCTATCCCCATATCTCGGCCTGCCTGTCTCTGATTGACCGCTATTATAATCCGGCGGGTATCGGGATAGATAACGGCGGCAACGGTTTATCGGTAGTCCAGGAATTAACCAACTTGGACAGATACCGGCCGCTGGGATTAAAGGACAGACTGCGGGGCTTTGATTTTGGCAGCAGTGTCACGGTTTACCAGGAGGAAAACGGTGAGGATAAGAAGAAACCCACCAAGGAGCACATGACCCAGCTTATAAACGACGGCTTGCAAAAGCGGGAACTGGTACTACCCATTGACGATGTGGATATCGAATCCCAGTTTACCACGCAGACTTATACATTAAACCTGGGCCGCGTCATTTATTCGAAAGGAAACGACCACGTGGTAGACGCCATCCGTTGTCTGATGCTGGTGCGAAAGCAGTTCACGGAAGGTGATATTTG
>Ga0214473_10009022_pt1 | contig 11793 bp, 4 predicted proteins | sample RVTome_7_FD_203509 | JGI IMG/M metagenome (GOLD analysis project Ga0214473, IMG submission 203509) | Soil microbial communities from uranium-contaminated site in the Upper Colorado River Basin, Wyoming, United States - RVT98D197 | ecosystem: Environmental > Terrestrial > Soil > Contaminated >...
GGCCGATGACCGTGGTGGGTTCCATGGAGGATGGTTTATCGGGAACGGCCGATCTCATCTACATGAAATCGATAATGGATGGGGCGGCCGCGATCGCGTTGACCGCATCCCTGGGAATCGGCGTAATCTTTTCGTCGCTGACGGTCTTGATTTTTCAAGGGATTCTGACGTATCTTGGTATGGCTATGGGTGATTTTATCAGTCAAAAAGTGTTGAGCGAAATCAGCGCCGTCGGAGGAATATTGATCCTGGGGATAGGGCTGAACTTGCTTTCTGTCAGCCGGATTCGAGTGGGCAATTTCCTGCCGGCATTATTGATCGCCGCTTTGCTGGCCTGGTGGATATTATAATATGGAACAAATGGAAATTTTGCGAGGTTCAAGGAGGAGCAATGAGCTACTCTAAACTGCTTGATATCAGGCCCGAGAATATTAAGAAGAAACTGGGTTCCAGATCCAGGGTGTGTCTTATAAACGGCCGCGACATATTTCGCAATATCCGCGAAGAGAAAGTCATTGTTATGGCCTGCAACACCAGGATCAAGCACGTCATTCCCGGTATAATGAAGGCGGCCATGGAAACTGATTCGCTGGTGGGCTTTGAACTCGCCAAATCAGAAGCGGATATGAAGGGCGGCTATACGGGCATGACCCCATATGATTATGTCGATATCCTGGTAGATTACGCCGAGAATATCGGATATGATCGTCCATTTATCATTCATGGCGATCATCTCACGGTCAAGACAAATAAGGAAGACGAAATCAAGGCCACGGAACAGCTTATCGTCGAACAGCTCAAAGCCGGGTTTACGTCGTTCGCTCTCGACGCCTCATTTAATGCTGAGGAAGATAATATCCGCATAACGGCCCGCATGGCCAGAGCGATATTGAAACACGGATTCGGTTTGGAAACGGAGGTCGGGGAGATAAAATCGGTCGGCTCATCCGGAGAGATCACCACCGTGGAAGAAGCCCGGACGTTTATCGAGGGACTTGATTCATATGGAATAAGACCTGATCTTCTCGGTATAAATAACGGTTCCAAGCATGGGAATTACCTGGAGGGAGAAGAAATATCCATCGATCTTAAGCGCACCGCGGACTGCTATGAGGCGGTAAAGTCTTACGGGGTTTGCATCGCCCAGCATGGTATTACCGGGACTCCTCTTCATCTGGTAGGGAGATTTGCCGATTATGGAATCAGGAAGGGAAATGTCGGTACGGAGTGGCAGAATATCGCCCATCGTCATTTTCCCCGGGATCTGATGGAGGCGATGAAATCCTGGGCCGCCGGCGCGGGAAAAGATATTAAATTCACCACCAAACAATTTTACCGGGAAATAGACGATATTCCCCAGGAATATAAACAGAGGATAGCCGAAAGCGCCAAAACCACGGCGATCGAATATTTTAAGGCGTTCAGGGCGGTGGGTTCGGCCAGAATGCTGGAATCGAAAATATCGTAAATGAAAAATATTCTTGACAATGTCGGTATTTTCTGTATTTTGAGCCTGTCGAAAATTGAAGAAAGGGTCCGCCTATCGTTCCTGGCTAAAGGTTTGTGAAGGTAATTAACAGCTTGCGGTTCTTTGAGTTATAATAGCGCAAGCGATGCGATCGCCCGGCGATAACAGCCGGAGAATTAGCCTTTTGCGATGATAGGGAGGCCCCATGCGATGGCTTCTTAACCGGAAACTATGTGTTTTTGGAATATCTCCGATAGTTTTTCTATATAGTATTTCCGTTTACGCCGCGGCGGTTTTCGACGCCGATGTCGTGATTTCCGAATCCGATATTTCCGGAGCGACCCTGGTCTATACCGTTCCGGAAATTGGATTTACACCGCTCGACATGAACAATAGCGGGGGATTCTATAATCTCGACGTCGCTCGAACGGCCCAGTTACGAAAAGAAGGGGTAGTTCAAATTCCGGTGAAGATCATCTCCCTGGCCGTTCCCCCGGGAGCCAATGTCATATATCATGTGATCGATTCAAAATATCGCGTCGTTGACTATCGCCCTCTGGCTCCGTTTTTCGCGCGCCAGAGTCGGGAGGAATTGCAAAAAGCATTTTCGTCGGAGGCCGCCAATAACCCCGCCGTTCCTCCGGCAGATCCATACGTGGTCGGCCGGCATATAATCCGGGGATTGAATATCGTGAAATTAGCGATCCCCGTAGCGCGTTATGATAAGGGGGCTGGCGATCTTTCCATTCTGGAAAACGTAACTTTGAGGGTCGATTTCGTTTCGGGCAAGGAGAATCCACAAACGGAATATCGCTATCCGGGGGCGGCCTTTGACCGTATTTTCAGAAAGATTCTGGCCAATTATGAAATCGGCCGGAATTGGTATTTGCCGAAGGAATCGATGCTGATCGAATCGACGGCGGCCTCGGTTTTCGACTCGTCGCAGACTTGGGCCAGGATCGAGCTTTCATCGGAGGGTATTTACAAATTCGGATGGCTCGAATTCAACGCGGCCGGCATCGATCCCTTGAGCGTCGACCCGTCGGCAGTCAGGGTCTTCTACGGGGGCGGCCGGGAACTGCCGCTATCCAATTTCGATCCCCGGCCCCAGCTTTTCGAAATCCCGATCGAGATTCTGGGGGGCGATGACGGACAGTTTGACAACGGAGATTACGTGATATTTTACGCGGACGCGGTCGACAACTGGGAATATTCGGATATTCTCGAAAGATATCAGCATTACAAAAATCATTATACCGGCAAGAATGTTTACTGGCTGACGCCCGGCGGCGACTTTTCGGGGGCGCCTTCAAGGTTATCCGCGGTGGATGGTTCTCCGATCGGCGGCTACGATGCCGCCGTGGAAACATATACCGCCAGCTATCACAAGGAAGAGGAATGGATATTTTATCGGCCCCAGCCGAGCGGCGAGTATAGCGATTATTTCGATTGGTACTGGGAATTCGGGAAAGATTTCAGCGCCACAGCCCAGATCTTCGATATGGTTCCCGGCGAAGAGGCGATGATTGTAATCCGGCACAGGCTGGGCTCCCCCATATTGAGAGTGAACGGCGGGATCCCTATCTTGCCCTCCACCAGCCAGAACATCTCGACATACACGACGACGGATCTCTCGGACGGTCTGAATAATATCGACCTGCGTTCGGTGAACGATATCTATCTCGATTATATAGAGGCTCATTACGCCCGCTGGCTGAGACTATCGGATATGAATCTGCAGTTTACTCAGCCTGAAACCTCCGGGGTAGTCAGATACACGTTAACCGATGTCGTTTCTCCGTATATTCTTCTGGATATCGCGGACAGCCGCCAGCCCGTCAAAATCACGGGTGGACAGCTCGATGGATCGATTCTCGTGTTCCAGGATTCCGTTTCCCTGGATTCCCATAAGCAATATTGTATTTCCAGTGTAAGCAGATTAAAAAGTCCGAGCTCGGTAACCTCGTATGCGATGGACAATCTCCGTGACGTGTCGATGCCCGACAACAGGGCCGACGAGATAATTATTACCTACGACGGTTTCTATGCACAGGCGCAGCTTCTGGCCGAGCACAGGCGCGATTATTATAATATGGCCGTCAGGGTGGTCAGGATTTCGGACATTTATAATCAATTTTCTTACGGATTAGTCGACGCGGTCGCGATCAGAGATTTTCTGAAGTACGCGTTCGAGAATTGGCAGGCCCCGGCGCCGACATTCGCGCTGCTCCTGGGGGATGGTAATTACGACTACCGCAACAATCTTGGCTCCGGCAAAACGAATTTTATTCCGCCATTCGAAAACGATCACGCCATGTCGGATGAACATTTCATCTATTTCGGCGAAAGGTATTATCTCGATTCCGATTCCAGCGGCGCCCCCGATATGATAATCGGGCGAATTCCGGCCAATTCCGTTTCCGACGCCGAGGACATGATAGCCAAGATCATCGATTATGACTCGTCGCCCGATCTGGGAACCTGGCGAAATCGCGTGGTGGTCGTCGCCGACGATAATACCACGCCGAAACGCAATGATGAGACCTTTCATACCATGCAAGCGGAGACTCTGTCGAATCTGCACGTTCCCGACAAATTCGAGGTGGCCAAGATTTATCTGGTCGAGTATCCGATGAGAAACTTCGAAAAGCCGGAAGCCCGTGAGGCTCTAATCGGCGCTTTCAATCAGGGATCATTGATTATTGACTATATTGGCCACGGAAGCCCCGGGCTGTGGGCCGACGAACACATATTCCGTCGTTCGGAAGATATCCCGAGGCTGGTCAACGGCAAGAAATCGCCCTTAATTTTCACCGCGTCCTGTTCGATAGGCTTTTTCGACGATCCCACAGAAGAGAGTTTTGGAGAAGAGCTTATCAGAAAAAGACTAAGAGGCGCAGTGGCCATTATCTCGGCCACCAGAACTGTCTTCGCCGCCCCCAATACGCAGTTTAACTACAAAGTATTTGACGAACTTCTGTACGAGGATTCGGTGGGAATAGGCGAGGGCATGTATGTGGCGAAATATCTTCGCCAGGTGAATCGTCTCGAGCCTAATGACCGGTATTACGTTCTATTCGGAGACCCCGCCCAGCTGCTGCAATTCCCCAAATTCGACGTAAGGTTTGCGGAAACGCCTGATTCGCTGGTGGCTTTAAGCGTGAACGGTATAGCGGGCGAAGTTGTCAACAACGCCGGCGATTTAATAGACGATTTCAACGGTACCGTTCGGATCACAGTCAAGGACGGTACGATTGTCAGGTCGTTAATAATGCGCGATAGAAACAACAATCCTCTTGATCCTCCGAACAACACGATCAGTTTCGTGAGTCCCGGCGTCACCATTTTCACCGGCCCGGCGGATGTGGTCAATGGAAAATTCACGACAGAATTTTTCGTACCCAAAGATGTCTCCTACGGCAGCCAGGGAGCCAAGATATACGCTTATTCGGAGAACGGCGCTTACGACGCGGCGGGCGTAGTCGATTCGATACTGGTCTCGGGATCGATCCCGGCGATTGTCGACACCGCCGGCCCGTCCATTACGCTTTACGCCGACGGTCGCGAATTCACGCCGGGCATAACGCTGGCCGGCTCGGGATTTACGCTTACCGCCGAAATAGCCGATGAGCATGGAATTAATATCACCGGTCAGCTCGGTCACGCGATCGTTGTCAAAATAGACGACGGCGAGGAATATGAAGCGGACGTTACGGGGAGCTTTCAATTCAACAGGGGCGATTACCGGGCGGGGATGCTGGAAATTACCATTCCGGCGCTTCCTCTGGGCGAGCATCGGATTTCCCTGAAAGCGTGGGATAATTTCAACAATTCCAGCCTGGTGGCGAAAACCATAGAGATTGTGTCGACCGAAAAACTCAAATTGACCGAAGTGATGAATTATCCGAACCCCATTCGAAAAAATGATCGTAGCACTTCATTTCAATACTGCTTGAACGCTGATGTGGAGAGGGTATTCATCAAAATATTCACTGAATCAGGCAGAAAAATCAAAACCATAGAGATAACATCGCCCGATCTAACCCAGATGGGCTGCCATCAATACGACTGGAATCTGCGGGACGGGGACGGCAAACAGTTGGCAAACGGAGTTTATATTTTCCAGGTCTCGGCCGGAGGCCGCGACGCCGAAGGCAAGAAGATCAACGCCGAGAAAGCCACGAAACTGGTGATATTATGGTAAGACAAGGCGATAATTTACCGACAATAATGTAATGAGATAGATGGTTTATGGAGGAGACAATGAAGTTGTATAAGTGGTCCATTCTTATGATCTTAGCCCTGACGGCAGTGGCCGGCGCCCAGGTTTCGCAGACTGCCGTTCAATTTCTGCTGATAGCGCCCGGCGCGCGGGCCGGCGGAATGGGCGAAACGTTCGTGGCTGTTTCCGATGATGCCACGGCCGTGCATTGGAATCCCGCCGGCCTGGGACGTTATCCTTTAAGCGGCGCCTGGCTCGATTTCAAGGCCGGAGATCAGGATACCTTGAGTTCAATTGTGCTTGTTAAAAATAATATGCCCGAAGTCAATTTCCGGCAATATGATATTTGGGGCCTGGTCAACGGGGAATTGGCCCGCTGGGACGGTCAGAGCTGGTCAACCGGCACGACCCGGGTTTTGAAAGAAGGCGGTTCCCTGGGGACCCTGATCGAGCGGTACACAGGTTTATCCGAGGCGGGCGCCGAGGGCTACGTGGATAAAATCGCTCGAGCGAATAACGATCTGGCGCCGGAAACGATAGACTCTTTGAAGAACATCATTATGCCGTCCGTTCCGCCCGATTATGTGTACAAAGAGGAAATCGAGTACGGCTTTGAGAAATTGCATACCGCCTGGCTTCGCATGAGAATCAATATGGGCGGTATCCGCGACTTGGAAGCCGACATTTCACAAGCCCTGACGGAGAACCCGATTTCCAACGAAACTCTCGACCGGATAGCCTTCGGTTTCGATAGAGCGATCGCCCCCAAATCGGGGCAGGGTGTCTGGATACCGTATAACCTGATATTGCCCGACACGATAACCTGTCTTGAATCCGACAACGATTACATTTATGTCGGTACGGGCGCGGGCTTTTACCGATTCGAACCCGAAAAACTGCGCTGGGCGTCGTTTAACGCCGAAACCGACTCGCTTCCTTCAAACCGGATCACCTCCATCAAGAAGGTCGGCAAGCGGTTGATGTTTATCGGCACCGACAAGGGAATTGTCAAATTTACCGGGGCGAAAGTCCAGCTTTTTGATTCGGATTCCGACGCTCCCGACGGGATTATCACCGCTATTGCGGCCGTTAACGAGAGAGATGTCTGGGCGGCGACCGAAAATAACCTGTATCATTACGACGGGATCAGCTGGCAGGATTTCAAGAACGACGAGTTATCGATAGGGGAAACATTGTCGGTCACCGCGCTGAAATTTTACGGTATTTACGGCCAGGTCCGGCCGGATCGGATCATGGCGGAAATCGCCGGTTTCAACGCCGGCGATCTCGATAGTATCCAAACCGGTCAACAGGTTAAATTGCCGTTCAACCTGGGCTATAAGGGCAGGATAAATCGACTCGCCATTGACGAGAAGGGAAATCTCTGGATCGGGACAACCAGCGGCATTGTATATTACAACAACGAAGGGTTCAAACAATTCGGGTATAAAATCCATGAGGTAGCCGAGGAAGGCAAGACGGTCGGCGACGTGGCCGTTCAATTTATTCCGGATCGGGAGCAGACGAAGATAGAGATGCTTTCTGCGCTTATTATGGATTACAACGATCTGGAAAGCGAATATCTGAGCGCCGGCGACAAAGTCCTGGTTTATGCCAACGCCCTTGGCTCGGAAATTACGGCTGTCGAACCGATATCGGCCAACAGGGCGCTGATCGCCACCTCATTCGGTGTCGTCGAATTCGATCAGGGGGATTGGAGCAGGTTGCAGAAGTCCGATTTCTCCGATGAAGAGATCGTCGATATTCATGAGCGAGATAACGAGCTCTGGATGGCCGCTCCCGGGAGACTCTCGGTGTATTCATCGGCCAAGAGAAATATCACATTTATGCATTCCAACTACCTGGTCGAACTTGCCGACGATCTATATTACGATTATTTCTCGTTCGTCAATCCCACAAAGGAGTGGGGCACATTCGGCCTGGGAGTTACGTTCCTTTCGTATGGAAAACAGGAGCGCACCGGGGAGCTCAATCAGCCGCTGGGCACTTTTTATTCCTACGATCTGGCCTTCACTTTATCATACGGTACCAAGCTTTCCGATGATATTTCCGGAGGTTTGTCCATCCGCTATATAAATTCGCATCTGGCGGTTCTGGGCGCCGGGCAGGAAAAGGGCAAGGGAACCGGTTATTCGCTGGCGGTGGACGCCGGGGTCCTTTATGATTTATCCAGAAGATTGACACTGGGCGCGACGGTTACGAATCTGGGACCCGATATCGCCTACATCGACGCCGATCAGGCAGATCCGCTGCCGCGCAAGCTGGCTGTTGGTTTCACTTATAAGATAGTGGATTCGGCGTTTAACAAGCTTATCGCGCTGGGCGAGGGGGATAAAATCCTGGTCGGATTGGGCGATGATATCCAGACCGAGATCGAGGAAATAATCCCGCATATAGGATTGGAGTACTGGTACTCCAACTACGTGGCTTTGAGAACGGGATATGTTTACGACAAGATCGGCGTGCAGAGATACTTCACCTTGGGCGCCTCGCTGCAATATACCAACTACCGCTTTGATTTCTCCTATATCCCCTCGTCAGACCAGGCCTTTAACCGTCTCGGCAACACCATGCGTTTCTCGATGAACGTGGGATTTTAGGGCGAATCCGTGCCGATGTCTCGTTTGATTTTATTCGCTGGTATGATGATAATCATATCCGGCGGCAATCCGGGCGCAGGGGGTATTTTGCGTCCTCTGCGTATTACCCCGATAGAGAATCCGAGACAGGGCGACCCGTCTGATGATAGTCGATTTAGATCGGATGTCTCCGATAAAAATCTTCTGGGACTGGAACGGGCCGCTCCGTTTTCGCTTCCCACCGCGAAGCGAGGGATTCCCATAGGATTAACGTCGGCGGCGACGGATACTCTGAGCGTCCTGATTTTGAAAGTGGAATTTCAGAGAGAGGTACCCGACAACCCCAAGACCACGGGCGACGGCACGTTTGATCTGAGAAGCTACGACGAATTTTATTCGTCCGAAGGGCATTATATCGACCCCGCTCCCCATACGACATCCTATTTTAATTCCCACATGGAAGCGTTGAGAAGGTACTGGTATTTCGTTTCGGAAAAAAAGCTCAACCTGACCTGGGACGTTTATCCTCGCGAGGAGACCCTGGCCTTTCGTCTTCCGGTTCGGATGTCCTATTATGGGTCGGAAGGAGAGTGGACGGACGTTCGCGATCGACTGGGGCATTTTTTCATCGACGCCATAACCTATGCCGATAGCGCCACGCCCCAGATCGATTTTTCCAACTATCAATCGGTGATTATTTTTCACGCCGGTTCTGATCAGCAGAATAATATCGCTTTTATAGACGACACCCCGGATGATTTTTTCACCGGTTTTCTCATATTATCCGTGCCGGTGCCGGTGGATGGCGGATTGAACAGCGTGGGCGAGGGATTGATAGTCCCCGAAACCGCCTCGCAGGATAATAGAGTGACGGCCATAAACGGCGTTTTGGCCCATGAATTCGGCCACCAACTCGGATTGGTCGATCTGTACAATACGTCGAATTTCCTGACCCAGGTCGGCGATTTCGCGTTGATGGATAACAACGGAATGTCTGTCGGAGTTCAATTCCCGGATATCAGTCCGACCGTCGGCGGCACGCTGCCGGTTTATCCCTGCGCCTGGTCGAGAGCGTTTCTGGGATTCGATATTCCGCGGGAGTTGAGGGAGGGTGTAAATATACCGATATCGGCGGCCGCCCTGCAGCATGATTCTACGGAGATAGTCAAGATCCCGATCACCGATTTCGAGTATTTCCTGGTGGAAAACAGGCAGCCCGATGTCGATACGCTGGAACCGGGATATCCATTCGACGATATCCTTATCGGGGATTCTCTGAGCGGAGTCATATTGGGCCCCGGTTACGCTTATTTCGAGGGTAACGATACGGTTCTGGTGGCCGACGCCGAATATGACCGTCTTCTCCCCGGCGGCGGCGCGCTGATCTGGCATATCGACGAGTATGTGGCATATCAGGACACGACGGGAAGCGGATTCAATAACTTTTTGACGAATACCCTGCAATGGAACAAGGATCGGCGCTTCATGACGTTGGCAGAAGCCGACGGCGTAATCGATTTCGGCGGCAATTATCATAGAGGCTACGGGACCTACAGGGATATGTTTAGAACAGGAACCAACACGTCATTTACGCCCTTTTCCAACCCCTCGTCAAGATCGAATCTCGGGGCCGATACCCATATCAGCGTCACGGATATATCCGGTTCGGATACTGTCATGACTCTCGATTTGGAAATCGACTGGTCGATGCCGGGCTGGCCGCAAATGAGCCATCCGCAGGAAAACGCTTCGCCCCTGGCTGTTGATATCAACGGCGACGGATATTCGGAAGTGTTGAGCATCGCTGATAACAGGTTGTTGATTCATCGCTATGATGGCGAGAAATTCATAGATAATACCGACTCCATAGGATTTTACTCATTCGATAACAGCTTGATATTCTATCCCTGGGCGGTGGCCGCCGTTTGCGATACGGTTATAACCGCCAGACCCGTCCCCCTGGATTTCGACGGCGACGGTTTTTTTGAAATAGCCGTCTCGTCCGCATCCGGAGCCTTGTACGCTTATTCGCAATTCGACGATGATTTCGACGGCAGGATCGATCCTCTACCGGGATTCCCGGTTCAGATTTCCGATACCACTCTGGCCGCCATGGCGGCCGTTGAATTCGATACATTGGCAGGCATGGAGCTTATGATCGCCGCCCAAAATGGCGAGTTATGGCGGATCAGCCGGGCGGATTCAGTTGTCTTAATTGATAGCGTCGGCGGAACCGTTCTGTCGATGGCGGCTTACATGATCGGCGATTTCAATGTGGTTGATGTTGGGTCGGTTTCCGACGGAATCATATCAATTTCCCGCCACCTTCCTTTTGCAGCCGAGCCGGAGCAATCTCAAAACTCGTTTCTCGTAAATCTCGGGGCGGGGCAAATATGCCATATCGCCTCGGCGGATATCGACAGGGACGGCGGATTGCCGGAAATCGTTGCCGTAACATCGAATGCCGTTACTCTGATTGAGCCTGACGGATCAATTGGCTGGCAGTCGCGGGCGGGTTCCCTTCTGGGATCTCCCGGGCTGGGGGATATCGACGCTGACGGGCATACGGAGATCGTGGTGGCGGGCATTTCGAGGATTTACGCCATTGGCTATAACGGCGCGTTATTGACCGATTTCCCGGTTGACCTGGCTTTGTATGATCTTGACGGCGCAATCACGGCCCAGCCGATCCTCGGCGATGTCGATGGAGACCATAAACCGGATATTATTCTGGGCTTGCCGTCCGGGGGCACCTATGCGTTCAACTATCGTGCCGATATGATCGGAGGATTCCCTCTTCCGAGTTCGTTCGCGGTTGAAAGAACCGGCGCGCTGGCCGATCTGGATAACGACGGTGATATCGATTTGATGACTCTCGAAGGTTCGGGCGCGATAAACGCCTGGGATATTTCCTCGCAATTTCAGGCGGTAGATACTCCCTGGCCGTTCGAAGGGGGAACGATATCCAATAATAATTATCTTTCGCCGGGTTTTGAAAAACCGATTATCGAAAGCGAGCAACAGCTTCCCGCCGAGTCTGTCTATAACTATCCGAACCCGGCCTCGAATTCGACCACGATTCGATTCTATCTGAGCAACGCCGCAGACGTGAAAATAGACGTGTTCGACTTTCTCGGCGAAAAAATAAAATCGGCGGCGATGAGGGGATTTGCTCACGTCGACAATGAATATGTCTGGGACTGCGCCGGCGTAGCCTCGGGGGTTTACTTCTGCAGAGTGGAGGCCGACGACAGTTTCGGCAAAAAATGGCGAATGATAAAAATAGCGCTGGTTAAATAACGATGATTCTGGAGGTATCTATCATGAGGACGATATGCTGTATGACAGTTTTATTCATGGGCGCGGCCTCTTCGGCCTGGTCGGGCGCGGCCGGGGTGGTGAAGACGCGCTCGGCGGAAAGCCATTTTTTATCCGGCGAATTGACCATGCATAAATATTTCGATCAAAAATCGATTTTGCAGGAAAAAGACGATATCGCCCCG
>Ga0214473_10009023_pt1 | contig 11792 bp, 6 predicted proteins | sample RVTome_7_FD_203509 | JGI IMG/M metagenome (GOLD analysis project Ga0214473, IMG submission 203509) | Soil microbial communities from uranium-contaminated site in the Upper Colorado River Basin, Wyoming, United States - RVT98D197 | ecosystem: Environmental > Terrestrial > Soil > Contaminated >...
CGGGTGGAGGGATTGCGGACCCGCCCCTACTCCTCCACCCTCAGTTCAACCGGCTCCTGCACCCCCGCCTTCTGCGGGTTGTAGTAGTCGTAGGCGCGGCTGGCCGGCGCCTGGGCCACCAGCGGGAACTTGGCCTGCAGCCGGTAGCTGAAGCTCAGCGGGTGCTCGAAGCTCAGCCCGCCGATGTAGACCAGCACCTGCCGCCCGGTCAGCTCGAAGCGCTCCACGGTGGGGAATTCGTAGTCCTCCGGCACATCCTCGAAGCGGCCCACCAGCGCCGTCAGGTCCTCGGTCTGCACCGCAAATCCGGGCGGGATGCCCAGGTCGATCAGCGCCCACTCGGCCCTGCCCGGCTCATTGAGCGTCACGGTCACATCCACCGTCACGGTGTCGTCCACCTGGAGCTCGGTGCGGTCGTACTGCACGTCGATGGTCAGCGGCTCTTCGAAATCCGGACCCTCCAGCTTGGCCACCTCATCCCAGGGCAGGTAATAGCCCCCGGCGATCTGATACATCAGCTCGCCCTGACCCTCCATTTCGATGTCGACGGTGTTGGCCGCCCCGATCCGGATGTCGTCGTAGACCAGCAGCTGCACGACGTCGAAGTTCTCCCGGGACACCTGCACGGTCCGCACCTGCCCGCCGTTCAGCCGCACGGTGACCGCTGCATCCATGCTCTCCGCCCCGGCTCTAACCGACTCCAGCATCGACTTCAGCGACAGCACCGTGGCCTGGGTGCTGTACCAGGTGCCGAAGCTGTCCTTGCTGCGGATCAGGTAGGTCAGGGCGGCGTTGGCCACCTCGGGGTGCCGCCCGGCCCGCAGGAACGCAAAGGCCGCCAGGCCGGTGGTCTCGATGCTGCCGGTATCGCCTTCGGCGCCGGTGAAGGTGGCCACCGAGCTGGACCAGAAGGCCGCCTCACCCTCGTATTGGGCCATCCCCGCCAACTCGTCCAGCACGGCCTCGGTGAAGCTCTGCAGCTCGCCCTCCTGCAGGTCCGCTGCCACCAGCGCGTTGGCGACCAGCGCCAGCACGTAGGGGTCGTTGGCCTGCGAGCGGTGCTCCTTGAGGTAGTCCAGCCCGGCCTGCAGCCGGCTGTCATCGTAGAAACCGGCCTCGATCAGGCTCCACACGATGTAGGCGGTCACCGGCAGGCGATCGTTCTCCAGGCTGGACCAGGTGGTCTCATGGACCAGCCCCTGGTCGTTCTCCCACGATCCGTCCCCGCTCTGCTGCCCCAGCAGCCAGTCCGCCGCCCGGCGCACCAGTTCGGGATCCACCGGGTGGACCGCGCCCATGTCGGTGAACTCCTGCAGACCGTAGGCCGTGAGCATGCGGTCGGCCGGCGCGTCCCCAAACAGGCTGAAACCGCCGCCACTGACCTCGAAGGTGGTCAGCCGCTGGTAGCCCAGGTTGATGTACTCCTCGGCGGTCAGCTCCACCTCCGGCGCGGTCTGGCCGGTGGTCTGGATGTAGTCCAGCGCCAGCACGTTGGGGTAGGTGGTCGAAGAGGTCTGCTCGAAGCACCCGAAGGGCATGCGCAGGATGCTCTCCAGCCCCTCCACCACCTGGCTGACCACGCCCGGATAGATCTTCACCATCAGCGTCTGCGTCCCGGCGATGGCTGCGGCCGGGATCTCCACGCTCTGGGTGACGCCCGCCGCCGGCAGCCGGTCGGAGAAGCTGTAGGCCTGCTGGGCTCCGTCCGGGTAGACCGTGACCTCTTTGCGGATGGCGTCGGAGAGCTGGGAGCCGAAGGCGGTCACCTGCAGCGCCTTCCGTCCGAAGCCGGTCGCCTTGATGCGGAAATAAGCCACCTGGATGTCGTTGCCGCCGATGTCCAACGTGATCTCCGGCTGGCCGAGCAGCTCGAACCAGTCGTCCGGCTCCAGGACCAGCCGCACGGTCTGCGGCCCCTCCAGGTAATTGAAGACCCCCACCGGCACGCTGATCTCGTCGTTCTGGGTGAGGGCCAGCGGCAGGTCCAGATCGATGAAGAAGTCCTGGAAGACCCGGATGCCGGCGGTGGTCGAGCCCAGCCGGCCGTCCTGGGTGGAGGCCAGGGCCGTCAGGCGCCAGGTGGTGATGCTGTCCGCCAGCGGGATCTCCAGGCTGAGCCGGCCGGATTCGTCGGTGACCTCCTCCGGCAGCCACAGCATGGTCTCGGGGAAGAACTGCCGCAAGCGCGGCGGCTCGCCGGCCTGGCCGGTCTGTTTCTCGTCTTGGCCCGGCATAGCAGTGGCCATCGGGGCCGGCATGGGCAGCGCTTCCTCGACCACCATCCCCGCCGCCCGCATCATCATGTCCCCCTCGGCGAATTGTGCCCCTCCTACCGCGCGCAGCGAATTCACGGCCAGCGCCGGGACCGCGATCACCACCAGCACCGCGGCCGCGGCCGTGAAGGCCGCCGCCGACCAGCCCACCTGGCGCCGGGCCAGGAACCCGGCCGAGCGGAAGAGGTAGGCCAGCGGGATGAGCAGGAAGGCCAGTAGGCCCCAGAGTGCAGTGGACTCGTCGGGAGAGGCGCCTCCCAGGGAGACGGCAGCCACCAGTCCGATCAGCACCGGCACGAAGGCCAGCGTGAGCAGTTGCGCCAGCCCCATCGGCCAGTCCTTGTCTCGCGTGGACCGTGCCCCCAGGGCAATGAATCCGATGATCCCGGTGCCCCCCAGGCACAGCAGGACCAGGGCGAGGGCCTGGCCCACCCCGTAGCTCAGCTGGCCGAGCAGGTAGCTCAACCGGTCCACCGGTCCGCTGCCCACCCACTCCGGCAACGGAACCACGAAGAACACGAGCGTCAAACCCAGCGTCACCGCCAGGAAGAGGGCCAGCCCACCGCCCAGCCCGCCCCGCCGCACGACGCTGGCGATCATCAGACCGGCGATCGCCAGCGGCAGCACCAGCTCGAGGCCGAACAGGCCCTTGGCAAGTCCGCCAAAGAAGGCCGCCTGCCGCTGGTAGGCGCGGGCGATCTTGGCCTCGTGCGAGTTGAGGTTGAGTGAGAAGGGCGTTGACCCCGCAGCCGCCTCGGCCAGCGAAGCCTGGGCCGCCCCTTCCATGGCGGTCAGCAGAACCGGATCCTCAGGCAGCTCGCCCAGCAGGTCCGGCACGCTGAATCCGTGGATGTCGTATTTTGGCCGCAGCAGCTCGGCCTCCAGCAAGAAGTACAGCTTGGCGAAGCCGGGGTCCTCCTGCGCCAGCGCGAATACCGACTCGTCCACCACCGCGATCCCGAGGGCCGACTGCGCCCCCTCTCCGCCCTGGCCGGCCACGCTGAAATCCAGCGTGGCCGTGCCGCCCGGCAGATAGGTCTCTCGATCGGCGGCCACACCCAGGGTTAGATCGCTGGGGGCATCCACCACCACCAGCCGGGTGTCGCGGGTGATGGTTCCGGAGGACAGGATCTTGTAGGCGTGCAGTTCGAGCGTGCCGAACAGGTCCGGCGTCAGATCCACCGCCGCCTGTCCCCGGCCATCCTCGACCTCGATCGAGCGGGTGCTGACCGTCTGACCCTCCCGCACGATGTCCAGGTACACCTGCCCGGCGGGCACGTTGGTGAGCACCTCCAGATTCATGGTGTCACCCACCTGATAGGCGGCCCGGTCCGGCCGCAGCAGCACGGTCTCGCCGCTCCACTGGCTTTCGAAGTAGAACTGCGCATCGGCGGACGCCCCCAGCTGGTCCCGGGCGGTGATCTGCAGCTCGGCCCAGGGCGCCTCCGGCGTGAACCGGTGCTCCGCCAATCCAAACTCGCCAGTCTGCAATCGGGTGGGAATGCCGTTGACCAGCAGGTTCAGGGTGGTCTGCGCCGGCGCCCCGTCCGGATAGGAAGTCAGGATGTAGAGGATGTTCTCCACCCCTGGGCGGAGTTGGCCGCTCTCCGGGATGGCTTCAATGACAATGCGGCTCTGCGACACCGGCAGGGAGAAGCTGGAACTCTCGGTGTGCTGCGCCAGGTCGGTGACCGCCGCCTCCAGGTAAAACCGCCCGGCGCCGCCCTCCAGATCGCTGCCCGCCACGTAGTCCGGCAGGGTGAACTCGAACTCGAAGGCACCGCCGGCATCGGTGGTGCCGTCCAGTGTGAAAGCCTCCTGCCGCTCGAAGTCGAAGGTGAAGCCGGTGATGCGCACCTGCCCGCCTTCCACGGTCTTGCCGTAGAAGTACTCGGCGGTGATGGAGCCCTCCACCCGCTCGCCGGGCAGGTAGAAGCTGCGCTCGGTGGCCCAGGTCACCTCGAACTTGGGCAGCACATAGTGTTCCACCGTCACCGTCCGCTCCGAACTGGTGTTGCCCATCTGGGCGGTGATCTTGTAGTTGCCGGTATTGACCTCGTTGGCCAGCTGGAAGTCCTGGGCGGCGATCCCGTAGGCGGAGGTCTCGACCGTCTGGCGGAAGACCTTGTTGCCTTTGCCGTCGGCAATGATGAACTCGATCTCGCTTCCCGAGGCCGGCACCCGGTCGAAGCTGCTCAGCGCCAGCGCCCGCAGGTGGATCACCTGCCCGGGCTGGTAGATGGGCTTGTCGGTGGTGAGCAGGATCTTGAAGTCGCGGTCGAGGGTGACCGCCTGCTCGAGGCGGTCTCCACCCCGGGTGGAGGTCGTCTCCACGATGAGCGTCTGGGCCGGATCCAGGTCGGCCGGCACGGCGAACACCACGTTGGCCGCGCCGAGCTCGTCGGTGGTTCCCTGGAAGAGCTCCAGCGGCCGGCCGCCGCCGGCGGGCTGCAGCGCCACGCTAACCGCCGCGCCGGGGATCGCCTGCCCCCCGCCCACCTCTCGCACCAGCACCCGCAGCGCCGCCTGGCTCCCGGGCACGTAACGGGATTGACCCAGCACGATCGTTTCGAGGTCGTCCACCGTCTCCGGCAGGTTGGCATAATGGATGGCCAGGCCGACGAGAACGGCGGCGCCGGCCAAAAAGGCCACCGCGCCGCCGATAACCCAGTTCCGCCGCTTCGACATGGGGGGGCTCCTCAGGAAATCACATGCAGGATATTCCTAGGACGCCGTGTGGAGCAAGTAGGTTCCTCGGGGGTTGGTCTTGGTTGCCGGCCGGATGGCGCGCCCGGTCGCAGGGAGGCTGGGCGCAGGGTTACCCGCTCAGGCCAAGCCCGGCGGTAGGCTACGCAGGTAGCCGGCCGCTTCTTCCCGGCTGCGCTTGTCCAGCTTCCCCAGGATGCTGTGGACGTGGTTCTTCACGGTGCCGACTTCCACCACCAGGCGCTCGGCGATCTGCTGGTTGGTCAGGCCGAGGGCGATCAGGTCCAACACCTCTCGTTCCCTGCCGGTAAGCTCCTGGTAGCGGCGGCCGACGGTGTCGACGTCGCTGAGGGAGACTGTCAGCTCAGCCAGCCGCTTCATGAGCATCGGCGCCACCTCGGGCGCGATGTGGGCTTCGCCGTTACGGGCTGCCCGGATCGCCGTCAGGGCCTCCTCGATCGGCTGGTCGCGCAGCACCAGGCCCGCCGCGCCGGCCTCCGCCGCCTGCACGACTGCGGACTCCGTGCGCGGGATGCCTGTCACCACCACCTGCACGCCGGGATGCGAGAGAACCGCCTCCCGGGTGAACGCCAGGGCCTGTTCTTGACTGAGCGAGGAGCCGGTCAGCGCCACGTCGAAGCCCCCCAGCTCTCCCAGCGCCACCCAGGGGTCGGAGAAGGCTTCTACTCGCCCGAAATCGGGATCTTCGCCCAGTACCCTTTGCCAGAGCGTGCCGAGCAGTTCAAACGGCTCCAGTAACAGCACGTGCGTCTGCCTGCGTGCGCCTTTCCCATTCCCGTCCATACCTTCGCCCACGCTCCTTCCCACTCAGAAGCCGATCTCGCCCTCGAAGTCGAGCGAGTTGGAAGCCACCTCGGCCGCTTCCTGCCGGTTCTTCACGTTCAACTTGCCCAGTAGATGGTGGACGTGGTTCTTGACCGTGCCGACTTCGATGCACAGCTCCGCCGCGATCTCGGCATTGGTCATCCCGCGCTGCAACATGCCCAGGATCTCCCGCTGGCGCTGTGAGAGCGCCGCGGTGGGGTCGGAGGAAGTGCCATTGGAGCCGTTGGCCGCCCGGTACCCGGCCAGGTGGGCGATCCGCCCCATGAGGGCTGCGGCGATATCGGGACACAGCACAGCCTCCCCGCGCAGCATGTCCCGCAGCGCTTCAGCGATGGCGTGCACGGACTGAGTGCCGCGGACATAGCCGTCCGCTCCCGCTTCGATGAATTCCAAGACGGTCTCCGTGGCAGGCTCCAGCCCAAACACCAGCACCCGGACCGCGGGATAACGCTGGTTGATCTCCTGGGTCAGCCGCAGCGCCTCCCGCGGAGGCAGCGTCCCGGCGTTGATCAGCACGGCCGCATAGCCGCCCTCCAGCCGCCGCGTCAGGGCGTCCTCGGCCGTCTCGCAGGGATAGATCGTCCCGGTCTCCGGGTCATTGTGGAGCTCGGTCAGCAATCCCTGGTAGAAGTCCACGCCGCGATCGATCAGCAGCAAGTCGTTCAAGCGGCCCTCCGGGCGACGGTTGCGGGACAAACGGCCTGTGGGTCGAGTCAGCAAGGCTTGCATCTGGATTAGGCCGCCCGTCTTCAGACGGGGGCTCCGTCCGTCAGATGCTGGACGATGGCGAAAGCCTGGTCAAACTCAGAGGACTTGTCGAAGAAGTAGTCCGCACCGCTCTCCAGGCACAGACGCCGATAGGAAGTGAACGCGTAGTTGGTCAGCACGATGACCGTGATACCGGGATCGACGGACTTGGCATAGCGGATGAGCTGGAAGGAGGCCCCATCGGGGAGGATGAGGTCGAGGATCACGACCTCCGGCAGGCCCTGGCGCAGCGCCTCGATGGCTTGCCCCGTGTGGTTGGCCTGTTCGACTTCCACCTTCCCGAGCTCGGTGAGCATGGCGCTGAGTCGCTCGCACACGAGCTCCGAATCATCGACGATGAGCACCTTCATCGGCGTTGGCCCTCGAGTATCGGATTTGGGATCTCCGCTTGTCACCACGCCACTAAGCCTAGCTCAGCTCCGCCGGGAACGGCCAGGGGGCAAGCTCGGACAGATGTGTCGGGTGCTGGAGGACGTGCCTGTCAGCGTTTGTCCTACAAGCCGGGGGGAGCGCTGCTGGGAAAGGGGGCGCTACGGAGGTTACGGGATCAGCTGGTGCTCGAGCACATAACGCGTCAGTTCCACATTGCTGTTCATGTGCATCTTGTCCAGCACCCGCCGGCGGTAGGTGCTGATCGTCTTGGGGCTCAGGGAGAGCTCCTGGGCGATTTCGCCGGCCGACTTGCCGGAGCCGATCAGGCAGAGCACCTGGAACTCGCGATCGGAGAGCTGCTCGTGGGCCTGCGCATCCCGGTCGCCGGCCAGCACCTCGGCCAGCCGTTCGGCCAGGTCCAGGCCGACATATTTGCCGCCGGCGACCACCCGGCGCACGGCCTGGACCAACTCCTGCGGGGCACACTCTTTGGTCAGATATCCTGCCGCGCCCGAGCGCAGTACGCGCAGCGCATACTGGTCTTCGGAGTGCACGCTGAGCACCAGAACGGGCAGCTGCGGCTTCTGATGCTTGAGCTCCCGCAGGATGTCCAGCCCACTGCCATCCGGCATGGTGATGTCCAGTATGACCACGTCCCACTCCGCCTCGCGGCCCATCCGCAGGGCTTCTGCCACCGACCCGGCCTCCCCCACCTCCTGGATGTCGGGCTCCTCGGAGAGAATTTGCTTGAGGCCGTGCCGGACCACGGCATGGTCGTCGGCAACCAGGACTCGGATCACGGCAGGACAACCTCCGCCTGTTCGACTCGGTTCAGGGGTAGGCGAAGCCGCACGCGGGTGCCTGCCCCCGGGCCTCCCTCCAGCGTGACTTCGCCCCCCAGCAGGTGGGCGCGCTCCTGCATCCCCAGGATTCCCAGCGACGGTCCACCGGCCTTGGCCCCCCGACGAATACCGATTCCGTTGTCCTCCACCTCCAGGTGGAAGGTCCCGTCGAGGGCCTTCAGCCGGACCTTGACCTGGGTCGCCTGGGCGTGGCGGGCGACGTTGGTGAGGGCTTCCTGGAGGATGCGGAAGGCGCCGGTCGCCACTCGGCGATCCAGCTCCAGATCGTCGAGATCGCTCAGCAGGCTGCAGGCGATCCCGCTGCGCTTGGTGAACTCGCCTACCTGCCACTCGATGGCGGGAATCAGGCCCAGATCGTCCAGCACCCCCGGCCGCAGCTCGGTGGCGATTCTGCGCACCGCCTGAATGGTCACGTCGATCAATTCCGACATGCCCCGGGCTTTCTCTAACAGCTGCTGACGGCCCTGGCCGTTTTGTGCCCGGGACAGCCGCTGCTCGATCCAGGCCACGTCCATCTTCAGCCCGGTGAGGGCCTGGCCAAGCTCGTCGTGGATTTCCCTGGCGATCGTGCCTCGCTCTAATTCGCGGGCCTCCTCCAGGTGGGCGGAGAGCCGGCGAAGCTGAACCTGGGAACTCCTGAGCTGCTCCACCGCCCTCACCCGCTGGCTGACATCGCGCACGATGGTGAAGTCGCGCGGGCCCGCCCTGGTCTGGGACACCTTGACCGAGAATTCGATGTTGCGGCGCTGGCCGTTCTTGTGCAGAATGACGGCTTCGCAGTACTGGGGGGCCCTGCCCCCGGCCGCCGCCTCCAGGTAGGCCCGCACCTCCGCCCGCTGCCCCTGCTCCACCAGTTCCAGCATGTTCGGCAGAGTCTCCAGTTCGGCGGGGGTATAGCCGCAGATCTGGGTGACAGCCTCATTGGCATAGACGATCCGGCGATCCTGGGTGACGATCACCCCCAATCCCAGATCGCTCTGCGCCTCCAGCAGGCTTTCGTACAAGCGGCTCTGGCCGCTGAAGGCCTCTTCCATCGCTTTGGCTGAGGTGACATCCTGCCCGATTCCAACCATACGAATCGGCTTGCCGGAAGAATCGACGATCACCTGCCCGCGCCCGTGCAGCATCTTCAGCACCCCCTGCGGGGTGAGGATGCGGTGTTCGAAGCTGAACGGCAGATGGTCCGTGTAGGCCTGTTCCATGCGCTGCTGCAGCCAGCCGCGATCTTCCGGGTGCACCAGCTGCACGTAGCGCGCATAGCTGATCGAATCCTGCGCCGGGTCCAGGCCGTAGATCCGGTACAGCTCGTCGGACCAGGACAGCCGATCGGCCTGGAGCTCCCAATCCCAGTTGCCGATCTGGGCGATCCGCTGGGCCTCCTCCAACTGGGCCGTGCTCTGGGATAGCTCCTCCTCGGCCTGCTGCAGCCGGCGGTAAGCCAGACCATTCTGGATGGCAATGGAGGCCATCCCCGCCACCGCCGCCAGACGTTCGCCATCGGAAGCGGACCAGGCTCCCTCCGAGCGCGAGTTGTGAAGCTCGAAGAAACCGATGACATCTTCCTGGCTGTCCAGGATCGGCAGACAGATGGCGGAGCGAATGCAGAAGCGTTCCCGAAAGGCCGGATCGATCTGGGCGTCGGCCCGTGCGTCGGGCGCGGCGTAGAGTTTGCGATTCTCCAGCACCCAGCCGGCCAGCCCGGCACCGGGCGGCCACAGGTACTCCGCCTCCAGCTCGCGCCCCTCGGTGAACAGCTTGCGGATGGCCAACCCCTCCGGCACTCTCAGCCCTGCGCACCCCCCCTGGGCGCCCACCAGGCGCATGCTCTCCCGGACAAGCTCACCCAACAGCTCATCCGGATCCAGACTGCGGGTCAATTGCTGGCTGATCAGGAGCAGCCCACGGGCGCTGTCTTCGGCCCGCACTCGCTCCACGACTTCCGCTTGCAGCGCCCGGTTGGCCGAGGACAGCTCCTGGGTCCTGACCTGAATACGCAGTTCCAGCTCCTGGCGGGACTGCCGCAAGATCTCCTCGCTCTGAGCGCGTTCAATGGCGTCGGCCAGGACGATGGCCACCGAACGAGCAAACGTGACGTCATCCTCGGAATACGGCCGGGAGCGAGTGGCGTAGGCAGCCAGAACGCCCAGCGGGCGGTCGCGGCCTTGCACGGCCACCCCCAATCCGCTGCGGATACCGTGGCCGGCGAGCCAGGGCGAGCCGCGGAAACGGGACTCTCCCGAGAAGTCCTCCACGATCACCGGCGCGGAGGAGTAGAGCGTGTACCCGGGATGGGTGTCGATTTCTGCCGGCAGGCCGACCTGCAGCTGGCCGTCCTTGCCCCAGCCCACCCCTGCCTTCAACTGAAATTGTCTTCCATCGGCCGGCGCTTCAAACCAGCCGGAGAACTCTACCTCCAGGTCCCTGGCGAGGACCTCGACCGACTCCGCCATCAGGCTGTCCAGATCGAGGCCAGCCAGGGCCCGCATTCCCAGGTCGGCCACACTGGCTTGCTGCTGCGCCCGGCGCCTGGCCTCGAATTGAATGTGCTTGCGGCGGGTGATGTCCAGGCAGTACTCAATCCGCCCCCCTTTGTAGTAGCCCTCGGATATGGGCTGGCTCCAGTATTCCAGCCACTCTTCCGGCTGAGGGTCGGAACCATGCAGGCGGACCTCGTAGGCTTTCAAATGGGTCAGGTCGTCATAGCTGGCCAGCACCGCCTCGACAAAGGCGGCCGCGCCCTCGTCACCGTTCGTTCGAACCTGGGTGAGCACCTCCCGGGCACTGCGTCCCGTGACGGGTTGGCCTTCGAGTCCGAAGCTGGCCAGCAGCCGGTCATTGGCGCACACCACCGTTTGCTGGCGGTCGAGGACCATCAGGCCGACGCCGGTCCGGCCGATGGCGTGATCGACCATGGAGCGGTAACGCTGCTCATCCTGTTCGAGCCGGGCAAAGGCTGCCGTGTGGGCCAGGAACGAGCCCAGTTGCCGTCCCAGATCCGTGAGCAGCCGGCGCATCGCCCGGTCGAACTCCATCGGAGCGTTGGAGCACAACACCAACGCGCCCGCCCCCCCATGGGCGGCGCCCCGGTCCGAGAGTGAGACACCTATGGCCGAACGGAGCCCCAGCTCGCCGGCCCCCTCCAGCCAACCTGCGGATTCGGAGGTGGCCAGGCCGTGCTCCCAGCGGGTCTTGCCCTGGGCCCACACCTTTCCCGGCAGTCCTTCCCCTTTGGGCAGGCGAAGCTCCCGATGACGGGCGAGCAGTTCCTTGGCCCGCAACGACAAGGTCTTCCAATGATCCGCCAACTCCAGGTGCCGGCCCGACCCATCAGCCACCCACAACTCAGCCAAAGCAAAACCCAGCCGATGGCTGAGCAGCTGCAACAGGGCCTGGGCAACGCGATCAGCGGCCTGGTCGCTGCGGAGCAGCCGCAGCGCCTCGATCTCCAGGTCCTGGTAGAAGGCCCGCCCGGCCACGGCTTGTTCGCCGAGGACCTGTGGCTGAGAGTCTGAATGCCATCTTTCGGGCGGCGGGCCAGAATCCACATCCCCGGGCATCGCAGCTGGATCATCCGGCCAAACGGAGTGAGCCTGCAGGCGCCGCAGCAGCGCGTACATCAACGCGGCGCTCAGAAGCAGGATGAGCAGGGTCAGGCTGAGGAGGGGGGTTCGACTATCCTGCTGGGCCTGCGGCAGTAATCGATCGGCGAGGCCGACCGCGGAGGTGGCGGCTCCCAGGTACAGCAGGCTGAGCAGAAGGGCCCTGGGCCTGTTAGCTTGCCGGGAAGGCCCCCGAGGCAACCGCGGCATACTGCATCTCCTGGCACCTGGGGTCGTGGCTAGTGAGGCGGGATATGCGGGCCTGCGGTCGTACGGCGGAGGCCGGCTCCTAGGGAGCCGGCCTCCGCCGGTGTGTGGCTTGGGAGTGTTGAGGTTACTCCCGGCCGTCTTCCCAGGCTGCTCGC
>Ga0214473_10009024_pt1 | contig 11792 bp, 11 predicted proteins | sample RVTome_7_FD_203509 | JGI IMG/M metagenome (GOLD analysis project Ga0214473, IMG submission 203509) | Soil microbial communities from uranium-contaminated site in the Upper Colorado River Basin, Wyoming, United States - RVT98D197 | ecosystem: Environmental > Terrestrial > Soil > Contaminated >...
TGCTGTCGACGGACTCGAGGAGGCCGAGGCGGCGGAGCGCCGAGCCCGGCTCCGCTCGGCCGTCGAGCACTGGATCCTCTTCGACCTGGACCCGGAAATCGCCGACCGGGCGCGTCGGCCCTTCCCGAAGGAGCCGGTACGGACGCTGGATGCGATCCACCTCGCGACCGCGGTGCTGGCGCAGTCGCTCGTTCCGGACCTGGAGCTCCTCTCCCTGGACGATCGTGTGCGTGGCGCCGCGGCCCTGATGGGCCTTCGCCTCCTGCCGCGATAGCGCGGCCACTGCCTCCGCGAAGAGCCCTGCTGCTCGTGGGCCCGACCCAGGCACAGCAGCGCCAGCCAGGAGTCAGGCTCCAGCTCGGCGATCCTGCGGAAGCGATCCTACTGAGCGCCTGACGGCGGCCGTGGTATGTTCCGCGGCCATGCGCATCGCCTGCTCGCGATGCCACGGTGGCGACGGCAACGGCGGCGAGCTCGGGCCCGGCATCGTGACGCGGTTCTTCGCGCGTGACGACGAGGGGCTGGCGACACTGGTGCGCGACGGTCGAGACGACCGACGGCCGAACACTGCAACGGCTCGCACTCAACCAGACGTCCGCGGATTTGCAGCTGCTGTCCGACGACCAGCGCATCCACCTGTTGCGCAGGGTCGGCGACCCATGCGTGGCGCTTCTGGACCGTACCGAAACGAGGCGAGCCGGGATCGGAACCCTGGAAGGGCAAGGACATCGACCACTCGTGCGCGTCCGCCTGGCTCACGGGCACCTACGACCCCGATCTCGACACGCTCGACTGGCCGACCGGCAATCCCTGCCCGGATTACGACGGCAGCGAGCGCATCGGCGACACCCTCTGTTCGGACTCGATCCTGGCCCTCGACGCGCGGAGCGGCCGGCTGAAGTGGTACTTCCAGTACACGCCGCACGACCCCTGGGACTGGGACGCGCAGCAGCTGCCCGTACTCGTGGATGCCGACTCCCGAAGGCACCAAGGTCTGCCCGGCGGTGGAAGGCGCCACCAACCGGTTCTCCACGTCGTTCGACCCGGCCACGGGCCTGTACTACGTGCAGACGCTCGAGAAGTGCACCGTCTACACGAAGGAGCCCGGCGAGTGGCAGGCCGGCAAGTCCTACTACGGCGGGTCGACGAAGGAGGCGCCGGACGACCCGGCCCAGAAGGTCCTGCGTGCGATCGACCTGAAGACCGGCGCCATCGCCTGGGAGCTGCCGCAGTCCGGCCCCGCCCGTTCCTGGGGCGGCACCCTGGCCACCGCCAGCGGCCTGGTCTTCTTCGGCGAAGACAGCGGCGCGCTCATGGCGGTGGATGCGTCGAGCGGTACGCCGCTCTGGCACTTCCAGGCCAACACCCTCTGGAAGGCCTCCCATGACCTACATGTTCGACGGCAAGCAGCACATCGCCGTGGCCTCGGGCCCGAACATCATCTCGTTCGCGCTGGTGGAGTAGACGGCGCCCCATTCGAGCTAGGGGAGGCGCCGAGGCCCGCTCAGGCGCGCTCGAGGATCTCCAGATCCAGAAGATCCTGCGGGCGCCCTGAGGCGCGCTTGTTCCGGATCAGCTCGGTACGCCCGATGACCGGAACCGCCTGGTCGCCGTAGGTCGTTTCGGCACGACCAGACCAGCCTTCGGCGAACTCGACACCGTCGATGGCCGTAACGATGTCGATCCGGTTCGGAGGTACGCCGATCTGGAAGACCAGGCCGGCACGGGCGAGATCGCCCTGCGTCAGCTCCTGGAGGGGCGCCCCGAACGCCTGAAGCGCTTCGTGCACGCGAGCGGCGTTGGCCGGCGAGGGGTCCGTCCAGACGTCGAGGTCCTTGGTGAAGCGCGGCTCCGCGTGGAAGGCGACGGCGTAGCCGCCGACCAGCAGGTACCTAGCGCCCGCGGCGTTCAACGCGGCAAACAGATCTCTGAAGTCGGGGTTGACCGCCACGCTCTCCTCGCCACTGTCGCGCCTCGAGGGCCATGGCCCACACCAGCTCGAGACGCTCCTTCGGTGGGATCCCGCGCCAGAACTCGCGGTCGAACGAGCCGTCGTCGGCGTGGAGGCCCACCACTCGGGCCGTTCCCTGGCGACGCTCGTCACGGCGATCCATGCAGGTGTAATTGTACAGGCTGGCGCCGCGAGCCACCGGCCTTGACCGGCCGAAGCGAGCCGATCGTCTCCGGCCTGAGGCGCGAGGGGCGGAAGACGGTCAGAGCTCGAGCGGTTTCCAGCGGCCGAAGGGCCGCCCAGCCGTCGCGTAGTAGAGGCAGTACACGGTGAGAAGCGCGCTGATTCCGACGAAGCACCACGAGCTCGGCGCGATCCACCCGGTCAGGACACTCGTCGAGGGCAGGGCCAGCGTGAGCGCGCGCATCAGCAGGTTTGCGATCATCGCCAGGATGCCGAATCGCATGATCAAGAAGGCCCAGGCCACACCGCTCGTCACGCAGATGAAGACGAGGAGCGGCCCGGCCACGCCCATCGCCCGCATGTTCGCGAGCGTGAGACCGAAGGCGATGGCGAAGAACACCGCCGCGGCCAGCCCGCGGACCCGCCCGCACGCGCGAACGACGAGCTGGAGCAGGAGGAAGAGACAGAGGCCGGTACGGACAACGAACACGATCGCCCCTGCCACGGCCGCGCCCAGGAGCTCAAGACCGAGCAGCGGCTCGAGATCCGGCTCGACGGGCAAAAGCGGCGGATGCGCCAGCAGCGTCAACGGCACGAGCGAGAGCCCGAAAGTGGCGAAAGCGATCGCGACGCCGACGAGCACCTCGCGAGCGACCATCGGATCGCGCACGTCGCCGGCCAGGAGCCGCGTCCACGAGACGAGCCGCTCCGGCGAGACACGCCGCACGAACGGCTCGAGCGCGACGTAGAGGAGCGCGGCGGTCACGCCGTGATAGAGGGCCCATGCCGCCGCGTGGATGAGGACGTTCGTCTCGGCCGCGAACGTCCCCGCGTGATGGGCACCGGCGACGAAGGCGAAGGCTTCACAGCCGAAGACGAGCCCGCCCACACGCCAGGCGCCCTCGCGGTCGCCCCGGCTGGTGCGAAGGTTGTGGCGTGCGAGCGGCAACGACGTCAGGAGCAAAGTGAGGATGAAGAGGCGGAAGACGTCGTTGACCCTGAAGAACTCGACCACCCGGGGCGTGGCCGGAGGCGTCCACGGAGGAATGACGCGGGCCTCGGCGAGCCCGTTCGGACCGCGACGGGCCTCGACCGTGGCTGGCACTCCGCCATCGAGCTGGACGTCGAACGAAGCCCTGCCGCCGTCCGCAGGCATGCGCGGCGCTGGCGCGCTGCCGAGCCCCGCGAGCTGCAAGAACGTGCCCAGTGGCTCGGCGATCCGCCGGCCCGCCTCGTCACGGTTGGTCGGGCCCTGGAAGGAGATGAGCCGTCCGTCGACGTCGAGCACCGCCAGCGCCTCGCCCACTCCCAGCGGCGGGTCGGCGCGCGTCACTCTCGCCCCGACGCCCCACGGCAACAACGGAACCGGGCTGCAGCGATGCCAGAAGACGATCATGCGCCGCTCGGCAGCGGCTTCGGTGCTCCCCGGCAGAGCCTGCGCGGCCGCCGCCACGACACGCACTGCGGCGCGGTCGTATTCGAAGCCCGAAGCGGCCTCGGCGCAGCTGGCACCGTCCACGAGCGCGTGCAGCGCCTCCTCGGCCTTGACGGCCAGAGCCGCGGGCGGGATCCGCGGTCGAACCCGCCCGAGGGCCGTGAGCGGGGCGCCCCGAGCCACGGAGAGAGCGATCACGACGACGACGCTGAAGACACAAGCCCAGGCCGCGAGTGGCGAGAGCACACCCCGCACGGGTGCCGCCCTGACCGCCGACGGCGAGGGAGTCTGTCCCGCGGCCAGCGCAGCCTTCAGGCGATCGCCGCCCGAGAGCTCCGCGAGCACGCTGAGCGCCGACTCTGGCCGCTCGTCGGAGCGGATCTTCAAGCAGGTGAGAATCGCCCGCTCGACCGCCTGGTCGAGCTCGGGCACCAGCTCGCGGGGCGGCACGACCGGCGCCTCGCGCCGCGCGGACGCCCTTTGTCCGGTGAAGAGCTCGTAGAGCACGAGGCCGAGCGCGTAGAGGTCGCTCCTCACGCTGGCGCCGATCCCAGCGAGCTGTTCGGGCGCCATGTACGCGGGCGTGCCCGCGATCTCGCCCGCCGCGGCGGCGTCCTCGCCGAGCCGCGCGAGCCCGAAGTCCGTGATCCGCACCCGCCCCCGGCGATCGATCATGACGTTGGCCGGCTTCAAATCGCGGTGGATCACGCCGGACGCGTGGGCCGCGGCGAGGCCCGCACACAGCTCGCGCGCGATCTCGAGCGCGCGGTTGCCCGCCAGCCGGCCCACCCGGCGCAGCAGCGTGGCGAGGTCCTCGCCGTCCACGTACTCCATCGAGATGAACGGCTGCGCGTCGGCCTCACCCAGGTCGTGCACGCGACAGACGTTCGGGTGCGAGACGCGGCGCGCCATGCGCACCTCCTCGCGCACGCGCTCGAGTGCGCTCGGATCGCTGGCCAGACGCGCGGGCAGGAACTTCAGCGCGACCGTCTGCCCGAGCGAGAGGTCCTCGGCGCGGAAGACCTCACCCATGCCCCCGACGCCGAGCAACTCGACAATGCGGTAGCGTCCCGCCAGAAGGGCGCCCGGGGCGAGTCGTGCCGTCCTCGGCGAGGTCGTCTCGGCGCTCGAGTGAGGGCGCGTCGGCAACTGCGAGTCCGACATCTGCGTCCACTCCTCTCCGCCGAGGGTCCCCGCCGCCGGGGCGATGGTAGCCCACAATCACCGACCCTCGCCGCGTCATACCTGCGCATCAGCATGTGACCACGTGACTGGCGTCCGCACGACCTCATGCACGGCCGGCGGGAGCTATACACGCCGCACGACCTCTGGGACTGGGACGCGCAGCAGCCGCCCGTGCTCGTGGATGCGTCGAGCGGTACGCCGCTCTGGCACTTCCAGGCCAACACGCTCTGGAAGGCCTCGCCCATGACCTACATGTTCGACGGCAAGCAGCACATCGCCGTGGCCTCGGGGCCGAACATCATCTCGTTCGCGTTGGTGGAGTAGGCGTCGAATCGTCGGCGTCGCCGAGAACGAGAGGATCCGGGGCTGGCCGTCGCCCCCGAGCCCGCGTTCCACCTGCCCTATCGGCAGACCCCCCACCACCAAATGAGCCAGCTGCTGCGCACGAGGGTCGGACACTGATTCTGGCCGGCGAAAGAGTGAAAGAACCGATCGAGGTTGGGATCGCCCGACTGGAAGCGTGCTCTGTCGTCGCTCTTGCGGAGCCGCCTAATCTCCACGCCGTGCCATCAGCTTGCGGAGGGCCTTCATCGGCTTCGGCGAGCGGATTCGGGCGAGGATCTCACGCCCCGAGCGCTTCGTCACGACGAGACGCGGGTGCACCACGGCGGCTCGGCGTACGCGAAGGGCCGGAGGAGAACGCCGTGGACCACGCTGAAGACGGCCGTGTTCAGCCCGATGCCCAGGCCGAGCGTGAGCACGATCAGCGCGGCCACACCCGGCGTGCGCACGAGGGCGCGGCGCGCGTGGTGGAGATCCACGGCCAGCGAACCCATGACGGCTCCAAGATCCTGCCCCCGCAGAACCCGTACTCGATCGCGATCGTCCCGACTGGCCTGCGCCGTCCGCGCAGGCCGCACACGCAGCCGCACCGCGGCCGCGAGCACGTCCGCCGCCACGCCCAGCCAGAAGCGGGCCGCGGCGAGCCGCCCGCCGCCCAGCTCGGCACGAGCCCGCGCCACCGAATCGAAAAGCTCCCGACCGTGCCGGCGGCGGAACTCCCGAGGGAACGCCCGCAACAGCAGCGCATAGGCCGCCCGCCTTGCGAGCCTCATGTTCGCGACGCCTTCGGTCCGGCCAGGAGTCTGCGCGACCGCGCATCCACCACGATCGCCTCCAGGCGGCGGAGCTCAGTCCGGAGCGCCCGCCGGCCTTCCGGGGTCAGGCGGTAGACTCGGCGCCGCTCGACACCGTCCCCCTCCACCTCCTCGATCCACTCCTGCTGCGACAGGCGGTAGATGGCCTCGTAGAGGGTGCCCGGTCCGAGGTGCAGGGCCCCCTCCGCGCGCCGCTCGACCTCCTGCTTGATCCCGTAGCCGTGCAACGGCCCGTCGGCCAGCACCAGCAGGATGTGGAGCACGGCCGGTGTGGGCAGCTCACGGTGGGGACGCCCCGGCGAGGGTGACAAGCACGCCTCCTTATATCGGTGGCCGATCGTATCGTCGACCGATATAGAGGGTCAAACCCCAGAGAGCCGCCCGTCAGCGGCGCGGGATCCGCTTCCGCTGCCGTGGCGCCGCCCGCTCCGGACGCGCGGAGCGAGCCGCGACGAGCGCGGCCATCAGCGAGATGCCCTGCTCCAGCAGGCGCCGGTCGTCGGAGTGGCGCGCGCGCAGGCCCTCCACCAGCGCCGCGACCCCGGCGGCTTCCGGCTCGCCGTAGCGGTCGTCGCGGAGGTCGAGATCGTGGACCACGCGGCACAGCCAGTCGACCGCTGCGTCCTGGATGGCGAAGCGGCGGACCAGCACCTCGAGGGTGCAGGCGCCGCCCTTGTGGCTGAACTCCCCTGCGTACATGTCGAAGGGCACCTCGGACCCGGTCGGGAGTTCCTTCCGGAAGGCGAAGCGGGCCTTCGGGTCGATGTGCGTGCGGATCAGCCAGGCCGAGCTCATCCGGTCGATGCCGGGGCGCGGGCGCGTGACCCAGGTCTTGCCGCGGAACGGCGCAAGCGGCGCCCGGGGCCGCGCGCCAGCGGCCGCCGGGGCGGGTCGGGATCGAAGTCGCTCGATCATGCGGCGTGCCTCCTCCTGCTCGGGAACGTCGAAATAGGTGATCCGCGCGAGGCTCTCCCACTCGGCCAGCAGCCTCCGGCGCTCCGCCAGGTCGGCGCCGCGAGCGGACGCGCCGCGCCTCCCCCGAGGTGAGACGGCGCGCTCCACCCGCTCGGCGAGCGAGCGGTAGTCGCCGGCCCGGGCCGCTTGAAACTCGCGCACGAGCGCGGCGTCGCCCCCGTCGTCGAGGGACGCGGCCCCGAGCAGGCTCACCTGTCCCCCGAGCGCGCGCACCTCGCCGGCGATCCAGGCCAGGTCCTCGCGCGGCTCGCTGCGGTTCGGCAACACGTAGGCGGCGCCCCGCAGCGGGACCGCGCCGATCGCCTGCAGCCGGCGCCAGACGCGGACCCGCAGGCTCGACGGCCGGGCGGGCAGCTGGTGGACCAGCACCAGCCACGGCAACTCTTCTTGCAACATCTGTTGCATCTTAATGCAACGAGTGATACTAGTCAATCGAGAGGTGCGCATGCGTGCCCTGTCCTCCGACCTGCGCCAGGCCCTGCGGCGGATCTCCGGCTCCCCCGCCTACGCGGCGGGAGTCGCGCTCGCGGTGGCCCTCGCCACCGCCGCCGCCGCCCTGATCTACGCGCTCGCGGACGCAGTGGTGCTGCGGCCGCTCCCGTTCGAGGACCCGGACCGCCTGGTCTGGATCTGGGCCACCCGCACCGACCGCGACAAGGCGTTCTTCTCGATCGACGACTTCCTCGACCACCGCGCGGCCAGCCGGTCGCTCGCCCAAGTCGCGGCGTTCTGCCCCAGGGGCATGCACCTCGCCCGCACGGGACCGCCGCAGCGGCTGCGCGGGGTGCTCGTCACGGGCAACGGCTTTTCGCTGTTGGGCGTGCGGGCCGCGCTCGGCCGCACCCTGGTCCCGCGGGACGAGGATCCCGACGCCGAGCCCGTCGTCGTGCTCAGCCACACGCTCTGGCGGACGAGCTTCGGCGGCGATCCGGCGGTCATCGGCTCGACGATTCGCCTCAACGACCAGGCCTGGCGCGTGGTGGGCGTGCTCGGCCCCGACTTCCTTTTCCCGGGAGCGACCGCCGACGTGGTCCTGCCGCTCGCCCCGGAGCGCGACCCCCGCCGCGGCCAGCGCGGCACCAACTTCCTGACCGTGTACGGCCGCCTCGCGCCCGGCGCCACGCGCGCGCAGGTGCGGGAGGAGTGGGGCCGCGTGGCGCGCGAGCTGCGGCAGCGCCACCCGGTGGAGAACGCCAAGAAGACGGAGCCGCGCGTCCTGACTCTGGCCGAGGAGATGGTCGGCGGCTACCGCCGCTCGCTGCTCGCGCTCGTCGGGGCGGTGCTCGCGGTGTTGCTGCTCGCGAGCGCCAACGTGTCGGCTCTGCAGCTCGTCCGCGCCGCCACCCGCGAGCACGAGCTGGTGGTGCGCCTGGCGCTGGGCGCGTCGCGCGGGGACCTGACGCGCGTGCTGATGCTCGAGGCCGGGCTGCTCGTCGCGGCCGGCGGCCTGCTCGGACTCGGCCTCGCGCGTGCCCTGCTCTCCGGCGTCGTGGCGCTCGTACCGGTGAGCCTGCCCCGCGTCGCCGAGGCGAGGATCGACACGGGCGTGGCGCTGGTCACGCTGTGCGGCATCGCTCTCGCAGCGGCGATCTCGGCCCTGCTGCCGGCGCTCCTCGGCAGCCGGCGCCTGGACCTGCTCGCCGCCCTGCGAGCCGACGCGCGCGCGCAGGCCGGCGCCGCTCGACCCAGGGTGCGCCAGGGGCTGGCCGCGCTCCAGGTGGCGGCCGCGGTCGTGCTGCTGGTGACGACCGGCCTCGTCCTCGAGACCTACAGGCGTCTCGACGCGCAGGGACCGGGCGCGCGCGTCGAGGGGCTGATCCACGCCCGCTTGTCGCTGCCCCCGCGCGGTCCGAAGACCCAGGCCGCGGTCGAGGCGTTCGTGGCCCGCGTGCGCGAGAGCGTGCGGGCCGTCCCGGGAGTCCGGAGCGTGGGGGTGACCAACGCTCTCCCGATGAGCGGCCTCAACAACCGCAGCGACTTCGTGATCGTCGGCCACGAGCCCCGGCAGGCGAGCGAGCTGCCGGGCGGCCAGCTGCGCTGGATCGGCGCCGGCCTGGCCGAGGCGCTACAGCTTCCGCTCGTCCGCGGCCGCCTCTTCACCGAGGACGACGAGCAGGCGCGGACGCCGGTGGCCCTCGTCGACGAGCCTCTGGCGCGCCGCTTCTGGCCGGGGCGCGAGCCCATCGGCGAAGGCCTGCGCCTCGAGTTCGGGGGACCGCAGGGGCCGGTCTTCCAGGTGGTGGGTGTCGTCGGCAGCGTCAAGCACTTCGACCTGGCGGAAGCGCCGCTCGGAACGCTGTACCTGCCCGTCCACGCGCTGCAGGACCCGTTCCGCCCCTTCTTCGCGGCCGGGATCTCGGTCGCCGCCGCGGGCGACGTCGAGGACGGCGCGACGCGCCGGCGCTTCGCCGCGGCGCTCGCGGCGGTCGACCCCGACGTTCCCGTCTCGCCGGTGACGTCGATGAGCGAGACGCTCGATCACGCCCAGGCCACGCGCGGCTTCACCGCCGCCGTGCTCGCCGTCTTCGCCGCCGTCGCCCTGCTGCTCGCCGTGTCCGGCCTGTACGCCGTGGTCTCGGCCGGAGTCGCGAGCCAGAAGCGCGAGCTGGGCCTGCGCGCCGCGCTGGGCGCCGCGCCCGCGTCGGTGGTCGGCAGCGCGCTCCGACCGGCCGTCCAGGCCCTCGGCTTCGGCCTGCCGGCGGGGCTGCTCCTCGCGGCGGGCGTGGCGCGCGCGCTCGGAGCGGAGATCGACGCGGGCGCGTCTGCGCCGGTCTGGGTGATCGCCCCCCTGTGCCTCGCCCTCGCCGGGCTCGTCGCGGCAATCGTGCCCGCGCGCCGCGCCCTGCGCCTCGACCTCGTGCGGCTCCTGGCGACCGGCTGAGTCTCAGCCGAAGAGCTCGGCGACCGCGAACGACAGCTCCGGGAGCGCCCCGGACCTCCTACCCCTGGGTTGCGGCCGCCTACGCCTTCTGGGACCGCCGGCCGGGGCAGGTGGGATGGACCAGCGACAGGCTTCAGGGAACCGGAGCGTTCTGCGTGCTACGCTGCGCGCCTAGCAGCCGGCTGACCCGGCTGCAGACTGACGTCCTCGCTGCCTTTTTCCACCGCCGTTGTCACGGCGGGCCGCCCCCCGGCATCTCAAGGTCGTGCTCGGGCCTTTCCACGACGGCGAGCGGGAGCTGCAAGCCCGGGCCGGGGTGCGGCAGGAGGCAGAGGCGGTCGGACGGATCATCAGGAACACGATTCCGCCGGTCGCCGGGCGGTTCCTGGCGATGCAGCGCCTGGCCGTCGCCACCACCCTCGATTCGGGGGGCCGGGTCTGGGCCTCACTGCTCACCGGAGAGCCCGGCTTCATCCGCGCCGTCGACGAGACCCTGCTGCGCCTGGACGCCCAGCCGGTCCCGGGCGACCCGCTGCCGGACAACCTCGCGACCCAGCCCTGGCTCGGGCTGCTGGTGCTGGACCCCCAGACGCGCGGACGCATGCGCTTCAACGGTCGAGGTCTCGCGTCGGCGGACGGCCTCTTCCTGGAAGCCGACCAGGTGTATGGCAACTGTCCGAAATACATCCAGCTCCGCCGGCTCGAGCCCGATGCCGAGTCGGCGCCCGCCGCGGCGCCCAGCGTGTCCCGTCGCCTCGATTCGGCCCAGCAGTCCTGGATCGCGAACGCGGACACCTTCTTCATCGGCACCTTCCACCCCCAGGCCGGGGCCGACGCGTCGCATCGCGGGGGGTTCCCGGGGTTCGTCCGGGTGACGGCGAGCGGCCAGGTCCGCTTCCCCGACTATCCAGGCAACGCGATGTTCAACACCCTGGGGAACCTGAGGGTCAATCCTCGCGCCGGCCTGCTGTTCGTGGACTTCACCACCGGAGACGTCCTGCAGCTCACCGGCCGTGCCCGCGTCGGGGATGACTTCGTGGTGACCTTCGACGTGGACGAAGTTCGCGAAACGCGCGGGGCCACCCGGCTGCGGTTCGTCCTCGTCGAGTACTCTCCGGCGAACCCCGTGGCGTCACGACGCGCTGTCACACCCGGCTCTCGGCGGCATCTCAAGGGTACGAGCCGGCCCCGCCCGGCGAAGGAGAAGAGATGACCAAACACATCGCGTGTAACGACGTCGTGCCCGGGTGCGCCTTCGAAGCCAGCGCCGGAAACGAGGACGAGCTGCTGCGGCAGGTCACGACCCACGCGGCGAAGGAACACGGGGTCGCGGAGATCACCCCGGAGCTGGCGGAGAAGGTCAAGGCCGCGATCAGGAGCCGCTAGACTTCGCGCATGCCCGTTCCCGGCGGGGAAGCGACCGACGAGGCGCTCGCGGCGCGAGCCGTCGCCGGGGACGAGCCTGCCTTCGAGGACCTGGTGAGGCGTTATCAGGCCCGTGTCTACCGGCTCGCCGCCCGGCTGACCGGGAACGACGGTGACGCCCAGGACGCGCTGCAGGAGACGTTCCTGCAGGTGTATCGGAACCTCGGCGGGTTCCGGCGGGAGGCCCGATTCTCGACCTGGTTGTACCGGATCGCCACCAACGCGGCCCTCGGGGTCCAGCGCACTCGCAGGCGCCGGCCGGCGGATCCGCTGGACGCGTTTCTCCCGCGCTTCGACGCCGAGGGCCGCCACGCCCGGACCCCGGCCCAGCTGCAGGTGGCCGCGTGCGCCGAAGAGCTCCTCGACCAGCGCCTGCTCGCGGCCAAGGCGCGCGAGGCGATCGAGCGGCTGCCGGACGGGTACCGCGAGGCCCTCGTGCTGCGTGACCTCGAGGAGATGGAGACGTCGGAGGTCGCCGCGATCCTCGGGCTGGAGCCGGCCGCCGTCCGCCAGCGTGTCCACCGCGCCCGCCTGATGCTGGCGGGGTACCTGAGCGAGCTCGCAGGGGTGAAACCGTGACCGACCGCATCGTCTGTGCCT
>Ga0214473_10009025_pt1 | contig 11792 bp, 10 predicted proteins | sample RVTome_7_FD_203509 | JGI IMG/M metagenome (GOLD analysis project Ga0214473, IMG submission 203509) | Soil microbial communities from uranium-contaminated site in the Upper Colorado River Basin, Wyoming, United States - RVT98D197 | ecosystem: Environmental > Terrestrial > Soil > Contaminated >...
GGCCGCCCACGCGGCGCCGAAGAGCTCCACCACGCGATCCTCGGAGAGCGGTCCAACCCGCTCGTCGGTCACATGCTCACGGACCAGGGCCTCGAGCACGGTGTGGATGGCCTTGCCGAACTTGAGCGGATCGCCGGGCTCGGCCACCTGCTTGTCTACGTAGTGGATCTTGAAGCTCAGCGGGCACTGCTCGAAGCGGCTCAACCGGCTGTAGCTCAGGTGCTTGTTGACGAACTGTGGCACGTTCATGCGTCGGCCTCCTTCTCGGGCTTGGGGGATTTCTCGAAGGACACGACCTGGGAGCCGGGGAACGCCTCGAGCACGCGGCTGATGGTGGCGGCGTGCTCGGGCGTCAGCTCCTTGCGGTCGCGCCCGGTGTACTCGGGGACGAGCCAGACCTCTCCGAACGACTCGGAGCGCAGGCAAACCTCGACGCCGAGCTTCTTGAAGCCCTCGATGTCCTCGGTGGTGTACCCACGCAGCGGCTCTCGCTCCTCGGGGGGCGCGGTGTCGCGCACCACGTGCAGAGCGGGGGCACGTGACGGTGCGGGCTTCGCTGGTGCCGGGCGAGGGGGTTCGGGCAGCGGGTTGCCGAAGAGGTCGGTGGCCACCTTCGGGGCGGGCGCCTTCGTCTCGGCCTGCTTCGCTGCTTCAGCAGGTGCGGGGGCTGGAGAGGGAACGGCGTGGCCGTTCGCCTTGAGCCACTCGACGCACATGAACTCGTCGGATCGGGCGCACGCACCACCCTGCAGGTAGTGCCGGCAGCGCTTCCCGTCCGGCAACGCGTCGTAGTGCTCGCAAGCGAAGGGGCCCGTGGATGCGGCCTTCGGAGCAGGGCATTGGTAGCGGTCGGCGAGGCTCATGCCGCACCTCCGACCGCCGCCCGTGTGATCTTGCCCCCTGCGAGAGCCCGGTTTTGTCCAAGATCACACCACCGTGTATCGGGTGATTCTCCAGTCGGCTCAAGCAGTTGAAGGGCAAGATCACAAGAACACGCGTTCTCGCGAGGAGAGCTACGCGTGGGGCTTCCTGGATTAGTTTCTTCGCCCCTTCCCGCTCCCCTCCGAAATGAAATCTCCCTCGCACATGCGTGTCTCCTGATACAGAAGTGTGATCTTGTGATCTTGAAGTCGAAGTCCGCGACAACGCAGGAATTCGGTGCGTGACCTTGCGTGTGCGGAGCCGTGCTCTTGAACGTGATCATGTGACCTTGCTCCTCCTCAATCGCGGTCGTGCCAGGCCTGCATGGCGTCGCGAGCGCCGCCCCAGGACCGGTCGCTGCCCACCGGGAACTCGTCGACGTCGAGAAACTCGGAGGCCTGTTGCAGATCGATGGCGACCGTCCGGACGCGGCGGTCACCGATGGAGGCGACCTTGCCGAGGTCCTTCACGTAGCCGCCGCGCTGGTGGTTCTCGCGGAGCATCCGCCGCAAGGGCCGCAGCGCGCCCCCGTCCACGGGCTGGCCCACGCGGCGACGGTGTTCGAGGTAGAGCTCCCAGCACGAGCGCAGGTGGAGGCAGGTCAGCCCGCCCACCATCGCCCAGTGGCGGTTCTCCACGAGCACCCCGTTGTAGGCGAGCACCGAGCAGGTCTCGAGGAACAAGTCGAGGGGACTCTTGGCGCCCTGCTCGCCATCCATCAGGTCGGCGATGGACGCGGCCAACGCCGCCTCCACGTCGAGCTCGGGAAGCCCGGTGACGCCCATGGCGGTGGCGAAGGCCTCGAACATGGTCATCCCCAGGACCACGACCCGCAGGTTGTCGCGGCAGCGCAGCGACACGTTGGCCCCGCCCGGGATGACTCCCAGCACCTGGTCGGCGATCCGGGTGGCCGCCTCGAGGTCGGCCTTGGTGTCGCGGGCCAGGGCGAAGCGGATGTAGGGCACCGCGAGCAGCGTCAGGTCGAGGCGCTCGATGCGGCGAAAGGCCTCCTCGTACTCCGGACGCTCCTTGAGCGTGTTCGGGTCCGGGGTCACTGAAACCAGGCGATCCACGAGGGCAGCGTCATCGGCCCGCCCCTCGCCGCCGATGCAGACCGGCGCGGACAGGCGGTACGACACCACGCTCAGGTCGGCTCGGCCGCGCCGCTCGACCTCGCCCCCGTAGATCGATCGAAGCAGCCGATGGATGGTGTTCAGCTCGTGGTGCGACATGTCGTTGGGGCGGTACTCGTCGAGGAAGACGGGCACGCTGTTGGTCGCCGACAGGAGCTTGATCAGCGCGAACTTGGTCTGGGTGACGCTGAAGGAGTCGAGCTGCTCGGCGGCGCGGACCCCCAGCAACCGCCAGAAGACCTCCTTGATGAGCGAGGTCTTGCCGCTGCCGCGGGTGCCCCAGATCCACAGGATCGGGAAGCGCTTGATGAGCTGCATGATCCGGGGTTTGAAGGGCGTGGCGAAGAACCAGCCGAGCACGGGCAGCACCACCGAGGGATCGTTGAGGCACAGAAGGTCGGGCATTGCGCGAGCGGCCAGCTCGCGGCAGGCCGCGTCGTCGGCCACCGGGTAGTGCAGAACCTCGGCGAAGCCCGTGTCGTGCTCGACCAGCACGAGGTCGCTCCCGGTCACCGGACCGTCCGGGCCGAGCACCTGCGCCGGAGTCACCCAGCGCGGGCCGGCGGCGGTCTCCACGTACCCGACCACCTCGAGCCCGGTCCGCACCGGCACCTGGCGGCCGGAGAGGATGCGCAGGACACCCTGGACGTTGTCGTCCGAGCCGGTCCACTGCATGTCGGCGTTGGGGAAGCTCTGGATGAAGTTGCGCTTGGAGTGCCAGGCCGACGGCGGAAACCGGACGCCTTCGTAGACGCGCCCGCGGTCGGTGGTCACGTCGCCGACGATGAGCTCGCCGTCTCCGAGGCGGATGCGTTCCTTGGGCTCGACGTGGAACGACGAGATGATGAGCACCTCGCCGTCGCGGCCCTGGACGTAGTAATGGTCCCGCTCCTCGAAGACCTCGCCCTTGAGCACCTCGCCGCCGCCGTGGCTCGTGTCGCCGTCGTCCCGGGCGTCCCGCGAGGCTGGCTCGGGCTTGGCCTCGCGCAGCATGGCGTTGACCGCGCGCCGGCCGACCTTGAAGCGCTTGGTGATGATGTCGAGGTAGCAGTCCTGCTCGATGGCGGGCCGCCGGGCGATGAGCTCCATTGCGGGCTTGAGCTGCGCGGCCAGATCGATCTTCGACGTGTCAGCGGCGATGGAATCGATCAGGTGCTCGAGGTAGCGCCGCGCCCCGGCGAGCACCTCTCGAAACGCCTCTGGTGGGTTGGCCTTGAGGAACTCGTTGACGTCGACCTTCTCCACGCCCTCGGGGCGAGGCAGCTCGGCGATGCGGACGTCCCGGTCTTCGGCGTGGAGCGCGGCTGCGGTCTCCTGGGCTCCGGCGGCGCCGGCGCCGCTCGACTCGGCGTCGTTGCAGATGACCACTCGCTTGGCCCAGCGGGTGAGCCGCACGAGCTTGGGCACGTCCTGCTTGCGAAAGCGGGTCGTCACCGGAGAGATGCAGGCAATGCCCGCCTGCGCAGCGCTGATGCAATCCGTGACACCCTCGGTGATCAGCACCTCCTCGGCGCCGCGGGCCGAATCCTCGTTGTAGAAGGTGTCGTTGCGAACGGTCTCGGAGACGTAGCCGTGCCGCTCCGAGTGGGTGAGCAGCTTCTTGTACTTCGACCGCTCCCACTCCTCGTCGCCGGTGAACTGCGTGGACCGCGCGATGAAGTAGACGACCTGACCGCCCTTCCAGTACGGGAAGACCAGCCGGTCGCGGAAAAAGTCCTCCACGCGCCCGCCGCCCACCAAGACGAACAACCCGGTCTTGAGCGCCAGGTTGCGCTCGACCTTCAGCTCGCCCGTGAAGTGATCGAAGAGATGGCCGCAGGCCCAGCCGAGCTGCAGCTCGTCGATGGTCTCGTCGGTGAAGCCGTAGTGCTGCCGGTACCACTCCTCGCGGATCTTCGTGGGCAGGACGCTGTGGTAGTAGCTGGCGGCCTGGGTGAGCAGGCGCTCGACATCCCGGCGCTCGACCAGCAGCTCGAGCTCGTGCCGGAACGCCTCGTCGTCCTGATTGGGCCGCCGGATCCCCTGGCGCTCGGCGAGGGTGAACAGCGCCTCCTTGAAGCAGACCTGGTCGCGCTGCTGAACATAGGCGAAGACGTCGCCGCCGAGCCCGCCACCGTTGGAGAAGTCGTACCAGGACTGGTTGTGAGGCCAGACCACGAAGGAGGGGGTCTTCTCCTGGTGAAACGGCGAGAGCCCCTTCAGCGTGCGACCCGCGGGTCGCAGTTCAACGTCGCCGCCGATCACCGAGACGATGTCCGACGCGCCACGCACCTCCTCGATGAAGTCACGAAAGGCCATGCGGTCAGCCCTCCTCGACCGCGGCGCAGGCAGCGATCCGGTTCGTGCTTGCAGCTCTCCGCAGGCGGCGCAGGGCGCGCGCCTCGATCTGGCGCACCCGCTCCGCGCTCACCCGGAGCAGCCAGCCGACCTCACCGAGTGAAAAGCTGATTCCATCGAGGCCGAAGCGCAGTCGAACGACCCGCCGATCCACAACGGGCAGAGCCGCAACGGCTCGTCTTACGAGGCGTCGGCGCTCGAGCGCCTCGAACTCGACGGTGAGGTCCGCGGTGCTCACTCTTCGTCCTCGGCGGCCGGGGTGCGGAGAGCGGCGATCCGCTGCTGGAAGCGCCGGAGCGACTCCACATCGGGAAACTCGAGCTCGACAACGACGCCTCCTTCCTCGATGCAGAGGGTGGGCATGTCGCCATCCCACGGGGACAGCGTGACCTCGGGGTCCTGCAACGACGCCGTGGCCTTCATCAGGCCGAGCTCCAGCGCCGGGGTGAGTCTGGGTTTCATCTCCATCGTTCCCTCCATCAAGCGGCCAGCCGCTCGTAGATGCGGCTCCGCTCGCGGTACTGCCGCAGCAGGGGCGGAACTGCGGCATCGACGATGTCGAAGAGCACCGCGCCCTGCTTGTCGGGGTGAGGCCGCATGAGGCGGCCGATGCGCTGCGCGGTGCGACCCTTGGTCCGTCCTGGGAAGGCCAGAACGATCCGGTCGAGTCGCGGCACGTCGAGTCCCTCGTCAGCCAGGGTCGAGGCCACGACGACCAGGAGTTGACCGCCGCGGAGCTCGTCGAGGATCCGGCGGCGCTCAGGTTTCTTCACCGCGCCAACCAGCACCTCGGCGCGGACTCCATGTTCGCCAATCAGCCGGGCCAGGCAGCGGCAGTGCTCGACCCTGCCGGAGAGCACCAGCACCGAGTGCCCGTCCCGCGCCTCGCGGGCCGCCAGCTCGGCGACGAGGTCATTCCGTTCGGCATCGTCGACCAGGGCCGACATGCAGGCCTGGTGGTCACCCGGACCGGCGTAGTCGAAGCTGAAGCTCGAGTAGACGGGCCGGACCTCGGGCGAATCGAGGTAGCCCTGGGCAACGAGCTCGGCGTAGGAGACTTCGAAGAGCCGCTCCCCGAGGGTGAAGTCGAGCAGCGAGGTGAGCCCGTCCTCACGTTGAGGCGTGGCGGTGAGGCCGTAGCGGTAGCGGGCCGGCATCCGGCTCAGCACCGCCTGGAAGGTGCTGGCCGGCGCGTGGTGCGCCTCGTCGACGATCACGCAACCGAAACGCGCGGCGAGAGCGTCGAGCCGGTCGAAAGGCATCCGCACCAGGGTCTGCACCGTCGCTACAGTGACCGCCGATGGATCGCAGTCGCCTTCGGCCACGACCCCGGCCTCGACGCCGAGGATGCGACGGATGGTCTCGCGCCACTGCTCGAGAAGGTCGTGGGTGTGGACCACGACCAGGGTCGGCTGATCGATGGCGCCGATGGCCGCCGTGCCGGCGACGGTCTTGCCGCCGCCGCAGGGCATGACCACGACACCCTGCACCCCTCGCAGCATCCGCTCGACGGCCTCGGTTTGGTACGGGCGCAGCTCGACTGTCGCGTTGAGACCGGCAGCCGGATGCAAAACGCGCTGGTCCTGGAAGTCGACGGCGGCTCCAGCCTCGGCCATCTGCATCCGCAGGAGACCGACGGCACCGCGAGGGATCTCGACCCAGCCGTCGCGGCGCTCGACCAAGCACTCGATGCACTCCGGGACGCCGGCGATCTGGCGCCTCATCCTGCGGCGCGAGACGTACTCCGGGTTGGGGAACGACAGGTCCCGCCGCAGCCGCTCGAGGGCCTTCGGAGCACACTCCGACGCGACGAAGGCGATGGTGCCGGCGACGACCGCGCGCATCAGGCCGCCTCCTCGAGGAAGTGCCGCACGTTCTCCAGGCGGCGGCTCTTGAGGACGTCCGGCAGGCTCGCGGTGAACACGCGGCCGTAGGGCTTGCTGACCAGGCGACGGTCGAGCACCACGACCACGCCGCGATCGGCAGCGGTGCGGATCAGCCGGCCGAACCCCTGTTTGAAGGCGATGACCGCCCTGGGCAGACTGTAGTTCGTGAACCAGCGGCGGTCCCGCTCGCTGATGGCGTCGAGCACCGGGTCGTCGGGCGAGGGGAACGGCAGTCGGTCGATGACCACGCAGGACAGGGCCTCGCCCGGAACATCGACGCCGGCCCAGAACGACTCGGTGCCGAGCAGCACCGAGCCCACGTCGCGACGGAACTCCTCGACCAGCGCGGTCCGCGGCATGTCGCCCTGCTTCAGGACGCGATGGCCATTGCCGCGCACCCGCTCGTAGGTGGCGTTGAGGTTCCGGTACGAGGTGAAGAGGCCAAGGGTCCGGCCGTCGGCCAGGTCCATGATCTCGGCGAACACCGCGGCCACAGCGGCCGGGTAGGCGGGGTCGTTGGGCTCAGGCATGCCGTCGGGCACCACGAGCAGGGCCTGGCGCTGGAAGTCGAACGGGGTGTCGACCACGAGCTCGCGCGGGTCCGGGACGCCGATCTCCTCACGCAGGTGGTCGAACGAGCCTCCTGTCGTGAGCGTCGCCGAGGTGAGAACCACCGTGCGGGTCTCGTCGAACAGGCTGTGGCGCAGCCGCTCGCCGACATGGATCGGCTTGGAGCAGAGGACTCCGCTCCCGCGCGAGTCTTCCTCGATGAACGAGACCGCCTCGGGGTCGGTCATCGAGAGCGCGGAACCGATCTGGTGGGCCAGGTCGTTGCAGCGGCCGGCGGCGCGCTTCAGGTCGGCGCGCAGATCCACGTCGGTGGTCTCAGAGATGGCCTCGACGTAGCCGTCGCGCACCTCACCGAGGAGACGGACGAGCTCCGAACACGGGACCACGTCGGGCGTCCGCAGGCGCGTCTTGTAGGCAGGCGAGCGCCGGTGCTGCACCAGCCGCGTGAAGAAGAGCTCGGCCTCTTTCACCACGCTCTCGTGGAACCGGGCCTCGCCGATCTTCTTTAGCAGGCGCGCGGCCCAACGCACCGAGCCATGGGTGACACGGAAGCCGAAGAAGTCCCGCGCGATGTCGGCCGCCTTGTGGGCCTCGTCGAGGATGGCCACGTCGAAGGGCGGCAGGACGATGTCCTTCTCGGTCGCCTCTCGGACCTGCAGGTGAGCGAAGAGCAGGTGGTAGTTGCAGACGACGACGTCGGCTTCCTGGGCCGCCGCCCGCGCCCTGAGAGCACAGCACTCGTCCCGGAAGCGGCAGTCGGAGCCCTTGCAGTCTTCCGAGCTGGTAGAGAAGCGCCGCCAGAGCCGGTACGGCGGCTCGAAGGGCAGCTCGCTGACATCGCCAGTGGTGGTCCGGCGCGCCCAGGCCACGAGCGCCTCGAGCATGCCGGCGTCGCCGGGCTCGTCGAGCAGCTCGAGCGTGCCCTGGGCCTCCTCCTGGTAGAGCCGGTCGTGGCAGAGGTAGTTGTTGCGGCCCTTGATGAGCGCGAACGAGAAGTTCCAGGGCAGGATGTCGGAGAGGAGCGGCAGGTCCTTGTCGACGAGCTGCTCCTGCAGAGCGATGTTCGCCGTGGCGATGACGACCCGCTTGCCCTCGTGAGCCGCGTGGTAGCTGGCCGGTACGCTGTAGCCGATGCTCTTGCCGGTGCCGGTCGGCGCCTCGGCCATGACGTGCTCGCCATCGCGGATGGCGCCGTCCACGGCCAGGGCGAGATCGATCTGGCCCTGCCTGGGGACGTAGCCCTCGAAGCGGTGCGCGAGGACACCGTCGGGGCCGAACACGCTGTTGATGTAGTCGTCCATGTTTCCTCTCGACCTCGCTGGTGCGAATGCCTGTCCCTCACGCGCTCGGCGCCGAGCTCGACCACCGGCGACTCCGGTGTTCCCGGCTGTCGCGGACCTCTGGGGCCTCTCGGTCTGTCGAGCCCGACGTGGAGCGCGCGAGACTGTGCTGCGCGCCTTTCGGATCACGCGAAGGGGTCGACGTCGTCGTTGCTCCCGGCCTGGGGCTGGGCGTACTTCGCCTCGAGGCTCGCGATGAAGGCGGCCGCGGCCTTCTCATCGGAGCCCTTCAGGTCGCGCACGCGCTGCACGCCGAACTTCTCGAGGAAGGTGTCGACGGCCTCGCGGGGGAGAGCCTTGAGGCGGCCGACGAGCTGGCTGGCCGAACGCGCGTCGATGGTCTCCGCGCCGCCGCTGCTGTTGCCGCCCTTGTCGTAGGAGTCGAAGTTGTCACTGCCACCCGAGACGACCTTGGGCAGGTCGTGCAGGCGCAGGGCGTCGATCTCCTTGATCTGCTCGGGGGTGAGCTTCTCCTCCGGCAAGATCGTGTAGCTGGTCTTCGGATCACCCGCGGCGCCATGGCGCTCGATCTCGAAGAGCCACTTGTCGAGGCCGTACTTGTCCCTCGCCTTGAGAAGATCCTTGAACCAGGTGACGCCGCCCTCGATGATCTTCAGGTCCCGCTCGGCCGGGACGTAGAAGTTCATCGACACGCGCAGGTTCGGCCGCTTGCCCTCGGAGCAGATGCTGCAGCCGTCGCCGGTGCACACCTCGTAGCGCTCGCCCGTCCAGTGCGTCTCGCGGGCGTAGGGGTCACCGGCGAAAGCGCCGACGACCTTGTCGCGATCGCCCGCGAGCCGCACGAACAGCCCGCTGCCCGAGCTGGTGTGCTTGTCTGCGAGTCCCTTGGCTTGATCCCAACCCTTATTCATCTCGTGCCTCCTCTCCGGCGTGTGGCCGGTGGTAGATGGCGAGCAGCGAGGTGCCGTCCTCGCAGGCGCCAGCGTTCTCGACGTAGAAGTCCTCACCAGGCTCAATCACTTGCTGGAGCTCCCAGCGGCGATAGAGCCCGGGCAGCCTCAGCCACTCGTTCGTGCTCACGATCGATGGCCTCTTCGGCGACGCCTCGTTCACGAGCCACCTCCATCCGCGCCCGAGCGATGAGCCGATCCGCGAGTCCCTCGGCGAGTGCGTCGAGGGCCTCGGCGGCCTCGCGCTCCGCGTCGCGATGCGGTTGGCGGATGACCTCGAGCTGCAGGCGCTGCTTCACGTCGTTTCCTCGTTCGACCTGCCGCCAGCACCATGCCGGCGGCTCGAGGAGGCCTATGAGCAGGAGCGGTGCCAGCTCGACCGGAGGTCGAGAAAACGAAGGCGGGACGGGCGGTTACGGGTGGTTCGCTCGTTGCGAATCGCGAGCGCCATCTACCCCTCGTCGGGTGCTTCGCCGATGCTGGTCAAGCGGCGCGGAAGGCACGCTCGTTGGTGCGGTCACGATGTCCGATGGAGCGGCGACCATGCTCGTTGGAGCGGTCGCGCGGTCAGGTGGAGCGCAGATGGCCCGCAGGATGGAGCGGGGATGGCACGCAGGAAGGCACGCGGCCTACCGCATCGCCGTCGGCAAGGTTTGGGATGGGCGAGCGGGCTGGTTCAGCCTTTGCGGGTCGAGAGGTGATCGAGGTCGAGCGGATCGCTCTCCACGTAGTCCTTGGCGGTGAGGTCCTCGAGGGGACGGACGACGCCATCGATCTTCGTGAATCGCCCAGCGGAGACGACCAGCTTGCGCCACGCGTCGAGGTACTCGTTCCAGTCTCGCCCCTCGAAGTCGACCTCGTCGCTCTCGGGGATGAACCAGAAGGTGACCTCGACATGGTCCGCGGTCCAGGAAGGTGCGGCGCGAACTCGGATCTCTCGCAGGGCGCGAAGTGCACGCCCCTCATCGCTGTCCTTGTCGTGCTTGCTCTGAAGGCGCTTGAGGAGATTCGCCGCGATCTCCACGAAGTCATCGGGGAACGCCGCACGGGCTCGTTTCCGGACGAGCGCACGAGCGAAGTCGCGTCTCTCCTGGTCGGTCGCGCAGCCCGCGGTTCGCGTCCACGACGCCAACACGGTCTTCTCGACGGTCATCACACGGTCGAGGTGGGCAACGAGCGCGCGCTCTTTCACGGCCGGCACGATGGTGTAGGCAGGGCGGCGACCACGCGCGATCTCCGAAATCGCCGAAGCCGGAACCTGGACGAGCGGCGAGACCTCAACGAAGGGCCTCTCGCTGCACGATCGGACGACATCACATGACTGCGTGACCACCACGAGTCCTTCGACGTCGACGGTGACCGCCTGCAGCCCCTCACCAGCATGTGCGCTCTCGGGGGTCAATGCGTTGGTGGCGTCGGCCACGTGCGTGAACCAGTGCTCGTCGAGTGCGAGGTCCCCCTGGCGCCAGCCAGCCAGTGCCGCGTCGATTCGCTGGACCTCGGGCGAGTCGGGAGCAAGCAGCACGGTTACTCCTGCCGCTTGCGGCGGATCGGCGTCGCCGAAAGGAGCTTGCCCTTCTCGACATGAACCCGGTCCTGCAGCGCTCCGACCAGCTCCTCGGGCGGCCGCGGCTTCCGCGCCTCCAGCGCCTCGGGCGAGAGCGGCGCGAGCTTGACCTCGCGGCGTCCCGGGCCGGTGCCCAGCAATTCGATGAACGTTTCGTACTCGCTGCGCGCGAGGAGATCGAACGGCACCACGCCGTCGCGGTCCTCGAGCAGCATGGCGCGGTTCTTCGCGGCGAAGCCGCGGTCCGCCTTGCGGACAACGGCGAGCACGCGGCGCAGGCGCTCCTCGTTCGGGGCGTTCACCGGCTTGCCGCTCGCCCAGAAGTGGAGGCTGCGCCGGGCAACGTTGAACAGCTTGGCGAGCTGCTCCCAGGTGAGCCCGCTTAGCCGGCGCAGCTCCATGATGGCCGAGCTCGTGGTCTGCTCTTCCTCGTCCTCCTCGGTCTGCGTCCTCCCCGCGCTTGTCTGCGGCAAGGGGACGAGCACGTGCTCCCAGTCTTCAGTGCGCAGGCGCCGAGTAGCCGTCCCCTCTATGAAGAACGACCCGAGAAGAAAGTGCGGCATCACCGATGCGCCGCCCATCGCGCCGGACGCCGAGGTGCTGCCACCGTAGGTCTGCAAGCTCATGGCGTGCCTCCATAGCGGCGAAGGAAGTCATCCGTCACGGCCCAGCGGAAGACCGTGTAGAGCCGTTCGGTGAATCGCCGGGCGGTGTTCACGATCTCCTCGGGAACGAACGGATGCTCCTCGTTGGAGAACATGTCGACGTCCAGCACCCAGCTCGGCTCACCGATCGGCTCGATCGCGTTCGGATCGACAGTAGCACCGGCCGGTACCTTTCCCCAACGGGCGAGGAGTTGCTCCTTCGACTCCGGCAGCGCGAAGACGGTCTCGGTGAGCGAGTGACGGGCGTGCTCCGCGAACGACGTGGCCACGATGCCGAGGACCTCCTGTCGAACGAGCTTGCTGATGTCCGCGAGTGCCTCGCCGGTCACGCGGTCGATGTACCGCACACCCAGACGTTGCACGAGCGCGGGCTCGACATGCTCGGCGAAGGCATCGAGGACGAACCGCAGGCGCTTCAGGAAGTCGTCGCGGCTGGTGTAGGAGGTCGTCTCGATCGCGACG
>Ga0214473_10009026_pt1 | contig 11791 bp, 10 predicted proteins | sample RVTome_7_FD_203509 | JGI IMG/M metagenome (GOLD analysis project Ga0214473, IMG submission 203509) | Soil microbial communities from uranium-contaminated site in the Upper Colorado River Basin, Wyoming, United States - RVT98D197 | ecosystem: Environmental > Terrestrial > Soil > Contaminated >...
ATCAAATACGGTCGACGAAAAATCTAGCGGTTCTGTGCGTCGTAGACCACGATCGTCATCATCGTCCCAATGAATATGAGTCACGCTCGAATCATCTTGAGTTGGATGCAAAAGAAATTCTAGGGCTTAAGAATTCGTGGGAAGCCTTTGTGGTAGAAGCCAACCGGCCCGAGCCAAAAGTAATCGCGACGCTTTCTGCCTACGGAACAGAAGAATTAATTCATTCACTTCAACTGGTGATGCAGTGGCCTGATGAAAAAATCGAATACAAGAGATCGTTTCATTTACTAGATGGCAATCTCGATCGACTAACTGACGAAGTGTTGGAAGAGCTTGCCGCAATTGGGCCAAAAGTGAAATTGGCACTGATAAACCAGCCACTACCCGTAGAGCACTGCCCTAGCTGCCAAACAGCTTTCAGTCGAACACTAAAACCAGCGGTCGTTATTCGTCTGACTGACCCCGCGTGGGAAACAGAGTCTGCTTGCGGGATCTACATCAATCCAGATCAGCCTTCCCTTGCTATTGTTTTTTCATTGAGTGAACGAAACATTCTCAGCGGTGGCCTTCACCTTTGCCAAGGTAAGTTTCTGCACTACTGCAGTGAAGGTGTTGAAGACAGTGTTCCCATTCACGCGAGGCTGAGTGTTCGCCGTCAAGCTACGCGAATCGTCAAACAGATTCTCCGAGAATGGACTCCGAACAGAATATTTATTGGTACCGGCGCCCCAAATGAGCTGGAAATAATAAGCGGCTTAATACTTCCGAAATGCTGGGAAGTTAAAGCTGCGAATACTCGCGGCGGCGAAGCAATACGCGGCAGTGAGTCTTAAAGCCAGTCTGAAGAGCTTTTGTGGACGTGGCAGGGAATCGTGATCGCCAAAATCGCGGTTCACTCGCGGTCTAGAATCAAAGCTTGAACGAACAATTGGAAAGACGTGGGAGGATTTTTCAGGACATAGCTGAGTGGGGTCTCTGTGTGTTGAGCTGCATTCTCCGACAAGCCCAAGTACGCAGCACCTATAGCTAATTTTGCAGCTGCACACTGTGAAACTTAATCTAGGCCAGGCCTAATTGACTGTAAGTAAGATTGTGCGCGTTATCGCCTTACGTCCTGTGATTCAGGATCAGGGTCGCTTGAGAGGCCCTTTGCCGGGATCACTCTTTTAGTTACTGGCCCAGCGACAGTTCATAAATAGTCTTCAATCGCGTCCAGATTCCTAGACTGCACGAGCGCCAGACCACCTCGGGACGACGTTACACCCATCTCCGAAACAGTGGGACAGATGTGGTCCAAAGTCGATCAGAGGGACGTCCGTACGCGGAACCTCGCCGCTACGGAAGTTCCTGACTCGTTTCAGAGAATCCTCGATTTGGTGCGCAATCAGATCAGCCGCGCGTGTTCTGCGCGGCGAATAGCTTCAAGGCGGGTATGAGCATCCAGCTTGCCTAAGATGTGTTGAATATGATTGTGAACAGTCGTGCGGCTGATGCAAAGCTGGTCGGCTATGCAAGTTGTTGTATAGCCTTGAGCCAACAGGTGCAAGACCTCGACTTCGCGGTCAGAGAGTTTGGCTTCGTGGGCTGCCGCAGGTGCCGAGGTGATTAGCGAAACAGCTTGTTCTGGTGTCAACCTTGTGCTGGTGATAAGGAAATCACGTACAACTAATTCCAGCCGCTTTTGCACATCGGTCTGCCTGACGATGTGTATCACGTAAGGTAACAGCGAGCTGTCCTCCTCCACGATCAGCAAGGATAAGTTGCACCATTGTTTACCAGTCGCTGTCTCAACCTGAAGATCGAAATTTTTAGGTGGTTGGTTTCTTTCCACCGCCTGCCGGACAACACAGTGTTTTGAGCAAACCGGGCCGCACTCATCCACGCCGCGGACGATTTCGCAGCACATTTTCCCGATTGCTTCAGCCGGCGAGAGGCCGAACACAGACTCGGCGGCACGGTTCCACGCCAGAATCCGGCCGCCTCCATCCACAGCGAACGCGCAATCGGAGGTGCCCTCGACCACTTTTCTGATCTCCCGAATACGCATGTCTGATCTCCCAAATACGCATGCGAACAAAGGGGCTACTTATTTGATGTGGGGTGATTATTGTGCAAACACCCCGAAAAAGCAAACAATCTGGCGTGTGTCGACTTCGGCTTATCCATAATCGCCGCCCTGTTTCAACTGAAACGTTCGGGTGGCTCTTCGGACTAGAAATGCTTGATTCGAAGGAAGGAATCTACGATGAAAAAGTTTTCCATGGGCACTACGCTAGGATTCTTATTCCTGCTCTTTATCGTTGCAGGCATCGTCACTGTGGCTCCTGCCGCAAGAACGCAAGAGAACAAAGTGACGGAACCGGAAACTATCGGCGTTTTGTTCTGGCGCGATCCGACAACGAACGCGCTGGTCCCGCTGGACAGAGAAATAATATCCGTCAAAGCCTCGGCCGGATTTTTTAAGGCGAGCGCCAAATTACGGGTCAACGGCGTAGCCGCTAGGTTGCGACTAAACGCAGTCCCAACACCTGAATTCATTGTGCAGCTTGCGAATGGTGTGGACCCAAACAAGATCCAGTTGTACCTGCTCAAGGTGGACGGAGGGAAGCGAGTGACGACGGTGGCGACGGCCTCGGCATTCGGATCAACGTCTCAACTTCAGACGCTTCCGTTTGATGTCACCAAGTATGGGCAGAACTCTTACAAACTTAGGCCCTCGCAACCGCTCATTCCGGGGGAATACGTGTTCAATGCTACTATCGACTCTACTGACGCGTTTTGTTTTGCGATAGACATCGCAAGATAGCTTGAGGCGGAATTGATCGATTTTTTCGCTCGGCTACGCGCCGCCAAACAAGTTTTGCACCAAGGTGCTTAGAGAGCGCCGAAACACATTCTGTATCCGCATCGCAGGCGTCGGAGGGAAGTTTCGAGCGCGAGACTCGTAGGTGCGATGGTGTGAAGCCCGCTTCAAAAAAATTTGGAGCGAGGCATCCTTGTGATTTAGGAGGTGAATGATGTCCAACGGCTTCGTTTTGGTAATCATCACTCTGAACCGGGCTGGTTCGGTTTTATGAGGATTCCGTATAAAAGCGAAAGCGCGGTCTAGCGGATCGACAACAGGCTGACAAGAAGTGACTTAGCGGAACCGGGCGTCCGGTTTTATGCGGAAGCGATTGACGGTCGCCGCTTTTATGCGGAAACCAGATATACATAACAAGTGCATGTCATAAACACCGCGACCAGCGAGGAGGCTATGAAACTGGCCGGGCACACAGGCTGGGTGAGCGCCACAGCATTCAGTCCGAAAGGCGGACTGCTGGCATCAGGGAGCGAAGACACAAATATACAACTCTCGCGAGCTGGAAGCCCGAAGTCGTTTGGACTAATATACGCTCACCTCGCAAGACTCGATTTTTAGGTTCGGTTTTTCTTTATTAGAAAACCCCAGACTCGAGTTCTACTACCAGGTTGGCCCCCCAGAGCCTGCGACCACTGCCGCATCCCTCCTGTAACCAGCCTTAGAAAACATTTCGACCTTTAAAAATCGGTGTCAGGAGCTGACACTTCAGAACACGAACTGATAACACGAACCACAAATGGTTACATTCAACGGTACGCGTAAATCAACGCAGTGGTTGGATGTGAGGAAGAAGGAAACCAAAATGAAGTCACAGCTTCGGCTCACATACTTTAGGCGCCGCCCCAAAGACGAGGCGTTTCCGTCCGCGCTGAAGGAAGGAGGATGTCGTATGCAATACCAAAGGACATTACGGTTTCTGATTCTGGCCTGCGTGGTCGCCGTGGGAGTAGGGATGGCGCAACTTGCTGCGCAGGCACCTCCAGCCAATCGAGGGCTCGTGAGCTGGTGGCCAGGATCGAACATAGGAGATGTCAGAGGCCCTAATGACGGGCTCCTGATCAACGGTGCCACGATCGCGAGGGGTAAGATCCGAGGCGGTTTCAGCTTCGACGGGGTCGACGACTACCTCATGGTGCCGTCGAACTCGAGCCTAGACGCTGATCAGATCGTGATCAGCCAGATATACGGTGAGGGCGGTACTACTGGCGCAACATACCGGAATGATTTCCTGGAGATATTCAATCGCGGAAGCAATGCCGTGAATCTTAGGAATTATATCTTTCAGTTCGCTTCCGCGACAGGCATATTTGGTTTTGCAGTCTCTGTCTCCGGGGGCATTATCCAGCCTGGGCAACATATGTTGGTCCAACTAGGTTCGAGTGGCCCGAACGGCGCATCGCTGCCCACGCCAGATTTCAATCTTGCTGTGACGCAACCTCCACCTTTGGGGCTTTCAGGCAAGGTGGCAATAACAAAAGCCTTCGCTCCCTTGATTAGCAGCACTTGCGTACCCCTACCGGATTCGAACATTGTTGACCTTGTTGGCTTCGGAACCACGGCGAACTGCTACGAAGGAACTGGACCGACAACCACGTTGAACAACACTACTGCCGCGTTCAGAAAAGACAATGGCTGCACCGACACCGACAACAACGCCTCCGATTTCGTGACTAGTGCTCCGAGCCCGCGCAATGGCAGTTCGCCATTCACTTCCTGTGAAGTCACGCCGACGCCGAGCGTGCAGTTCAGCTCGCAGAGCTTTTTCGCTAGTGAAACAGAGACGAGCGTAGTGATGACTGTGAATAGGCTTGGCAGTACAGCGGCTGCGGCGACGGTTGATTATGGGGTAAGTAGCAACACTAGCTATGTCCCCTGTGGCAACAGCACGGGCGGAGTTGCGGCGCAGAATTGTGACTACATCATAGCTGCGGGCACACTAAACTTCGCGGCCGGTGAGACGAGTAAGAGCTTCACCATGTTGCTCGTAGACGACATGTACGTCGAGGGCAACGAGACTGTGAGTTTGAGCTTGAGCAGTCCAATAGGCTCGGTCCTAGGGACCCCAAGCACGGCAACGCTGACCATCACGGACAATGACGCTGGGATACCAACAACCAATCCTCTGGATGATGCGCGGTTCTTTGTGCGCCAGCAATACTCTGACTTTTTGAACCGGGAACCGGACCAAGGCGGTTGGGACTTCTGGACTGAGCAGATCACGTCGTGCCCGCCGGGAGACCAACTGTGCGTGAACGCGCGGCGAGTGCGGGTGTCGAATGCGTTCTTCTTTGAGCTGGAATACCAGCAGACGGGCGCGTATGTGTTTCGGTTGTACCGGGCCGCGTATGGAAACAACCAGCCGTTTCCGAATCCAGACACGGATCCGCAGTTTCCGGGAGAGCGTCAAAAGGTGCCCGGATATGTGGTTTTTGTGCCTGATCGGGCCCGAGTGGTGGGAGGCTCCAATCTGGCACAGTCGCAACTGGAGCTGGCTGATGCGTTTGTCCAACGGGCAGAGTTCTTAACGCGTTATCCAGCCAGCCTGGATGGTCCATCATTCATCACGGCGATTCTCAACACTATAAGAAATGACAGCGGGGCTGATCTAACGGGGCAAGAGGGCGCGCTATTGTCGCTATTCAATCAAGGCGGGCGCGGGGCCGTATTGTATCGACTGGCGGATGACAATCTGGAGACGAACCCGATTAACAATCGAGCCTTTATTGATGCGGAATACCGGAGGGCCTTCGTAACCACACAGTACTTTGGCTATCTCCGGCGTGATGCAGACATGGGTGGCTTGCTGTTCTGGCTGGGCCAAGTGAACCGCTTTCCGCTGCGGGACACGCTCGTCCAGAACGCGATGGTCTGTTCATTTGTCACCTCGTCAGAATACCAGCAGAGATTGAGTCAAGTCGTTACGCACTCGAATCAGGAGTGTCTGCAGTAGAGCAGTGTAAGCTTCGATTGCATTAGTGTGTCGCCAGGCCTGACTAAACCCGCTCTGACTATCATTGCTCAAATAGGCAAGGTCCGGCTCGAGTGGAGGGGATCAGTGGCACACCGCGTGCTCAACCCCACGGTTTCTCTGCGCGCGAAGATTTTTCAGCTCACGGGTAGCGACATTGTCAAGGATATTGGTTTCCCTGAACTCAGGGGAAAACTTCTGGGCGAATTTCGGAGAGAGAATGAGAATGGCCGGATCATTCCCGCTATCGAGATAGTCACCGGCAGCGGTGTCGTAACGGTTCCCATCGGTGAAATCGTTACATTCAAGGGTACGCGTAGCGAGGTAAAGGAAGAAGGTGTTCAGTTTCGCAGAAATAGCCTTGCGCCGATCGTTTCGCCACAAAGTGCTCCCGCACGCTCGCCCTCTGACACCGTGCAAGAATTCTACAAGGCAATGCGCGAGAAGCGCTTTCGTGAAGCGTTTGACATGTCGATTTACAAACCCGCGATTGATGGTCTAAAGCCCCAAGAGTTCGAAGATCTCCAGCCTGACTTTGAAAAAACGGCCCCGGCAGTCCCCACCAAGGTTGAAATCACTGGCGAGCAGATCAGCGGCGATATGGCAACCGTCTTTGTCAAAGTGCCAATCTTTGTCAAAGTGCCAAGAGGTGAAGAACCTTCACAGCTCGAACCAGTCTCGCTAATGCGAGTGAATGGCCAATGGATCATCGGTGACCGAGAGAACCAGGAGATTGTTAAGAAGGCTGGGAACAGGTTTTTCTTTAACGCGAGAATTGCAACTGAGGCTGTTCAAAGACCACCTTCTACTAGCGGGCTCGCAGGGGCGCAGGAGGAGGGTCTGAAATGGCACAAAGACCTCCGTGGCGATGTGGATGAGGCCACACGGCTCGCGCAAACGGACCCGGTGTCGGCGGCGTTGCTCTGCAAAGATGTGCTGCAAGGAGGGAAGAAGCCGACGGCGGAGCAGCGCGTGTGGCTCACACAGCAGATTGCGTCGCTCAGGCCGCGGGCGATGGAAATCTTGGAAGGCGACTACGACCGCGCGGCGAAGGCAAAAGATGTCCGCGGAATGGTGGTGGCGGGGCGGGCAGCGGTCTTGGTGGAACAAATCGGCGCCACGATTGTGGGGTTCGGGGATTTAACCGTAACCGAGGAGATCCAGAAGATGCTGGAAGGCGGGGGAGGCGCGGCGTTGTGGAATATCTCTGAGGTATCGGCGACTTTTTCGAAGGGTTACAGGGAGAGCGTCTTCAGCGTGATTGTCCCGAAGGGGTCGCACGTGCTGCGGGTGAAGGCCCGCGTGGAAAATGCAAATGAGGCAACGGACCCGGAATATGTCCTCTATGCGATGGGGCGACTGAAGAGAATTGGGGTGAAGGCGACGACGGAACCGCACCGCTGGATTGACGAGAGCTTTGTGTTCTTGACGGCAGGCGCGGGTCCGTTGATTCGACCGGCAGCAATCGCGCGGGGAAGCGATCTGATCACGATGCAGGTGACGTCGCGCGCCGGGCAAACATTTCAGATTGTCGAGCCGAAGGCGTTGAAGAAAGGAGAGAGCGTGGTGTTGGACGCAGTGTTTGTGGTGCCGCTGGAGGCGAAGGAGCTGAAGCTAGTGGTGCTCGGGGCGGCGCCCTTGGAGCTCTCGCCTGCGGCGCGGGAGAAGTGAGGCGGGCGGTGAGAGGGGAGAGTATGTCGTGTCAAGCCAAAGTCCCACCGCAGCGAGCGGTGGCATCGGGAGATTTCACCCTGGTCAGTGACGGCGGCAAGAGTTTTCCCGCCGCCGGCAACCGGCTGCCGACCGGTGATTACATGGTGGGCGGCCTCAGCGGCCTGGCGGCAAAGTGGACTCGGCGAAGAGAAGGGGCCAGACCTTCCAGTTGAAGTTCAAGAACAGGTGCCCGATCCGGGTTTCGGTGAAAAGCGGGTCGTGACGTGCGCTTCCGGCTTGTGGCCGTCTGCGGCTGTTGGTTGAAACGAGTGCGCCGACAGTCGAAACAAAACCCCTTTTGCTCTTGCACTCATTTTGCACAAAACAGGAGAATCTATGAAAGTCAAACACATACTTATTGGTTCGCTTGTGGCCATTGTGTTGACGTTAAGCGTCGTCATCTGCGCCCAAGCGGTCCAGCCTGCGAGTCAGGCGAAGGAGAAGGACGATCCATCCAAGGGCAGCAAAGATGTCGACCAGACCGTACCGTATCCCATGGACAAGGTGCTTGACGCGGCCAAGCAGGCACTCGCTACGTACGGATGCAACGTCAAAAAGGAAAAGGCTGATTACCTTGAATGCACGAGGGACCGCCACGTTGGGGTGTTTGTCGGTGCTGGCGGTGAAAAGGTCAAAGTGAAGCTCAGCGCAAAGGGCAGCGAGACCCGGGTTGAGATCAAGACAGGGAAGGGATTCGTGGGTCGCCTTGGCAAGAAGAACTGGTCGACTCCGATCTTCGACGAAATGATGAAGACGCTTAGGGGTTCGTAGCATTCGGCAAACCTTTCACCGACCGGCAGGAGGAAACTTCAATGGCGAAACAACGGGCTCTGGTGTTTTTCTTGTGCATCTGCTCAGTGCTGTTCTCATCAGGTCAGGGCTATGCCAAGGAGAAGGTCACATTTACACCGAAGAAGGGGTCGGCTCAGCACGAGGCAAAACCGGCATCGTGCGAGATCCAGGTTTTTAAAGACTCCAAACCAGACCAAGAGTACGTTGACCTTGGCATCATCAACTACCATGACGAGCGGCATCGATTGAATGCCGGGTCGCTCAAGCTCGAAGTTGTGATGCCGAAAATCAAAGCACTCGCTTGCAAGGTTGGCGGCGACGCACTCATCGATATCCGAGTCACTGAGGTTAGGCGGCTCGAATTCGCGATGTTTAATGTCCGCGCAACGGTAGTGCGATTTGCCCCGAAATGATCTTTACGCCTGGCGACCGCTGGCTAAGGTCTGGCGATGACCACTCTCTGCTTCACCGCTATGTGAACCCTTGTTTGCGAAGTCAGTCGATCGCGATGGTTGCAGTCGCGAATTTGAGGAGGGCAACCGGGGATGTTGGGGAGATTGAGGTGCTAAGGTAGCTGCCCAACACAGCCAAGGCGACGACGCCGTCGCGACGAAGGCGCCGCCGCTCAGCGCTAAACGTTGGGCGGACGCCGCAAGTGTTGCCTCGTAACGAAGGAGTCGACGTGACTGTCCCAGTAAGACGACGAGCGAATGGAGGCTCTGGGTTGCCGCAGCGTCATGCGCTAGACGATATAGTGACCTTTACCGACCGGGGACCGGCAGATCGATCCCACCCTGAATCTCGGAAAACTGCGCAGGCAGTTGGTGACATATACTCGCAACCAGGACCAGGCTGCGGTGAAGATGATCCTTTTCTCAACCTTCGGCCACAGATCTCAACGGCACGACGCCTGCGTTATCGGGATATACACACGAAAAGACCTGTAGCACACGGGTAGCATACTTTCAGTCGCCCGTGCCGGCTGAACGTGAGCGTTGGGCCACAAATCGTTACATTCAAGGGTACGCGTAAATGAATGCAGTGATTGGATATCAGGAAGGAGGAAACCAAAATGAAGTCACAGCTTCGGCTCACATACTTTAGGCGCCCAAAAACGTGGAGAAAGGAGGTAAGTATGAAATGTGTTGGAAACACACTACTTCTGATCATTGTCCTTTGTGCTACCGCAGCGGCACAACCTAAACCACAGATCCGGTACGTGGGGATCACACGCGAGGCTGCGTTGCGTTGTCTCAGATGGTTTTGTATGGGTACGGCGGTCACTGCATCGCCCGGCGATCAGGTGGAATTCTGGGTAGCCGGAACCAACCTGGCGGGTGTCACGGGGATTCAGTTCCAACCGCCCGACGGCATCGAAGTCAGCAAGATTCAGACGACACAGGACACGGTATACGCGGTGCTGACCGTCTCGAAAGACGCGGCACTGGGGAAACGGGCGTTTATTGTCACCTCACCCGCCGGGGACTCTAACCTTTCTTCAAGGGTAGGTATACTCAACATCTCCACTTTCAGAATCTCTAATCTTAAGATCGACAACGTTGCCAATACCAACGGCGCGCTGACATTCCGCGTTACATTCAACTACACCGATCCGAGCGGCGCGGTGTCGTCCGAGGGGCTCGAATACATTTCCGACCTTTCTTTTGCGGGCCACTTTTCCCGGTACATGAGCGTAAAAAAGTTCAACCCGGATGGCCGGACTCCAGGGGCAAAGGCCGGTGTCATGTCGTACGTCATGTCGTACGCCGACTCCTACACCAACTCCTACACCAACATGCAACGAACGACGTTGGCGGAATTCAAGATTAGGTTGGGCGCCAAGGACGGGCGTGAGAGCGACACATTGCAAGCGGTATTTTGAGCCCGGGCCTGACCGGCCTTGACACCCTCTAACGCGAAAATGAGGTCGGAGTCGAATAACCGTGTCCCCTTCTCAAACTCGCGTGAGTATTCGGAAGCCAAGTGAGAGTCCTAGGATCCGCATCAAAACGGCAAAGGGCGAGGTTAGCTTGAAGCTAGACGGCACAGTGACCCTTACCGACGGGGGCTCGGCAGATCCCACACTGAATCTTGGAAAACTGCGCAAGCAGTTGGGGACATATACTTACAACCAGGACCGGACTGCGGTGAAAATCATCCTTTTCTCAGCTTTCAGCCACAGCTCTCAACGGCACGACACCTGCGTTATGGAAATTTACACACGAACTAATCACCCCCTCCACAGGTCCGGACGAGCGCGGCTAACGCATCCGGCTCCTGCCTTAAGTTGGTGACGTCAAGTCGCCGTGCCGCCACATGACGCGGGTCCGTTATGGTTGGCTAGACCTTTAACGTATGACTCTTTCATTCAATACAACCTGCCCGGTTTATCCCGGCGCACAAGGAGAAAACCATGAAACGCGCGATTTCAGTTGTCGCCTTAGTTTGGTTTAGTCTTATCTTTCTTTATAGTGCTCAAGCTCAAACAGCCGCAAAAGTCCAAGTCCTCTCCACCGAGGTCGTCGATGAGCTCAGAAGCTCTATCACAAACGAAACGTGGACACCCGCCGATCCATCGAAGAATAAGGGTATCACTGTTTCGCTTAGGCTCAGAAGTGGGTTCGCCTATAAGGCTGATGACTTTGCGTTGGCGTTTAAAAGCTCGGATATAGAGCAGAAAGTAAAGGTCATAGGCAAAAACGCTAGCCCTCCGGACGGATGGCTTTTTGGTGAGCAGGGAGCCAAATGGGTTTCATTCACATCGGATGAAGGCCCACCGACTATAGATGAGGAGCTTCTCTTTCTTGTTCCTATCGAAGTGAAGGAGGTTACCCTTATGTATAAGAATAAAGCTGTCGGGAAGCCAATTGCCATCAAGCAAGATTGATCTGTTCCTAAGAGGTTTAGTTCCTTGGAAGCAGCGCGTAACGTTCGTCAGTTAGGCCCTAATCGGAGAGCTCTTATTATTAGATGAGCAGGCAGCTGAATCGAAGTTGTTGCCCAGGATTCGCATCAAAACGTCAAACGGCGAGGTCATATTAAAGCTAGACGACATAGTGACCTTTAGCGAGTGAACTTTTACGGACGGGGGCCGGCAGATCGCACCCTGAATCTCTGAAAACTGCGCAGGGCAGTTGGGGACACATACTCACAACCAGAACCAGACTGCGGTGAAGATCATCCTTTTCTCAGCCATCAGCCACAGATCTCAACGGCACGACACCTGCGTTATGGAAATTTACACACGAAAAGACCTGTAACACACGGTAACACACTTTCAGTCGCCCGTGCCCGCTGAGCGCAAAAGAAGGATCAGAAGATTTCGCTTAAGCTGGATCGAAAGGCGCGAGTTGGCGACATGGAGTTGAAAGCCAGCACCTATTAGCTGAGGTTTAAAACCAGTCTGCGCGGCAGGGACGCGGTAGCGAAGGCTCGCGTGAGAGGAGGCAACAGTA
>Ga0214473_10009027_pt1 | contig 11790 bp, 7 predicted proteins | sample RVTome_7_FD_203509 | JGI IMG/M metagenome (GOLD analysis project Ga0214473, IMG submission 203509) | Soil microbial communities from uranium-contaminated site in the Upper Colorado River Basin, Wyoming, United States - RVT98D197 | ecosystem: Environmental > Terrestrial > Soil > Contaminated >...
TCATGGCCGTCATCAGCAGCCGAGAGCTCGCCGACGCCAAGAGCGCCTATCTCGCATCGTCACAATATCTCGAATTCGCCCGGGTAACGCTCGAGCGGGAAGAGAGCTTGTGGAAGAAAAAGATCTCTGCGGAGCAGGACTACCTCGAAGCCCAGCGCGCGTTCCAGGAAAGCGAGCTCCAGAAGGAGCTCGCGGCGCAGAAGCTCGCGGCCCTCGGTCTCGACGCCCAATCGATCGGCGAGCTCTCCTCGGCCCCGCGCGACAGCTTGCCCCGTTACGAGATCCGAGCGCCCCTCGCGGGCACGGTGACCGAGCGCAGCGTCACCGTGGGAGAGGCGGTCGCCGCCGATAAGGACATCTTCATCATCGCCGACCTGACTTCGGTGTGGGTGAACGTGACGGTGTATGCCAAGGACGTGAGCGCGGTCGGCGAAGGCCAGGAGGCGACGGTCCGCTCCGTAGACCTCGGTCGGGAGGCGACCGGCCGCATCACCTACGTGGGACCACTCGTTGGCGAGACCACGCGGGCGGCGACCGCGCGGCTCGTCCTCGCGAACCCCGACGGACAATGGCGGCCCGGCCTCTTCGTTTCCGTCGTTCTCACCCGGGACACGGCGACGGTTCCCGTGGCGGTGGCGGCGGAGGCGATTCAGAGCTTTCGAGATTGGCAGGTGGTGTTCGTGCGCTACGGGGACTGGTTCGAAGGCCGCCCGCTCGAGCTCGGCCGGAGCGACGGGGAGTGGGTCGAGGTGTTGAGCGGGCTCGCCGCGGGAGAGCAGTACGCGGCGGCCAACAGCTTCGCGGTGAAGGCCGAGATCGGAAAGCTCGGCGCCACCCACGACCACTGACGGCGGAGGAGCGATGCTCGAAAGAATTCTCCGTTTCGCGATCCGCGAGCGCTGGCTGGTGATGTTCGCAACCCTGGGAATGGCGGCGTTCGGCGTCTACAACTTCCAACGCCTGCCCATCGACGCCGTGCCCGACATCACCAACGTGCAGGTGCAGATCAATACCGAGGCGCGCGGCTATTCGCCGCTCGAAGCCGAGCAGCGGGTGACCTTCCTCGTCGAGACGGCGATGGCCGGGCTCCCGCGCCTGAAGGAGACCCGTTCGATCTCTCGTTACGGCCTCTCGCAGGTCACCGTGGTCTTCGAGGACGGGACCGACATCTACTTCGGCCGCCAGCTCATCAACGAGCGGATGCAGGAGGTCAAGAACGGGCTTCCGCCGGGCATCGAGCCCAGGATGGGGCCGATCGCCACCGGCCTGGGAGAGATCTTCCTCTGGACCGTCGAGGCGGAGCCCGGCGCCGTCAATGCCGAGGGGGAGCCCTATTCGGAGATGGAGCTCAGGACGGTTCAGGACTGGATCGTCCGGCCCCAGTTCAAGACGGTGCCGGGGGTCGCCGACGTCAACAGCATCGGCGGATACATCAAGCAGTTCCACGTCACGCCCGATCCCGAGAAGCTCATCGCCTACCGGCTCTCCTTCCGCGACGTGCTTTCGGCGATCGCGCGCAACAACGCCAACGTGGGCGCGGGGTACATCGAAAGGCGCGGCGAGCAGTACCTCATCCGCGCTCCGGGACAGGTGCGCGAAATCGAGGACCTCCGGCAGATCATCGTCGGCAATCACGACGGCACGCCGATCTACTTGGGGAGCGTCGCCGACGTGCTCCTGGGAAAAGAGCTTCGCACCGGGGCTGCGACCGGGGACGGTAAGGAGGTCGTCCTGGGGACGGTGTTCATGCTCATGGGCGAGAACAGCCGGGTGGTGTCAAGAAGGGTCGCGGCGAAGATGGAGGAGGTCAATCGAACGCTTCCCCCGGGTGTCGTGGCCAAGACGGTCTACGACCGCACCAAGCTCGTCGATGCAACCATCGAGACGGTGCGCCACAACCTCACGCTCGGCGCTCTTCTGGTGATTGCGGTTTTGTTCGTGTTCCTCGGAAACCTGCGCGCCGCGGTCATCACCGCCTGCGTGATCCCGCTTTCCATGCTCTTCGCCGTCACCGGGATGGTGGAGCGCGGCGTCAGCGGGAACCTTCTGAGCCTCGGAGCGCTCGACTTCGGCATCATCGTGGATGGAGCGGTCATCATCGTCGAGAACTCCATGCGCCGGCTGGCCGAGCGGCAGCACGACCTCGGCCGGCTCCTCACGCGCGCCGAGCGGTTCGAGGTGGTGTTCGAGGCGTCGCGCGAGGTACGCAAGCCCACGATGTTCGGCGAGCTCATCATCATGATCGTGTACTTCCCCATCCTGACGCTCACCGGGATAGAGGGGAAGATGTTTCAGCCGATGGCCTTCACCGTCCTCGCCGCGCTCTTCGGGGCGGTCGTGCTCTCGGTGACGTTCGTGCCCGCCGCGATCGCGATGTTCGTCACCGGGCGGCTGTCGGAGCGGGAGAACGTTCTCATGCGATGGGCGAACCGGGCCTACCTTCCCGCTCTCCGTCTCGCCATGCAGAACCGCGCCGCCACCCTGGCGGGGGCGGTGGTTCTGCTGATGGTGAGCGGTGTGATGGCGACCAGGCTCGGGAGCGAGTTCCTCCCGAGCCTCGACGAGGGAGACCTCCTGGTGCACGCGTTGCGCATCCCGGGTACGAGCCTGTCGACGGCGGTCGAGATGCAGCACGCGGTCGAGCGCAAGTTCAAGACCTATCCCGAGGTAGACTACGTCTTCTCGAAGCTCGGGACGGGAGAGATCGCGAGCGATCCCATGCCTCCGAGCGTGGCCGACACCTATGTCATGATCAAGCCACGATCCGAGTGGCCCGATCCGCGCCGGGCGAAATCGTCCCTGGTCCGGCAGCTCGCGGAAGAGCTTCAGCTCGTTCCCGGCAACAACTACGAGTTCACCCAGCCCATCCAGATGCGGTTCAACGAGCTCATCGCCGGCGTTCGGAGCGACGTCGCGGTCAAGGTCTTCGGGGACGACATGGAGGTCCTCGCGGACGTAGGCGATCGCATCGAGGCCGTGCTGAGGAGAGTGCCGGGGGCTGCCGACGTAAAAGTCGAGCAAGTGACCGGCCTCCCGCTCCTGACGATCCATCTGAACCGTCCGGCGATGGCGCGGTTCGGCCTCAACGTGTCGGACGTACAGGACGTGGTCGAGGTCGCGATGGGCGGACGGACGGCGGGGCAGGTTTTCGAGGGCGACCGCCGCTTCGACATCATCGTGCGCCTGCCCGAGCGGATCCGCGGGGATCTCGACAAGCTGAAGCGCCTTCCGATCCCGCTTCCGGGAGCGAGCGGCTTCTCAATGGGCTCCCCCGGCTACGTGCCGCTCGAATCCGTCGCCGAGCTCGAGGTCGCGCCGGGCCCAAATCAGATCAGCCGAGAAAACGGCAAGCGACGCGTGGTGGTGACCGCAAACGTCCGGGGCCAGGACATCGGATCCTTCGTCGAAGAGGCCGAGCGCCGAATCCGCGAGAGCGTCGTCATTCCCGCGGGGTATTGGACGGCCTGGGGCGGTCAGTTCGAGCAACTCCTCTCGGCGCGCCAGAGGCTTCAGTTCGTCGTGCCGATGGCGCTCCTCCTCATCTTCGGGTTGCTGTTCGCGACCTTCGGGACCGCGAAGGACTCCCTCCTGGTCTTCACCGGCGTTCCCCTCGCCTTGACCGGCGGGGTATTCACCCTTTGGATTGCGGGTATCCCCTTCTCCATCTCTGCCGCGGTCGGATTCATCGCCCTCTCAGGGGTCGCGGTTCTGAACGGGCTCGTCATGGTCACGTTCATCAATCGCCTGCGCACGGAGGGGGTGCCACTCGAGGAGGCGGTCGTCCAGGGCGCGGTCTCGCGCCTTCGACCGGTGCTGATGACCGCTCTCGTCGCCTCTCTGGGATTCCTGCCCATGGCCCTCGCCACCGGCACCGGAGCCGAGGTGCAACGACCGCTCGCGACCGTGGTCGTAGGCGGGATCCTCTCGTCGACGGCTCTGACCCTGCTGGTGCTTCCGGTCTTGTACCGTCTGCTGTCCTCTCCAGGGCAGGAGGTGCCCTCCTGACATGCGGCGCTCACTTGGAGCCGTCGCCGTTCCACTGGGAGTCGCCTTCGCCGCCGTCGCCCTTCAGATGGGAGCCACGCTCGTTGGACAGAGGTTCGGCTATGGGTATTTCATCGACGAGCTCTACTACATCGCTTGCGCCCGGCGGCTGGACTTCGGGTACGTCGACCATCCGCCGCTCGCGCCGGCAATCCTTCGGGTGAATCTGGCGCTCCTCGGAGACTCCCTGGTCGCTCTCCGCCTTCCGAGCGCGGTCGCCGGCGCCCTCACCGCGCTCGCCACCGGGTGGCTCGCGGCTCGCCTCGGCGCCGGACGATTCGGCCAGGCGCTCGCCGCGATCTGTGCCGTCGTACCCCCGATATTCCTCGTGCTCTTCAGTTTCTTTTCCATGAACTCGTTCGAGATCCTCTTCTGGACGGCGCTCCTGGTCGTGGCCGTGGTCATGGTGGAGCGAAGCGAGCCGCGGCTCTGGGTCGTCTTCGGCGCTCTCGCGGGGATTGCGCTCGAGAACAAACATACCGTCGTCGTCCTCGCGATCGGCATCGTCCTCGGCCTCGCTCTGACCCCCGAGCGACGATTGCTGTACACGCGGTGGCTCTTCGTCGGGGGCATCGTGGCCTTCATCCTGTTTCTTCCAAACCTTCTCTGGCAGATCGAGTACGGATTCCCCTCGCTCGAGTTTTATCGCAACGCGACGCTTTTCAAGAATCAACCCCTGCCGCCGCTCCAGGCGGTCTGGAATCAGATTCTCTTCATGAGCCCCTTCACTTTTCCCGTCTGGGTCGCGGGCCTCTATTTCTGTCTTCGTCGCCGGACGGAGCTCAGGTTCGTCGCTCTCGCCTATCTGTTCCTCCTCGGGTCGCTCGTCGTCTCCCAATCGAGCCGTCCGGACCGCATCGCCGGCCTTTATCCGGCGCTCTTCGCTTGCGGCGCGGTGCAATTGCAAAAGGTCTTCCTTTCCATGCGAGCCCGCGCCCTCGTCCTGACGGGTCTTCTCGCGGGGAGCGCTGCTCTCGGAGCCATCTCGCTTCCCATCCTTCCGCCCGAGACAACCGCACGCTACCTCGGTCTTCTCGGGATCGATACGCAGATCGAGCGGGGAGCGGGAAAGCGAGCGGAGCTTCCCCAGTGGCTCGCGGACCGATTCGGATGGGAGGAGTTGGTCGAACAGGTGAGTGCCGTCTATCGCTCACTGTCCGAGGAGGACAGGGCCCGCGCCGTCATCCTGGCGCCGAGCTACGGGCACGCCGGTGCTTTGGAGCTCTTCGGACGGGGCCGGCTGCCGCCGGTGATGTCTCCCCACAACACCTACCACCTCTGGGGTCGCGGTGACGTTCGGCTCCTCGAAGGTGGCGTCCTCATCTCGATCGGCTACGACGCCGAGGACATCGGCGCGATTTATGAGTCCATCGAGCCGGTGGCGGTCTACGACTGCGACTACTGCATGACCTGGCGGGACGAGATGCCGATCTTCCTCGCTCGCAGGTTGAAACTCACTCCCGCCGAGCTCGGACCCGCCTGGGAAGCCGCGAAAAAGTACGAGTAGCTCAATGCGTAAGATAGGCGAAGATATTCACCGCGGAGCTGCGGTCGGTGGTGTTGAAGAGGAACACGCGATACCGGGGAAAGCCGATCGCAAGGCCGGCGCGGGACCCGCTGAAGTATTGGCGCCCGTCCGGGACCGGCTCCGCAACCGCGTCCAGGGCCAGGTGCACCTCCCCTTCGCCGAGAGCCCGGAGAACGTTCTCCTCCTCCGGTATCAAGACGAGACCGACCGCGCCCGGGCCGCTCGGGTTTCCCCGGAACTGTCCGTGGAGGCTCAGCACCACCGAGGTGAAGCCGTTGGTTTCGAGGATGCCCGCCTCCGTCCAGAGACTCGGCTCGTCCCGCGCCGCGGGGGCCACGACGACGTCGAAGAGGCTCTGGGTCGCGCTGTGAGGGATGGGGGCTTCGACGCTCACCGTTCCCTCGATGGGATGAGGGTCCTTGAGGTTCACGACGAAAGTTCGGGTCAGCTCCTGATAGCCGACGAACCCGGCCGAACCGAGCCCGGCTAGGGCGGCGAGAGATAGAAAGACTTCGCGTTGCATCGAGACCTCCTTCGCAGGCTCCCCGGGCTTTGAAATCGGCGATCGCGCTCACGATAATCTACCCGTGAGCGAGAGCAAAGCTTTCCCCGCCTGGGCCTGGGTGGGATGCGGCTGCCTCGGAGCACTGGGCGCGATCGCGGTCCTCGCCGTCGCCGTTGGATTTTGGGGAGTCCAGAAAGCGCGGCAGTTCGGAGAAGAGATCGCCGATCCCGGCGAGCGCGCGAAAAGGGTGCTCGCCGTGCTGGGAGCGAGCGAGATGCCGGAAGGCTATCATCCGGTCGTCGCCTTGTCGGTGCCACTCCTGCTTGACGTCGCCGTGCTCTCCGATCTCCCGCCGGACGAGACCGGCCGGGCGCCGGAATTCGGCGACCATGGCTTCATCTACGTGAGCTATCCCGCATTCGGGCGGAACCGACGAGAGATCCGCGACTTCTTCGAGGGGAAGAGGGACGACCTCGACGAGCTCGGACGCCACCGCATCGACCTCGACCTGGACGAACAGATCTCGAACGGAAAAATCTCCCGCGACGCCGACGACGTCCTCTGGGTCTCTTACCGTGGAACCATCGACACCGACGATGCCGGAAGATCGAAGGAGGGGCTGATGGCGCTCTTGCTCATCGACTGCGGCGGCGACTCCCGGCACAGGTTCGGCGTCTGGCTTGGCCCTGATCCCGACCCGGAGGCGGACGCCGCGGATCTCGACCTTTCGGGAAGCGTCTCCGATCCAGAGGCCATCGAGCATTTCCTGTCTCCCATCCATCCCTGTCGATGAGCAGGCTCATGAATCACCAAGTCCAGCCTGCGCGAGCGGAGCGAGCCCGGCCGGGAGGAAGCGGCCGCGCCGAATGCGCGGAGCCGCGGGAATCCGGCCGTCCTCCCCGAGCAAGGAGCGAGGGGAGCGAGCCGAGCGAAGAGCGAGGCGAGCAGTAAGGACGCCCCCCGATGCCTCGTATCGAGCTTCCCCTCGACAAGCTGGCGGCGCCGGAGCGCTTCCACGGCTTCCAGGACCTCATCCAGAACCGGGTCCAGGACGTTCTCCTCGTCACCACTCTCTACGACTACTACATCCTTTCGCAGGACGGCCGCCTCAGCGAACAGTTCCTCGGGGAGTTCCTGGAGCTGAACCTCCGGCACACGCCGAACCTCACCCACGCGTTCTCGGGGAAGGAAGCCCTCGAGCGCGCGCGAGAATCGAACCGGTACGATCTCATCATCACTTCCGTCGAGCTCGGGGACATGAACGTCCTCGGGCTCGTCGCGGCCCTGAGGGCGGAGGGAATCGAGACCCCCGTCGTTCTCCTCGCCTACGATCGCCGTGAGCTCTCTCAGCTCGTCGAGAGAAACGACGTCTCGGGGATCGAGCGCATGTTTCTCTGGCAGGGCGACGTGCGCATCCTGGTGGCCATCGTCAAGTACATGGAGGACAAGCTGAACGTGGCCTACGACACCGGGGTCGTGGGCGTTCCGGCGATCGTCCTGGTGGAGAACAGTATCCGTTACTACTCCTCGTTTCTTCCCGTAATTTACACGGAGCTCGTCAAGCACTCCCACGGTCTTCTCCCCGAGGGACTCAACCTCACCGACAAGATCCTGCGCATCCGCGCCGGACCGAAGATCCTCCTCGCCTCGGACTATGAAGAGGCCTGGGGCTATTTCGACCGCTACCCCGACGAGATCCTCGGCATAATCTCCGACATCCAGTTCCCCCGGGGCGGCGCCATCCATCCCGACGCCGGCTTCCAGCTCGCCCGCGAGGTACGGCGTCTGCGGCCCGACGTCCCCATCATGCTGCAGTCGAGCCGGCGCGAGAACGAGGCGCCCGCAAGGGCGATGGGAGCCTCGTTCCTCCTGAAAGGCTCGCCGACGCTCCTCCATCAGGTCCGCACGTTCATGGCGGAAAGCCTTCGCATCGGCGACTTCGTGTTCCGCCTCCCGGATGGAACCGAAGTCGGCTCCGCCTCCGATTTGAAGACGCTGGAAGAGATGCTGGAGAAGGTGCCGGCCGAGAGCCTCGCCTACCACGGCAAGCGCAACGATTTTTCCACCTGGCTCAAGGCCCGCACCGAGCTCGCTCTCGCCGAGAAGCTCCGCCCGGTCAAGGTCTCGGACTTCGAGAGCCTCGAGGACCTCCGCGATTCCGTGGTCTCGTCGATCGCCGAGTACCGCAACGAGCGCAACCGCGGGCAGGTCGTCGACTTCGACCGGGACCTCTTCGACGCGAAGGCGAGCTTCTATCGGATCGGCGCGGGCTCTCTCGGCGGTAAGGCCCGGGGCCTCGCGTTCATCAGCAGCCTCCTCAACCAGTTCCACATCGATCGCTATTTTCCCGGGGTCCAGATCGCCGTTCCCAGCTCCGTGGTGATCGCGACCGAGGTATTCGACCGGTTCATGGAGGAGAACGAGCTGACCGATCTCGCGCTCCAGTCGGAGACGGACGAAGAGGTGATGCGGGCCTTCGAGAACGCTTCGATTCCCGAGGAGATTCGCTCGGACCTCGCGGCGTTTCTCGCTCGGTGCGACTTCCCGCTCGCGGTCCGCTCTTCGAGCCTCCTCGAGGACTCGCAGTACCAACCCTTCGCCGGCATCTACCAGACTTACATGCTAGCGAACGGCGACCCGAGTCCCGAGGTGCGGCTCGAAGAGCTGATGACAGCGGTGAAGCGGGTCTACGCTTCGGCCTATTCCCTCCACGCGAAGCGTTTTCTCGAGGCAACCCAGTACCGTCTCGAGGAGGAGAAGATGGCGGTCATCCTACAGAGGGTCGTCGGCGCCCGTCACGGAACAAGGTTCTACCCCGATTTCGCTGGGGTCGCCCGCTCGTACAACTTCTATCCGACGCCTCCCGCAACGAGCGACGATGGAGTCGTCGCGGTCGCCCTGGGCCTGGGGAAGACCGTGGTGGATGGAGGCCGTTCCGTTCGATTCTGTCCCCGCTATCCGCGCCATCTCCCCCAGGGATCGACGGTCCAGAGGAATCTCAAAGGAGCGCAACGGGACTTCTACGCGATCGACCTGAAAGGATCTCCGGGAGAGGAGCGCTCGTTTCCCATCGAGGCCGCGGAGGAAGACGGGACGCTCGCGGCACTCGGCTCCACGTACTCCCGGGAGAACGACGCCCTCTACGACGGCGTATCGCGGCCGGGAGTGCGCGTCGTGACCTTCGCTCCCATCCTCAAACACGGTCTCTTTCCCCTGGCGGAGATTCTGGAGGCGCTGCTCGCCATCGCCCGCTGGGGAACGCGCTCTCCGGTCGAGCTCGAGTTCGCCGTGAACCTCCGGGGCGGAAACGCCGCGGGCGCGGAGTTCGGATTCCTCCAGCTCCGCCCTCTCGCCCTCGCGCGCGAAATGGAGGAGATCGACCTCGAAGGCGCCGCAGCCTTCGACCTCCTCTGCAGGAGCGGAAGCGTTCTCGGGCACGGACGGCTCGACGACCTGCGGGACGCCGTCGTAGTGGACTACCGGAGGCTCGAGCGCCGTGAGAGCCGCCGCATCGTCGATTTGGTGCGACGGCTCGACTCCTCCCTTCGCTCCGAGGGCCGAGGCTACGTCCTCATCGGCTCAGGCCGCTGGGGCTCGAGCGAGCCTTTCCTCGGAATCCCCGTCACCTGGGATCAGATCGCGGGCGCCCGAGTGATCGTCGAGGCCGGCTTTCGCGACTTCCACGTGAGCCCCTCGCAGGGAACGCATTTCTTCCAGAACCTGATCTCGAACAACGTAGGCTACTTCACCGTCAACCCCGAGGCGGGCGAGGGATTCCTCGACTGGGAGTGGCTCGCGTCGCGCGAGGCGAGCTTCGAGGAGGGACCCGTGCGCCACCTGCGCTTCGATGCGCCCCTGGTCGTCACGATGAACGGCAGGCGGAACGAGGGAGCGATCGCGAAACCCACTCCCCGACGCAATGACCGCGATACCAGCAATGGCGTGGTGATGGATTGACCACGCAGATGGCCACGGCTAGCATGGGGTTGTGTCAAGACGCGGTGCGCAGTTGGGCTAGATGCCGCAGATCAGCCGCTTCTTCGGAATCGTGGTTACGATGTTCTACAACGACCACCCACCGCCGCACTTCCATGCTCGTTATGGCGAGCATCAAGTACTCATTGGAATCGAGGATCTGGCGATCCTGCATGGGTCGCTACCGCCGCGTGCCTTCGGCCTCGTCACGGAGTGGGCCGCGTTGCACAAAGCGGAGCTTCTCGAGAACTGGGATCTGGCGCGGGCTCAAGCGCCCCTAAAGAACATCGAACCCTTGGAGTAATCATGATTCCCAATGTGGTATGGGTAGCGCCTCTCGACGGGTACAAGCTTCACTTGCGTTTCGATGACGGCATTGAAGGCGTGTTCGACCTGGCTCGCCGCATCGAGTTCAGCGGGGTTTTCGAGCCCTTGCGGGATCCTGCCTTCTTTGCCCGAGTGACTGTCGACCCCGAGATTGGTACGGTGGTTTGGCCCAATGGGGCAGACCTGGATCCACTGGTGTTGCATGAAGCCGTCACCGGTAAACCTCTAGATTTGCGTCCCGTTTCCGCGGAAAGTCTTCCTCCGGCATAGAAACACGTCTCTGCCCCTGATATACAATTCTCCTCGATGAACATCGCCTGCGTCGGAGGAGGCGCCGGGGGTCTCTACTTCGCCATCTCGGCCAAGCTCAGAAACCCCGCCCACCAGATCGACGTCTACGAGCGGAACCGCCCCGACGACACCTTCGGAGGGGGGGTGGTGTTCTCCGACCAGACGCTCGGCAAATTGAAGGATAACGACCGGGTCTCGGCGGAGCGGATCTTCGACGCTTTTCACCACTGGGACGACATCGACATTCACTTCAGGGGCAAGTGCATTCGCACCACCGGACACGGCTTCGCGGGGCTCTCGCGGAAGAAGATGCTGCTCGTCCTTCAGGAGCGGGCACGGGAGCTCGGAGTGCGGCTCCATTTTCAGAAGGAGATCGACCGAGCGGCGGACGTGGGCGAGCGCGACCTCATCGTCGCCAGCGACGGCGTCAACAGCAAGATTCGCAAAGAGCGCGAGAGCCGCTTCGAGCCCGACGTCGAGCTCCGGGCGAACAAGTTCGTCTGGCTCGGTACCCACAAAATCTTCGATGCCTTCACCTTCATCTTCGAGGAGACGGAGCACGGCTGGGTCCAGGTCCACGCCTACCGGTTCGACGACGACACCAGTACCTTCATCGTGGAGACGACCGACGAGACCTGGCGCGCCCTCGGCATCGACCGGATGACCAAGGAAGAGTCGAACCGGTTCCTCGAGAAACTCTTCGCGCGCTTTCTCGACGGGCACGAGCTCATGGACAACGCCGCCCACCTGAGAGGCTCCGCCTGGCTCAACTTTCCACGGGTGAGCAACGAGAAGTGGCACGATGGGAACGTCGTTCTTCTCGGAGACTCCGCCCATACCGCGCATTTCTCCATCGGCTCCGGCACCAAGCTCGCGCTCGAGGATGCCATCGAGCTCGCCGATCGAATCGAAGGGAACGTGGATCTCGAGGACGCCCTCGATACCTACGAGGAGAACCGTCGGGTCGAAGTACTGCGGCTCCAGAGCGCAGCGAGGAACAGCACCGAGTGGTTCGAGAACGTGGCGCGCTACGCCCGCCTCGAGCCCCCGCAGTTCGCTTATTCGCTTCTGACGCGAAGCCAGCGCGTCAGCCATGAGAACCTGAAGAAACGGGACCCGA
>Ga0214473_10009028_pt1 | contig 11789 bp, 6 predicted proteins | sample RVTome_7_FD_203509 | JGI IMG/M metagenome (GOLD analysis project Ga0214473, IMG submission 203509) | Soil microbial communities from uranium-contaminated site in the Upper Colorado River Basin, Wyoming, United States - RVT98D197 | ecosystem: Environmental > Terrestrial > Soil > Contaminated >...
TATCCGCACAGAACAGCCTCATCACTTCGTGGCTGTCAATTCCGAACTGCCGCGCAAGGGACCCGATCTCGTTGGCGAATACAACCTTCAATGCATGAAACGCATTGTCCACGTACTTCAGAAACTCCGCGCAGCGGATCGAGGTGTGGAATGTGGGTGCGGGGAGTCCCGAGTACAACCCTGAAGGAACAGATTGGTGGGAAGAGTCGCGGGTACCAAACACGATCTTGGGTGGATTGAAAAAGTCCCGAACTGACGAACCCTCTCGCATGAATTCCGGATTATACAGGACTGTGAAGCCCTGACCTTCCTGCTTCCCCGAAGCGGATTCGAGAGCGGGGATGACCACGGTGTCCGTGGATCCGGGGAGCATAGTGCTTCGGACGATGAGGGTGTGTGGCCGACTTCCCGATCGTAATGCACCGCCGATATCCGTGCTTGCCCGGCGAACGTAGGAGAGGTCAAGGCTGCCATTGTGTGTGCTGGGCGTGCCTACGCAGACCAGAGTAAGATCTGTGCTGTCCACGGCTTCTTGCGCAGAGGTGGTGGCGGACAGACGATTCTGTGTCACGGCGGAACGAATGAGTTCCGGCAGCTCCGGCTCAATGATTGGAGACTTACCGGTGCGGATAGCCGCTACCTTGTCGGCATCGACATCCACGCCAATGACCGCGTGCCCAAGGCGTGCGAGGCATGCGGCCGATACGGATCCGACATAGCCGAGTCCGAAGACGCTGATACGCATAGGGGCCCCTTTAGTTAACGGTGATCAAGAAGCCGCCGATTGACCAGATGGTGAGAAATCGCTTTGGTGTCGAGATATTAGGCGATGAAAGAGGCGTTCATAAGCCGCTCCAGTGTGTTCACACTGAAACCGCGCAACAACTCTTTCATAGGCGTGGTCGGAAAGTGATCTCTGGAGAAGCGGGTCCTTGAGAAGCTCAAGAAGTGCGTTTGCGAGGCCGGCGGGATTATCGGGGTCCACCAGGATGCCGCTTTTTCCGCTTTCAATGATCTCCGGTATGCCGCCGACTGCCGATGCGACCACCGGTTTCCGGCAGGCCATGGCCTCGGTAATGGCGATACCGAACGGTTCCGATCTTGAGGGAAGGACAAACACTTCGCACCCGCGCAGTAATTGTGTGATCTCGGATCGGTTTTTGGTGCCCAGGAATTCAACCCGTCCGTTGAGGCCCATCGCATTAGCGAGATCTTCGTGCTGTCGGCGCAGGGGGCCGTCGCCCACCAGCAGCAGGCGGATGGTCGGATCCGCGTCTTTAAGCATTGCAAAGGCCCGGATCAGGACATCCAGCGCTTTCTTCTCGTTGTGGGCAGCTACGCACAAGAGATACCTACCTAGGTGGGGAGGATGGTCATCGTTCGTCGGTTGACTGAGTTCTTGAAGGCTCACTCCGTTGTAGATGAAGGTGCCTTTGCGTGAGAGATGGGAGAATTGGGCGATACAGTCGTGAAGAAAGGCCCTCGATGGTGCCACGACCGCATCCGATGAAAGAAGCAGGACTCGCAACATCCATGGGTACCTTCTCATTGGACGCCCTGCCGGGAAGCATTCTGCCCCGTGGATTGAGATTACCAAGCGAATTGGCAAGAGCCAGCGGCAGAGCCCGAAATAGGCGAATTCCTGACTTGGGTAATGCACGTTGACGATCTGAATGTCGTGTTTCCGAATGAGGTGAATGAGCTGAAACATCGTTGGGAAAAAAAAGGCCAGATATGCCAGCAGGCTCCGAAGAGGATGATCCGGGTGATACGGCGCCCTGATGTTCAGCCGGTACCCAGGGAATCCCCGCTTGGTCGTATGCGGCGCTAGTCGATTGTTCTCCCCTAGGTGAAACACGATCACTCGGTGGCCGCGATTCCGGAGGTATTTGGCCAGGTGCCCGACAACCGAAGCAACACCACCAAACTCCTGATCCCAAGGCACAGCAAGCAGCATTGCAGACATAATCGGACCAGCTATAGAATTAGGCCAAGGAATGAAAGCTCTGCTGCTAAAGAGGTTCCGTGTAGAGCTCGCATTGCTAAGGCCATTCCAAGATCAAGGCCAGGATGCGACCTCTGCCAGATGACGATCTCTGTTGGCGCATTTGTTGGAGTCGCCTAGCTCCAGTCCGGATACAGATTGCCACGGTGACTCGAGCTTCATCATCCAGGTTGTGATGCCTGTTGTCTCTAAGGCCCTATGCGCATTGAGATTTAGGGCGCGCACGCTGCCAAGGCGGGTTTCAGACCGCAACGCTCATGACGAAGTTGCGGGTTGCCACACGGGCGATATGTAAGGAAGTCACCCTATCCTCGCGTGAAATAACTCTTGACCCGTTGGAAGTTATGCAGATTGAAGCCGAAAGCGTGTCGCAGAGATCTAGTGTTTTCCAGGGCCAACCACCACCAGTCTTCCCACCCCATCCGGCGGTAGCTGCGCAGCAGGTGGAGTAGATGACCGACCCGCAACCAACCTCGCACATGCCACTTCAGGCCGTTTTTGGTTAACCGGTAATTGGCGTCGTAAATATGTCGTCCGTGAGCTCTGCCGCCAGCAAGCTCTAGATTCCGTTGCGCCTCCTTGCCGTACAGGGACTCGGAAAAGCCGCCTGCAAGGTGCGAGTACGTATGGCTCTGATGAACGGCCAGGACAACCGGGGTTGCGTCTACTATGGCGGCCCTGGACTTCAGGGCTTTCCAGACTAACCAACAGTCAAAGTATGCTCGTCCGAGGGCGAATGGTGGCAGCTTCGGGTATAGGCCTCGCGGGAAAATAAAGTAATCTTTTGAACGGGGGTTGCGCAGGGTTCCCTCGACCTCAACCTTCTGTTGCAGATCGTCCTCCCAGGCTGGATCGCCAAAGGCCAATTCCTCATCTACATTGACATCCATGCATTGCCCGATTATCAAGAAGCGGTTCTTGACGCGCCGAACCTCATCAATACCTGGCAATAGGTTCTTCCGCAGAATGATGTCACAGTTGACGTAGCACGTGAGGTCGTGAGCGGCGAGCGACTCAGCCCGTTGGAAAACATCGTTTAGCAGCGGTGTTCCATACTCGTTTCGGGCCACTGTGGCGGCGTGTGTGACCCCGAATGTTCTCGCCACGTCCGCCGTCCCCTCCTCGTCACCCAGAAGGATGATTTGGCAGCGCGGCCGCAATGCAAGCCAGCTCCTGATGGCATTTCGTTGGATCATTCCGATGTGTCCCTGGAAAGGTTTCGGCACGGCGAAGATAGTTAGCATGGCAACATGCCTCTGAGATCCTGTTGCGTAGATGCTATTCGGGAACCATGTTGCTCAAGCATCGAGATTCCCGGGGGTTGGGTGAATCGACGCTTTAGCACTCTTGCGGGACCATTGGGCGCTCAAAATACTAGATGCCTCGGATGTAGAATGCCTTCCCGAGATGGCCTACCTGGCAGCAAATTGGCGAAGGGGTTGTGATGTCAACCGCGTCTGAACCTGGTCTTCGATCCATCGATAAGTATGCGCCAAGCCATCTTCCAGAGAAATGCACGGCTCCCAGTCCAGCACCTTTCTGAGAAGAGTGTTGTCCGAATTGCGGCCGCGAACCCCCTGGGGACCCGGAACATGCTTCTTTGCGACGTGGATCCCCGCAATGTTGGCGACGATATCGGCCAGCTCATTGATGGTCACCATGCGATCCTGGCCCAAATTAAGCGGCTCGGCATAGTCGGACCGCATAAGTTTATAGATGCCGGTGACGCAATCATCAATGTAACAAAAAGATCGAGTCTGTTCGCCGTCACCCCAAATTTCAATTTCTGGGCAATCCGTCAACTTGGCGATGGCCACCTTCCGGCACATGGCCGCCGGGGCTTTTTCCCGCCCGCCTTCCCATGTCCCGAGGGGACCAAAGATGTTATGGAATCGGACGATTCGAGTCTCGATGCCATAATCCTCCCGGTAATGCGTGCACAGGCGCTCCGTCATCAGCTTCTCCCATCCGTAGGCATCCTGGGGCTGGGCGGGGTAGGCATCTCCCTCTTTCAACGGGGTGACATTCGTGTCCACCTGGCGATACTCTGGGTAGATGCACGCGGAGGAGGAGAACAGATAACGGCTGACACCGTTTGTCCGGGCAGCCTCGAGGGTGTGGATGCTGAGAAGGGAGTTGTTGTGGAGGATTTCAGCATGATGGGAGGATATGAATCCCATGCCTCCCATGTCGGCCGCCAGCGCGTAGACCTCCTTCACACCCCGCGTCGCCTGGAGGCAGTTTTCCCAGCGGCGCAGGTCTAGCAGGAGGAATTCATCTGCATCCGAGGTGGAGAACTCCGGCTTCTTTATGTCCACACCGCGCACCCAATAGCCGCGAGCCCTGAGGAAAGTTACCAGATGATGGCCGATGAAGCCACCGGCACCCGTGACTAATACTCGTGTTTGAGGAGCCATCGGTTCGCCTCCTAATCCTCATTGAAGCGAGGAACTATCTCCCTACGTACTGGCAGTGACTGAATTGATCTCCGCTGGGATTGATGCTGCCGCGATCAGGGTGTGATAGGCGTGTTCATGACGCTTTGAATTTCAGCTTGACTCAGCGCCCGGCTGTAGATCCGGGCCTCGTCAATGGAGCCCCGCCAGAAGCTGCCCCCCGGATTTGCGCCGATCTTTACGAGGTGGGTCGCTCCGTCCGCGGCGAGGTTCAAGGTCCCGCTGCCCCTGGCGGTCCCATCGAGGTAGAGGGTGACGGTCTGGGTGCTTCGGACGTAGGTCACGGCCACATGGTGCCAGGCCCCGTCATTGGTGATCGTGCCCGTGGAGGACACCTCGCCGATGCCGAAGCTGCCGAAGGCCAGGGTGTTATTTGTGCTTTGGATGAAGAACTCCTTCCCGCCGCTCACCCAGGAGCTGCTGGCGGTCTTGGAGAAGATGTTGTGCTCGGCGCCGGTGGCGGTCCGAGTCACCCACGTGGCGAAGGTGAAGTCTGCGGTGCCGAAGTTCAAGGTGCTGGAGTTCGCGAGACTGACGTAGTCATTCACTCCATCCAACGAGATGGCGCTGCCGAACTTGCCCGGGCCCCACGTCGCCCCATTCACCAGGGTCCCGGTGTGGCCATTGCCCGAGGCGTCCGCCGCCGTGGTGTTGCTGCCTTCATTGAAGCTGTAGGCGGCGACGAGGCCGGTAGGGGGCGGCGGTGTATAGGTTACCGTCAGGGTATCTGTGCCTGGGTTCCCGACGGCATCCAGGACCGTCACGGTGAGGACATTCGTCCCAGACAGAAGGGTGATTCCACTTACGGTCCAGTTGGTAGTCCCGGTCGCCGTCCCGCTTCCGCCCCGGTCGTTCGCCCAGCTCACAGACGATACCCCGATGTTATCCGCGGCGGTCCCCCCGATGTTCAGAGGGCTGGTACTCGTGCTGTACGTTGGGTTCGAGGTAGGGCTGGTGATGGTGATGGTGGGTGGGGTAGTGTCGGACGGTGTATAGGTTACCGTCAGGGTATCTGTGCCTGGGTTCCCGACGGCATCCAGGACCGTCACGGTGAGGACATTCGTCCCGGACAGAAGGGTGATTCCACTTACGGTCCAGTTGGTAGTCCCGGTCGCCGTCCCGCTTCCGCCCCGGTCGTTCGCCCAGCTCACAGACGATACCCCGATGTTATCCGCGGCGGTCCCCCCGATGTTCAGAGGGCTGGTACTCGTGCTGTACGTTGGGTTCGAGGTAGGGCTGGTGATGGTGATGGTGGGTGGGGTAGTGTCGGAGGGTCCTCCCCCGATCGGCGTATTCATATCGGTCTGAATTTCGCCCGCTGTCAGCGCCCGGCTGTAGATCCGGGCCTCGTCAAGGGAGCCGCGGAAGAAGCTGCCCCCCGGATTCGCGCCGATCTTTACGAGGTGGGTCGCGCCGTCCGCGGGGAGGTTCAAGGTCCCGCTGCCCCTCGCGGTCCCATCGAGGTAGAGGGTGACGGTCTGGGTGCTTCGGACGTAGGTCACGGCCACATGGTGCCAGGCCCCGTCGTTGGTGATCGTGCCCGTGGAAGACACCTCGCCAGCGCCGAAGCTGCCGAAGGCCAGGGTGTTGTTTGTGTTGCGGATGAAGAACTCTTTCCCGCCGCTCACCCAGGAGCCGCTGGCGGTCTTGGAGAAGATGTTGTGCTCGGCGCCGGTGACGGCCCGATTCACCCACGCGGCAAAGGTGAAGTCTGCGGTGCCGAAGTTCAAGGTACTGGAGTTCGCGAGACTGACGTAGTCGTTCACGCCATCATACGAAACGGCGCTGCCGAACCTGCCCGGGCCCCACGTCGGCCCGTTCACCAGGGTCCCGGTGTGGCCATTGCCCGAGGCGTCGGCCGCCGTGGTGTTGCTGCCTTCATTGAAGCCGTAGGCGGCGAGGAGGCCTGACGGGCCGGTAGCGGTATAGGTCGCTGTGTACGTGGCGGCGGCAGACGCGATGATGTTGTGTGTCTGGGCTCCGCCGTCGGACCAGGACGAAAAGCCGTACGTTGTACCCCCCAGGGTCTGGGGGGACGGCGCGCTAAGGGAATTGTTCGAGCCCTGGATCACGGTCCGGGTAAATGGACTCGTGCCGCTGCTGCTGCCCACAACCACTTGAAGGCCTGATGGACTGGACTGGAAGTTCAAGTCCACGGTCTTGGGCTGGAGCAGCACACTCTTGATGTCAGTCAAACCCACCGAATCCGTTGCCGTGAGCCGGAGTTCCAGGTGGGATGGGTACTCGTGATCGGGCGCGGGGAAGGAACCGCTGGCGACCCCGGGGAAGCTTTGCACCGTGTGGGTATGGCAGTTTGGCGCACAGTGGTGGAGGATCAACGTCCACGACAAGCCCGATGCCGGCAGGGTTCCATCCTCCGGATCAGTCGCATGCCCAGAAAAGTTGATGACGTCGCCGACCTGCCAGGTCAACGTTGAGAGTGGGGTGTCTATAGTCGCCGTGGGTGGGGTTCCCACGGTGATCACCACAGTAGCCGTGCCGGACGCGCCCTGGCTATCAGTGACCCTGAGGCTGACGGTGTATTTCCCCTGAGCGGTGTAGGTGAAGGCGGTCTGTGCGGTGGTTGCGTCGCCGAACACTCCGTCCCCGTTAAGATCCCACGAATAGGTGAGGGTGTCGCCGGGATCAGGGTCGCTTGATCCTCTACCGTCGAAACTGACCGTGAGCGAGGGCGAACCGCTAAGGGGGCTTGCCTGCACAACCGCCGTCGGCGGTTGATTTCCCGCTGTGTACTGAATGCGGCGGATGGTCCCGCTTTCGAAGTCAACGTAGAACAGATCGCCGCCCGGCCCGATCTTCAGATCCACCGGGCCTGAGGCACCAGCGACGAAAGTAGTCCTTGCCGTCGGATCTGGTAGGGAAAAGGAACTCGGCTGGCTGCCCGAGGAAACAGGCGTCGCCATGTCGGCCTGGATCTCAGTCGCCGTTAAGGCCCGGCTGTAGATCCGAATCTCGTCGAGGCGGCCGGCGAAGTACCCGTTCAGGGCGGCGGTGCAACCGGAGTCGTTGTCCACCCCGATCAGCAGGGGGCATTCCGCCCCGGCGGAACTGAAATTGTGCGCCACGCCGTCCGTCCCGGTGTTCGAGTCGAGCGCCCCGTTGATGTACAGCCTGAGGGTCGCCCCCGTCCGGGTGAGGGCCATGTGGCTCCAGGTCCCGGCCGGGAGTGTGGTAGCGCTCGTCAGCCGCAGGGCCCCGTTGGACCAGACAATGATCTTGCCCCCGGCATCCAGATCCAGCTCCAGCCCCCCGGGACTCACCTCGAGCCCCCGGGAGACCAGGAGCGCCTGGAAAGTACTCGTCTGATTCGGATTCACCCACGCCTCCCAGGTGTAATCCCCGGTGGGGAGGTTGGGGCTGGCGACATTCACGTACCCGGTCGTCCCGTCAAACGACAGGGCGTTGCCGTACTTGCCGCTGGTGGTCCACGTCACCCCTCCGGTGAGGCTCCCCGTGTGGCCGTTCCCCGAGACGTCGGCCGCTGTGGTGCCGCTGCCCTCCTCAAAGGGATAGCCGGCTACCAGGCCGGAGCCCGGGAACATGACCCATATGCAGTTCCGGGAGTGGTCGGCGAAGAACAGGGCGCCGTTGTATGCGGTGGGGTAGGCGCCGCTGTTGTAGAACGCAAGGCCGGTGATCGAGGAGCTGCCGGTCGGACAAGTTTCTCCCCCGACCACCTTGTCGCTATGGTTATATGTGAAGAAAGGAGTGGTGACGGCGTTCGTCTGGTTATACAGGTTTTCACAGATGTTCAGGTTCGCGGCGTCATAGCCGGCTTGGCGCCCACCGCCTTCGTAGCATGGCCAGCCAAAGTTCGTCACCCCTCCCGTGGGATTTGCAATGCGGTTGATCTCCTCCCAGTCACTCCAGCCGACATCGCCCACCCAGACCTCGTTGGTGCCAGGGCGGATGGTGAACCGGAATGGGTTGCGTAGGCCGTAGGCGATAATGCGGCGGGCGTTGGGGTTCACGTGGCCGAACAGCGGGTTATCAGTAAGCGCAGCGCCGGTGACCGGGTCAACGCGAAGGATCGTCCCGCCGAGGACGACCGGCTCGCCGGTCGGCCGCCGTAGGCTCTGGCTGCGCAGCGAGCCCCCCTCGGCCGTCGGTGGCGTTTGGGTGCCCCCGACAGGGACCGGTGGGTCGCCACAGGGATTCAGAGGGCTCCCATCTTGGCCGTAGTCCACGAAGTTGAAGCTGGCGCCATCTCCCCCGCTGACGTACAGCGCACCGTCGGGGCCGAAAGCCAGCCCGCCGATGGAGTGGCTGGGATACTGCTGGCACCAGTCCTCGATCAGCACCTGCTCGGTTCCGACCATGATGTTACCGCCTGCCTGTAGCCGGGACAGGCGACCGCTGATGACACAGCCATCGCCGGTCGCGCCGGGCGGGTTTGGACACGGGTCGGACGTTTGGCCGGCGGTCCCCCAGCGCGGGGCCGTACCGCCGATTGCGGCATCGTGGGCGTAGAGCACATACACGTCAGGCGTGGTCGGGAAGTTCGGATGGAGGGCGAGGCCGAGCAGGCCCCGGTCCCAGAAATTGTAGACCTTCGTGCGAAGGTCGGCAAAGATGTCCGGGGTGGTATCGGAAAGGTTATTGAATACCTTGATGAGGCCGCTCTTTTCGACGACGAACACCCGGCCATCCGACGCAAACTGGAAGGCAGTTGGCTCGATCAGCCCGCTGAAGACAATGGATTCCTGGAATCCCGGGGGAAGGGTCTGGGCTCCCGCCTCGGTACTTGCCAGGGGTATCAGCAGGAGCGCCAACGACGCCGCTACGACCTCGGCTGCCCGCCACGGTTTTCTCGACCGCACTTCTCTCATGATGTTCCCCTCTCCCCGCGGAACTCCACCTCTAATCCTTTGAGACTTATCCGAAGTATATCCTCGCACAGGCTGTCGCCTGAATTCGAAGCTGGCCCGACACTTCTTGCTGGGAGATCGAGACACGCCCAGTGATCATATGCAACTTCTCGACTTGTCATGGATGGTCTGGGGCCGGGATAAGAGGAGGTTCCCGAAGTGTTCAGGAGCCGGATTTGAAAGATCCTCGCAGCTATACGTTGGAGTACAGGTTCTTTCGAAGGACTTGATAGGCCCTGATAAGCTCTTGGATCCCGACATCCAGATTGAGCGACGGCTTGAATCCGGTGGCTTCAATACGCCGATTGCTGACGATGTAATTCCTCTTGTCCGGATCCTGCCCCATCTCGCCAGGAGTGAAGAAGAATTCTGGGACGTGTCTGCTGATGCATTCGCACAATTCCCACTTGCTCAGGTTGGCATCACTAAGGCCCACGTTGTAGGGACGACCTTTCATAGCGTCATAATTGTCAAGGGCGTGGATGAATGCCCGGGCCGCATCACGGACGTGGAGATAGTTCCGCTTGAAGTGTGGCTCAAATAGAACGATAAAGTGATCCACGACAGCCCGGTAGGTAAAGTCGTTGACCAGAAGATCCAGGCGCATTCGCGGGCTGACGCCGAATAAGGTGGCAAAGCGGAACGTAACGCAATCCCCCTTGTCGAGGAGTGACTTTTCAATCTCGACCTTGAGGCGGCCGTAAAGGGAAATTGGGCGAAGTGGGGTGTCCTCGTCACAATAGATATCGGTCTGGCCAACCCCGTAGCCGCTATTCGTAGACGGAAATATCAGGAGCTGGCTTGGGCTTTTCATGTCGGCGATGGCCTTTACGGCGTCGTAGTTGACTGCACGCGCAGTGTAGGGGTCCCGTGCACAGATGGGTGCACCCGTCAAGCAGGCGAGGGGGAAGATAGCATCCGCCTGAGGGACGAGTTCACCCAGGATTCTTTCGTCGCGCACGTCCCCACGAATCACTGTCAGATCGGTGTGGTAGCAGCAATCGAGGAGCGAGGTCTGGCGATACATGAAGTTATCGAGGACCGTGACCTCATGACCTTCACCCAAAAGGAGAGGGACGAGGATTGATCCAAGGTACCCAGCTCCGCCGGTCACGAGGATTTTCAACTGTAACCTCCCAGAACTATTACAAGACCGTACGAGTGTACGAATGTACGAGAGTACGACGGTAAGGCGGACTCAATGGACCCATAAGAACTAGCGGACAGCTGGCAGCTGGCCCCGTGAGAGGGGGGCCGTACTCTCACGGGGCAGGCAGGAGGCAGTGCGCTATGCGCCATGCGCTTAGCGCTTTGCGCTTGGTCAAGTTGTGTGATGCACGAGTTCCCGGAAGGCGTGGATCGTCTGGGCTGCGCGCGCGCTTTCCTCTGCAGAGTAATCTTGCTCCTGATCGTAGAAGATGATCTGGCTGCCCGAGAATTCGAACTTGAAGGGCACGTGGATCAGGTTATTCAACTTCTCCCGCACTGCCTTCTGGCGATGGGGAGGAACGAAGAGCAGGATGAAGCCGCCACCGCCCGCGCCGATGAGCTTTCCGCCAATGGCCCCCGCAGACATGGCAAGGTCGTAGATTTCATCCACGTGTGAATTGGACACGGTTGCACTCAGGCTGCGCTTGGCCTGCCAGGCCTCGTGGAGGAGCTCGCCGAATGCGGTCAGATCGTGGCCGTTGTTCACGATGGAAATGCTTTCCTCGACCAGGTCTTTCATGAGGCGGAGCTGTCGCCTTCTCTCGTCGATGTCGTTGACGTAGGTTGCGGCAACATTCGAGGCAGTTCGCTTGATGCCGGTATAGAAAAGCATCAGGTGGGAATTCAGCTCCCGGATGCGGTCGGGAGTAACCGTGACGGGGCGGACGGAGACTTCACCGTTGGGCAGGAAGCTGATGTGGTTGAAGCCACCATAGGCTGCCAGTACTTGGTCTTGGGATCCGACGGTTTCCTTGAGGATGTCCTGCTCGAGGTGGATGCTTTCCTTGGCCAGTTGAGATTTGCCGACCATCTGCCCCTTGAGAGCATACATGGCGTGAAGGAGACCGACCGTAAAGGCCGAGCTTGATCCTAGGCCGCTGCGAGCGGGGAGGTCGCCATCGTGGTGAATCTCGACGCCGCGGTCCATCTGGAGGTATCGCAAGACCTCACGGACGGCGGGGTGGGCAATCTCGTCAATGGTCTGGCAATACTCCATCTTGGAGTAGATGATGCAGAACTTGTGCTCGAAGAAAGGTGGCAGGTAGCGGCAGGTGATGTAGCAGTACTTATCAATCGTCGTGGCCAGCACGGAGCCGCCGTGCTTCCGATACCAGGCGGGGTAGTCGGTGCCGCCGCCGAAAAAAGAGATACGAAATGGGGTCCTGCTGATGATCATCGTCCACCTCTCTCGCCGACTGATACCTTGAAGTGTCGGTGTGTATTCTTACC
>Ga0214473_10009030_pt1 | contig 11788 bp, 9 predicted proteins | sample RVTome_7_FD_203509 | JGI IMG/M metagenome (GOLD analysis project Ga0214473, IMG submission 203509) | Soil microbial communities from uranium-contaminated site in the Upper Colorado River Basin, Wyoming, United States - RVT98D197 | ecosystem: Environmental > Terrestrial > Soil > Contaminated >...
TCTTCGAAGAGTTCGGCATCCAGCAGGAAATCGACAAGGCGCTGCGGCCGAAGGTGTGGCTGAAGTCGGGCGGCTACATCGTGATTAACCACACGGAAGCGCTGGTGGCCATCGACATCAACACCGGCAAGTTCGTCGGCCGTGGGTCCACGCGTCTGGAAGACACGATCGTGAAGACAAACCTCGAGGCGGTGAAGGAGATCGTGCGCCAGATCCGGCTGCGCGACCTGGGCGGGATCATCGTAATCGACTTCATCGACATGGAAGAGCGGAAGAACCGCCAGAAGGTGATGCAGGCGCTCGACGACGCGCTGCGCGCGGACAAGGCGCCGTCGAAGGTGCTGGCGTTCAACGAATTCGGGCTGGTAGCCATCACCCGGAAGCGCACGAAGCAGGCGCTGGAGCGCACACTCTGCCAGCCGTGCCCGTACTGCACCGGGTCGGGGATGGTGAAGTCCATCCCGACGCTGTGCTACGAAATCCAGACCGAGGCGCGCAAGATGGCGCAGGACCTGGAAGGGCAGAGCTTGACGCTGCGCGTGAACCCGGAAATTGCCAAGGCGCTCAAGACGCGCGAGTCGTCACTGGTCGAAGAACTCGAGCAGTGGACGCACAAGAGCGTGATCATCCAGAGCGACCCCACGCTCCACTGGGAGCAGTACGACATTTACTAAGAGCAGGGAGCAAGGGTTTAGGTTGTAGGGTGTAGGAAAAACCACAAATCAGAAACCGAGAAATGCCCCGGAGGCCCAAGCCGCCCGGGGCATTTTTTCTTCCCTACACCCTAAACCCGACACCCTAAATCCTCTGTGTTAAGATGAATCGCGAAGAGAAACGAAAGGCCGCACCCTCCGGTCCCGAAAGTCGGGACACTCAGGCTAAACGGGGAGCCATCATTGAGCGCACGCATACTGAGCGGAAACGCCATCCGGGATCAAGTCTACGAAGAACTGAGAAAGGAAATCGAGGAGCTGGGGCGGGCCGGCATCCGGCCGGGCCTCGCGGCGGTCCTGGTGGGAGAGAACCCCGCGTCGCAACTCTATGTAAAGAGCAAGATCGCCGCGTGCGGGAAGCTGGGCATTCACAGCGAGAAACTCGTGCCGCCGGCGACAATCACGACGGAGGAGTTGCTGGCTGCGGTGGAAGAACTGAACCGGCGCGAGGAGATTGACGGAATCCTGGTGCAGTTGCCACTGCCAAAGCAGGTGAACGCGAAACGCATTCTCGAAGCGGTAGACCCCTCGAAGGATGTGGATGGGTTCCATCCGGTGAACGTGGGCCGGCTGGTGGCCGGGCTGCCGACGCTCGTGGCATGCACGCCCGTGGGCTGCATGGAGATCCTGCGGAGGAGCAACATCCCGATTGAAGGGGCGAACGCCGTGGTGATGGGGCGCAGCGACATCGTGGGCAAGCCCATGGCGCTCCTGCTGATGCATTCGCACGCCACGGTGACGATCTGCCACTCGAAGACGCGAAACCTGCCGGAAGTCGTTCGGCGCGCCGATATTGTGGTGGCGGCGATGGGCCGCGCGGCGATGGTGACGCCGGAGTTCATCCGACCCGGCGCGACGGTAATCGACGTGGGACAGAACGTGATTACAGACCCCGAGCAGGCACAGAAAATTCTTGCGAACTTCCCGCAGAAGCTGGCCAGCTTCAAGGAAAAGGGCTCAGTGCTCGTGGGCGACGTGCATCCCGACGTGGAAAGCGTGGCTGGGGCAATTACGCCGGTGCCCGGCGGCGTGGGCCCGCTGACGATTGCGATGCTGATGGGCAACACGGTGAAGGCGGCCCGCCTGAGGCGGGGTGCTCACGTGGAGCACACCGCCGGGGCGGCTCGCGGCTGATGCTCCGGGTGGGCCTGACCGGGGGAATCGCCTGCGGCAAGAGCACGGTCGCGGCCTTGATGAAAGAACTCGACTGCCAAGTGCTCGCAGCAGATCGGTTGGCCCACGAATTGATGGAGCCGGGGCAGCCTGCCTACCGGGAAATCCTGCGGGACTTCGGGGAACAGATTCTGAGCACGGATGGCCGGATCGACCGCAGAGTCCTGGGCGAGATCGTCTTCCATGACCCGAACCGACTGAAGCGGCTGAACGAAATCGTCCATCCGCGCGTTATTCAAGAGCAGGACCGGCAACTGGCCACCTGGGAGCGCGAAGGCAGCGTTCGCGTGGCTGTCGTGGAAGCGGCACTGCTCATCGAGGCGGGATACCACGAACATGTGGACCGTCTGGTAGTTGTGTGGTGCCGGCCGGAGCAGCAGGGGGAGCGCCTGCTGGCCCGCGGGTTGACGCCCCAGCAGATTGCGCAGCGGATTGCCGCGCAGATGCCGCTCGAAGAGAAACGGCGGCTGGCTGACGATGAGATTGACTGTTCGGGAACGCTCGAAGCCACCCGGCAGCAGGTGGAGGAGCTGGTCCGCAGGCTCAAGCAACTGGCCGGCGATTAGGCGAATCCTTTCGAGAGATCTCGGGACGAGCAAGGGGGCACCATGTCAAGGATGCAAAGAGTGCCCAGCGCAATCCGATTCCTGGCGCTGGGGCTTCTGATTGGCCTGGCGGCGTATTGGGCGGGCGCACGGTGGGGCCAGCCGCAACCCACCAGCGTCGCCGCGTTGCCCGATTTGCTCCAGGTGGCAGGAAAAGCCCCCCTCGCATCCGAAGAAGAAACGAATGTGCGGATCTACCGCGAGGCGTCTCCCGCGGTGGCGAACATCGTGACGCGAACGGTGGAATATGACTTCTTCTACGGCCCGGTGCCGCAGGCAGGCGCGGGGTCCGGGTTCGTAATTGACGCGCAGGGGCACATCCTGACGAATTTCCACGTGGTGGCGGGAGCCCAGCAGATCGACGTCTTCTTGGGAGATCGGAGCCAGTACCCGGCGAAAGTAGTCGGGGGCGATGCGCGGGCGGATATCGCGCTGCTGAAGATCGACACGCGCGGGAAAGCGCTGAAGACGCTGCCGCTGGGAGACTCGAGCGTGCTGCAAGTCGGACAACGCGTGCTGGCCATCGGCAACCCGTTCGGATTTCAGAGCACCCTCACCACCGGGGTGGTGAGCGCGCTCGGACGCACGGTGCGGACCAGCGAAACAACGTTCATCGACGAGGCGATTCAGACCGACGCGGCCATCAATCGCGGGAACTCCGGCGGCCCACTGCTGAACTCAAGCGGCCAGGTGATTGGGATTAACTCCGCCATCTTCACGCCGTCGCCGGAGGGCGCGCCCGCGGGCATCGGGTTCGCGATTCCCATCAACACGGCAAAGAGGATTGTGCAGGATCTTCTGACGGTGGGACGCGTGCGGCGGGCTATTCTGGGTGTCGAGGGGCGCCCGCTTTGGCCGCAACTGGTGGAGTTTCTCGATCTGCCAGTAGAGGAAGGCATTCTGATCGAGCGGGTGATTCCCGGTGGTCCCGGAGCGAACGCGGGCATCCGCGGCGGAGATCGCGCGGTGTTGGCCGGGCTGCGGCAGATTCTCGTCGGCGGCGACGTGCTGGTGGCCATCGATGGCCAGAAAATCTCGAACCAGCTCGACTTGAACCTGATCCTGAACCGCAAGCGTCCAGGCGATGCGGTTACTGCGACAGTCTATCGAGGCAAGCGGAAGATGGACGTCCGCGTGACGCTCGGAGAGCAATAAAGCAGGGGAAGGATTCAACGATTCCACTCGGAGCGGAGGCGGTCCCGCTCCGGGGGCGGCAATTGAAACCACGCCTCGGCCGCATCGCGGGCATCTTCAAGGGCTTTTTGCACTTCAGCGTGTTTCCGCTCCAATTGGTCCGCCGTGGTGTCCGGGGAAACGTGGATCGGCGGAGCGACGGCGATTACGCCGCGCGAAAACGGGCGTGGAAACTGAAGCAAGTCCCAGGACTTCTCGAAGGTATGCGCCCGCTGAAGCCCAGCGTGAAAGACGACAATGGGGCAACCGGTGCGCCGGGCGAGCATCACCGGGCCGGGCTTGGCGACGTAGCGAGGGCCGCGTGGGCCGTCGATGGTAAAGGCAACATCGTGGCCCTCTTCCAGGCGCCGGGCCATGACGGCCAGTCCCTTCAAACCGCCGCGCGAGGAGCTGCCCTGCGCGGTCAGGTAGCCGAACCGTTCGATGACCTTGCGCGTCCACTGGCCATCGAAATTCGTGGTGTTCATCACCACGATTCCGCGATGGCGGAAGTGCCACGTCGCGGAAAAAATCGAACGGTGCCAAAAAGCATAGATGATGCGCTTGCCCACATCAGAGCAGCGCTGAACGTGCTGCCACCCGAGCAGTTCGTAACGAAGCGTGGGGCCGACGGCCCGGGTGAGTCCATAGACCAGGGCCGCAATGACCGGGATTTGCATGCGGCGCCACCGGGAAAGCTCCGGGTAACGCAGTTCGTAGTGAGGGTTGATGTCCGGCGGTTCGCGCAGGCCAGAGCCTTCTGGCATCGAGTTGGTCGTTTGGTGCATCGGCGTATAGTATAGGCGGGAAGATTGAGCGATTGTTTCATTTGTTGATTGTTGGATTGCGGACCATGCGGATTTGGGACAGATGGCGGCTTGCGGGGCGAGTGGGCAGATCGGTCGGAGTCCTCTGCCTGGGGCTTGGGGTCTGGACGCCCACTGCGGCGCAGGAACCCGTCGGTCGAATCGAGGGCGACGATATCGCGGTGAAGGGCCAAGTAACCCTGGTGCGCGCCGGGACGCGCAAGAGCGCGGAGCTGGCCAGTGGAAGCGAAGTCAGTGTCCGAACCGGGCAGGCGCGGCTCACGCTGAATGACGGGAGTGAAATAGACATCTGCGGACCGGCGCAGTTCACCGTGTTGCGCTCGGGAGACGCTGTGACCGTGGCCCTGAACCACGGCCGCTTGCATGGAAGGTTCTCTCCCACCCTTCCCGTCACGATTTACACGCCGCTGGTTGTGTTCACACCCATAGCCATCGAGGGCCGGCCGCGCGACAGCGTGATTGGGCTCGACGCTGGCGGAGAGATTTGCGTGCAGCCCGTCCACGGGGCCGCACGGCTGGAGCAACAGCTCACCGGCGCGAGCATCGTAGTGCCGCAGTCGGGGGAGATGATCCTGCCTGAAGGACAACTGGAGTCTATGCGGCAGGGCTCGGGAAACTGCCGCTGCGATGTGGTATTGATGGAAGACCTACCGCAGTTGCCGCCGGCACGCGTCGCCACAATCGCAGCCAGGCCCCTGGCGAACCCGGAAGAAACTCCGAAGCCACCGGCTACCGAGGAGCCGCGGTGGACGGTGGTCATGCCGCCATTGACGTTTGATGCCAAGTCGCCCGGGCCACCTCCCGAACCAAAGCCGGAAACTGCGACGTTGATACGCGAAATCCAGGTGCGGCCGACCGTGGTTTTCCAGGGCAAAGTGGAGGCGGAGGCAGCGCCCAAGCAAACGCAGAGATTCTCCGAGCCAAAAAAGGGCGGATTCCTTTCGAAAGTCGGAGGGTTTTTCCGGCGCCTGTTCGGGGGAAAGAGCAAGTCCAGCTAGGCCCCCCTGCAGGAGAAGTCCCCGTAAAATTCTCTATCGTTCACGCAGTCAAGCGTTCAATTGCCGGAGAGTATTCCGGTGTGGACATCAATAATTTGAAATCTGAGATTTGAGATTTAAGAGAAAGGGGATCAGGCCGACTTGTCCTTTTCCCCGCCGTAGTAGTCGTAGGGATAGTAGGAGTAGGAATAGTAGTACTGCGGAGCGGACAGGTCGACGGCGTTCAGGATGACACCCAGAATCCGCGAGCGCACGCCGGCCAAGAGGTCGCGGGTGCGGGTGAGCGCTTCGCGGGGCGTCTCGCCGCTGCGGGCCACCAGCAGCACACCGTCACACTGCGCGGAGAGGATCACGGCATCGGTGGCGGCCATGATCGGCGGAGAATCGATCACGATGAACTTGTACTCGCGGCGCAGCAGGTCGAAGGCCTCGCGCATACGGAGCGAGGAAAGCAGGTCCGCCGGGTTGGGCGGCAAGGGGCCGGTGGGGATGGCCGCAAGGTTCGTAATGCGCGGGTGCGGAATGGTGACCAGATCCAAGGAGGAAACACCGGCAAGGTACGTGCTGAGACCAGCGTGCTTCCCGTCGGTGAGATTAAGGAGCCGGGAGATGCCGGGCTTGCGCAAGTCAGCATCGACCAGCAGGGTGTGGTCGCCGAGTTGGGCCAGCGTGACGGCCAGATTCACGGCCGCGGTGGTTTTTCCCTCGCGAGGCAACGCACTGGTGACCAGGATCACCTGAGGAGGATGATCGGCCTGCGAGAGAAGGAGTGAAGTCCGCAGCGCACGGAACGCCTCGGAGATCTGGGACTGCGGGTGCTCGTGAGAAACCAGCTCGACGCGGCCATCATCGGTCTTCGGTGCGGCACCCTTCAGTAGTCTGGGCATTCGGCTGCGGCCGTTGACGGTGCTGAACGCGGGAACAACGGTCAACGAGGGCAGGCCGGTGGCGAACTCGACGTCGTGGGGAGTCTTGACAGTGTTGTCCATGTACTCCCGCAGGAAGGCCAGACCGACACCGCCCACCAGCCCGACCAGGAAGGCCAGCAGGATGTTCCGTGTCCGGTTGGGCCGCGCGGGGGACGGCGGAACCAGGCCCGGGTCCACAACGCGGACATTGCTGGAGCGAAGGCCTGCAGAAATCGTCGCTTCCTTGAGCTTCTGCAAAAGACCTTCGTAGAGCTGCTTGTTGGTCTCGGCTTCCCGCTTGAGGATGTTGTACTGAACCAGCTTCTGGGCCAGCTCGTTGGCCTCCTGTTTCTGCTTCTCCAAGGCCTGGGTCAGCAGGGCTTCGCGCTGGCGGGCGGCGCGGTACTCCAGTTCGAGGCGGGCAACGATATTCTGCTTTTCGCGGAGAATCAGAGTATTCAAATCGCGGACCTGGGCTTCCAGCCGCATGACCTTGGGGTACTTCGGCCCGAACTGGGAAAGCGCTTCGGTGTATTGCGTTCGCAGATCCGTCTCCCTGTGCACCAGCTCTTGAATGGTCTGGCTGTCGCGCACGGCGGGCATGGCATCGGCGTTCCCGGTGCGCGCCAATTGATATTGGGATTCTCTCTGGATGCGATCGGCCTGCGCGGCGGTGAGTTCTTTGTTCAGGTCAGACAGTTTCTGCGTGGTGATGTCCTGCTTTTCATCCACGGTCCAGATTTCATTGTTGCGTTCGTAGAGCAGGCGAGCGTCCTCGGATTTTTCGACGCGAATCTTGAGCTCGTCGAGCTGGCCAGCGAGCCACTTGGAGGCTTGCGTGGTGGCTTCATACTTACTGCGGAAGTTCTGCTCGATGTAGTTCTCGAGGTGCTCGTTCAGAATGCGGGCCGCCAATTGCGGGTCGGGAGATTCAAACTGGACCTCCAGCAACCGGCTGTTCGGTACGCGCTTCACGCTCAGGCTGCCCAGGAAAGCGCCCAGGATGGCCGGCCGAGGCTCCGGTTTCGCGCTACTCCCCAGGCTGGCCGGAAGCGTGGCGTTGGGGCTTCCGCCAAAGGCAGGGTTGCGGACCAGGTCGAGCGACTTGATCGTCAGGAAGGCAAGGGTCTCGCTCTGCAGGATGCGCGCCTGCGTCTCGATGTAGTTTTCTAAATCCCAGTACAGCTCGTAGCTCGTACTCTGAAAGGGCAAGATATTCTGATTCTCGCGGTCGATTTCGATCCGAGCTGCGGCCACATACACCGGCTGCATCTTGAAGGTGGCGACGGCGACAATGCTGACCACCGCGAGGAGGAAAAACAGGATCAGCCACTGGTGCTTGCGCAGGATGATGAGGTAGTCGAGCAGGTGCGTATCCCGCGTCGACTGCTCCCACGGGGCATAGGGAGCCGGGCCTTGCGCCGGGATGGCCTCCAGCGCGCCCCCCGCCTTGCGCTCCACCGGTACGAGCTTGCTGTCCTGATCCATGCTGCCTTTCTCTAGCGATTGGTCGTCCCAGCCAGCGGCGTTATCGTCCGCCGCGAATGATGACCAGGCCCGAAGTGATTCCCAGAGCGACCTCGCCCATCCGCTTCAAGACCTTCTTGCCCGTGCTGTCTGGAACAAACAGGATGTCGTTCGGCAACAGGCGGACATCTTCCGCCTTGCGGGACATGATCTTGTTCAGATTGAGGTCGATTTCCTGATTCTGACCGGTGTCAGGGTTCTTGCGAATGATGACCGCTTCTCCCGGCTTCGCGCTCCCGCGCAGCCCCTGAGCCAGTGCGATGACCTTCAGTGCGGTCATCTCTTCCCGGTCGGATTGAAGAACAAACCCGCCCGGCCGCTCCACGGCGCCGGCGACATAGACAATGCCGGCGCGGGGCACCGAGATGATGTCGCCGCCGAACACGGGGACGTTGAACTCGGGCGACCCGGATTCAAGCAGGTCGTTCAACCGGATAGTGAAGATCTGCGCCGGCGACCGGGCATCGTCCTTGGAAGCAGGGTCAGCCGTCGAACCTCCCGCGGCAGGCGGGGTGTGGCGCGTGATAAGAACCAGGGCGCCAGCATCGTCGGAGATGCCTCCCGCCTCTGACAGGACTTCCAGGATGGTCATCGGCCGCACTGCCTGAATCACCTTGGGTGATCGGACAGCACCGATGATGGTGATGGGCTGACTCCGCTGCTCAGTCAAAAAAACCGTGACCTGGGGATGGGAAACGAGCCCGTGAACCTGGAGCAGTTCCGCCAGTTTCTCTTCCAGTTGAAAGGCGGACAGACCGGCTGCGCGAATCCTGACGGGGATCAGCGGCAGAGAGATGTAACCGGACTCGGTAACGCGGACCTCGCGGGAAAGATCGGGCACGTCGAATACCTCAATCTTCAGCAGATCCCCGCCACCGATCGAATAGTCGCCGGCCGGAAAGCGACGAGCCTCCGATAGAGCCTGGATGCGCGCATTTACGTCCTGCGCGGTTTCCACCTTTTGCTGGGCCCAGGCAAACGGAGAAAAGGCCACGGCAAGGACAAGGAGGCCGAGAGATACACCCCATCCGGGGCGAATGTTTCCGCCAGAAACCAGAAGCATAGATAGACGAACCCCGCAGTCATTATACCCGTAGAACGACACGGCAAGAGCAAAAAATCCAGCAAGATGGCTCGCACTGGTCAAGCCGAAGGCCCTACTGGATGCCCGGTCTTTTCGGGTCCAGCGCGATCACCGGAGTCTGTCGAACTGGAGAAACAGCCAGCCAGGCCAGCAAGAGGAATAAGAGTGCGTTTGAAGGGATCCGCAGATTGAAATCCACCAGACCATGAAAAAGAAGCCCGGAACAAGCCACCAAAGCCCCCAGGCGGGCACCAGCCGCAAAGGGACGGTCGTCCCGTCCCCAGCGGAAGATAGCACGACGATAGAGAAGAAACAGAAACGCCCCAGCGCAGAGGGTCCCTAAGATTCCGGTTTCGACCATGAGCTCGATGTAGTCGTTGTGGGCGTGATTCACCACCCTGCCGTCGTAAAGGCTCTCGTAGCGGCGATAAACGGTTTCAAAAGTGCCGAGGCCGGTCCCCAACCACGGGTGATCGCGAACGATCCGCCAGCTATCCGCCAGAATCACCGTGCGACGGTTCTGGACCACTTCCCCGGCCTCGATCCGCTGAAAACGCTCCCAAGTGGGAACGACGCCGATCCAGAAGACGAACGCAGAGGCGAACAGCAACACGATCAGGCCAAGCGCCACGGTCCGTTTTCCTCCCGGACGGGCCCAGGACAGAATGCCGAGCAGGAGCAACTGGAACAGGAAGCTCACCACCCCGCCGCGAGAAGCGGAGAGCAATAACGCAGCAACCGGAAAAACCGTGAGTAGACCGACCAGGGGCAATTGGTCGCGCCGCACACCTCGATACAACAGGAGGCCCATTCCGAGCGGAGCAATCAGCTCCATCAGGCCGGCGAAATGGTTGCGGTTCACGAATGGGCCAAACGGGTATCCGGTCTCCCGCAACTCTCGGATCCAGTAGAGTTTTCCGTTGAATGTGAGGTGCTGGAGGATTCCGAACAGAGCAACAAGGAAGCCAAAAAACAACAGGAACCAAAGAAACGGACGGAAGTCTTCGATCTGGCGGAGGGCCTGTGCGGCCAAGAACAGCAAAGCCAAATAGGCAGCCACCTTGAGGAACTCCACCCGGGTGAGGTAGGGATAAACCGAGATGCTCAGGAACCACTGAGCAAACGAATAGGCAGTCAGCAGGAAAACGGGTAGCAAGAGAGCGGGTAGGTGGAGCTCCGTGCGATGGAAGACCAGCGCCCGCAGGCACCACACGCCCAAAAGAACCGCCGCCAGGATCACCAGTACCGACTCCGACCAGGTTTCTACGGCGCCATGGGCCAGCACGGCAAAAGCAACGGAAATGCAGATGCCGATGCGAATGGCTCTCATGGCTTGGCCGGTGATGCGAATTCCACGGGGACCAGCAAAACGTCGTCCACCCAGATGGTGCCGCTGAGCTTGTTGTCGAGTTTTCGGCTGGGCCGGCGCTGCAATACAACGGTCAGAAAGTGCGTATCCGGGCCCGTGACGAAATCCAGTTCCTGCGCCGTCCAGGCGGCAAGTGTGCCGGTCAGGTTTTCGGTCTCGACATTCAGAGCGGCAGGCCGGCGGCGGTCGAAGATCCGGAACCGCAGGCCGCTGTCGGTGGAGATTCCCTCACACCGAACGTACGCTTGAAAGTGATACCGCGTCCGCGGCTCGACGATCACATGCTGGCGCACGTGCTGAAAATCGAGGTTGGCGCTGCGGTCGAAGCTGACGCGGAGGGCGCGTGCGCCGGAACGGCGCGGCGAAGAATCCAAGGCAATCGAAGCGCCGGTCACGTCGAGTTCGTGCCAGCCAAAACCACCGTTCAGAAAGCTTTCCTCAAAGCCACCGTCCCAGATCAGCGACCCGGGCGCAACCAAAACCGCCTTGCGGCCAGCCACGGCTAGCGCCTGTTGCCAAACCAACCGGGCTTCGGAGGCCCGATCCAAGCGAACCAATTGTTCAAGCAGCGGGAAGGACCGAGCCAGCTCCACCGGTTGGTTCAGAGCCTGCACGCGAGCCCAGGCCCGAAGAGCAGAATCCACGTCTCCCTCTCCCAGGAAGAAATCCACTGTGTCGAGGTAGGACGCGACGCGCGACGGCACAACCTGATCGAAGATCCGGTCGAAGCTCACCCCGGCTCGCCAGCACACCGAAACGGCCAGCGGCTCGAACTTCCGATCGGCGGTAGTGGCTTGGCGGATCTCGACCAGGGCTTCCGGCAGGCTTCCCGAACGAAGCAAGAAGTTTCCATAGTTCCAGGCTACTTCCGCGGAGATTGGGTAGGCAGATTTGGCTTTCTCGAAAGCCTGCCGGGCACGGGCCGAATCACCCGCCATCTCATACGCGCTGGCCAAATCAAGCCAGGAATAAGGCGAACGTGGATTGAGGCGGGTAGCGCGCTCGTAATACCCGATGGCGCGACGAAGGTCGGCGTTCTGAAAATCCCACTGCCGGTAACGTCCCAGGCGCTGCCAGTGCGCGGCATCGCCGGGCTCAAGAGCCGCGGCGCGTTCCCAATCCGCCGGATCGGAGGATTGGTCATAGAAGTCGGCCAGCGAGAGGCGCCCAGCTTCGATGATCAGAAACCCGGCGACGACGAGGAGAACGACCGGGAGAACCCGAGCTTTGACCTGCTCTGCCAAAGAGGGAGGCATGGCCGTGAAATGTGCTCCAAAATCCACGTCGGGCGCAAGAGGAAAAGAAGAGGCGCGAGGGTCAGGCGGTTCAGCGCGGATGAGAAGCAGAACGTCCGGTAGCCCCGTACTTGCGGAACAACCGCAACGGCCTGAGGAGTGAAGGCAGCGGCCCC
>Ga0214473_10009031_pt1 | contig 11787 bp, 7 predicted proteins | sample RVTome_7_FD_203509 | JGI IMG/M metagenome (GOLD analysis project Ga0214473, IMG submission 203509) | Soil microbial communities from uranium-contaminated site in the Upper Colorado River Basin, Wyoming, United States - RVT98D197 | ecosystem: Environmental > Terrestrial > Soil > Contaminated >...
CTGGCGTGGTTTCCACCATCATGGGGCTTTAGCCATCGCCGCCTACGCGTTCCTCGCCGCCGAGCGTGCTCGGCTTTCCCCCCCTGCGCCTCTCGCCTTCCTCCGCGCCGCTCGCCTACCCAAGGGTTTCCGCCCGCGCGGCGCTTCCGCCGCGCGTTGAGCGCCACAACCCATCCTCCATTGCCACGATGCGCGTCATCCAACTTCGACGGCTTCAACGACAGCTGCCGGCCTCCACGTCGTGTGGCCGGGCACGGGCGCGAACGCCTCACAGTTCATGACACAGTAGAACTAGCAGCGGCGGTCCCTCACTCGAACTGGATCTCGTCCAGCATGGCGCGAATCCAGGGCGGTGGGCTCCACTGCGGTCGAGCTCTGTTCGGGATCGACACGGCGATCCAGAGCGGGCCGGGGCCCGGGCGGGGCGCTCGCACGTCGGCTGCCGTCCCGTCGCCCGTGCAGACCTCGAACGCGGCGGCAGCTCCGCTCGCCGCGACGACCGCCGCCGGCACGGCGCCCGGGCTGCACGCGCCTGCGACGTGCAGGACAACCGTGTCGCCGGGGACGTCGCCCAGGGCGACGATCGCGCCCCCGGGGCCTCGCCACGGATCCCAGCCGAAGATCAGCGCGCCCCCCATCCACGTCACGGCCGAGCCGGCCATCGCGCCCGCGGGTGGCTCCGTCGCGAGCGAGAGATCTGTGAGAGCCGCCGTCGTCGCGAGCGCGACGCGCGGTGACGCGATCGTCACGGGTCGCCCGATCACGTCGAGCGCGCCGGCAGCGTCGAACGCCACGTCGAGCCCTGGCGGAAAAGCCGAGCTCGGCACGACCTCGATTGCGTTCTCGAGCGCGTCGAACCGCACGGGGACCTCGACCGCGCCCGCGCGCGCGACGATCGAGAGCGTCGCCGCATCGATCGGCGCGCTCGGCGCGAGCCGGACCGGCCCGATCGGAACGAGCTCGACGCCGCGGGCGTCGAGCACCGCTTCGGGCTCGATGCCCGAGGTCGCGCACAGCGTGCCGCTGCCCCCCCAGGCGTCGACGACGTCGGAATTGACCGCGAGGTTCCACGATCGCACGTCGATGTGGACCCCGTCGGCCGCCGCCGGGATCACCCCCGCCGCGTCGATCTCTGTCGACTCGAAGTACCCCGCGAGATGCCACCCTACGGAGCCGGTCGGGCCGACCGTCGCTCGGCTCACGAGCAGCCCGTCCTGCGGCCATGCCGACGAAACGGCGAGCACCGCTTCCTGTCCTGGCGTGCGTCCGCCGGGTAGCCACACGGTGCCCGCGAGGGAGCGCGCCATCGAACCTCCGACACGGTGGATCGGCGTCAGCGTCACCTCACCTGCCAGCGCTCGCGCGAGCGGCGCGTCGCCGTGCAGCGATCCGGGCGGACACTCCGTGGGCGTCGCGTCCGATCCGCCAGCGTCCGGAAGCCCGCCTCCGTCCTCCCCTCCGTCAGCGTCCGAGGGTGGCCCGCCGCCACCGCAGCCACCGGCCACCGTGAGCCACACGACCAATGTCGCCATTCTCATCGCCGCCCCGTTCTCGATGCGACCGGACCCACCGCAGACAATCGCCGTCGGTCGCTCGGATCCGACGCGGTCGCCATCGAGGTGCCGCGCTCATCCCGCCAGTCGACCGTAACCCGACACAACACTCAGCCCAGCACCCTGGCCGGGCGCCTCCAAAGCCCCTGCGCACGGCAGAGGGTATGCGTCGGGGAAGGCACCATCGCAGTATCATCGCCTGATGACCATGCGTTTCCTCGCCATCGTCGCCCTCGCCTCGTGCGTCGCCGCTTGCGGCGACGACGGCTCCCCGTCGGACGCAGCCACCGATGGCAGCGGCGGAGCCGACTCCTCGGTGCCGACGGACTCTTCGATTCCGACGGACTCGCCGATGCGGGACACGGGGCCCCGTCGCGACGCCGGTGGCGGGCCATGCTCGGTCCCGGTGGCCTTCGACGTCGGCGTGACGTACGAGACCACGCTGCACGTCTCGCAACGTGGGGACGACACCTCGGGCGACGGCTCGATGGGCAGCCCCTTCGCGACCATCGGTCGCGCCGCCCGCGCTGCCGGCCCCGGCACGCAGATACGGGTCGGCGCCGGCACATACGGTCCGGTGGGCCTCGGCAGTCTCAACGGCGCAGAGGGGCGACCGATCGCGATCGTCGCGGACGGCGACGCCATCATCGACGTTGGCGGTGCGATGGAGGTCGGTGTGTCCATGAGCGAGTTCTCCTGGGTCGTCATCGAAGGCCTCACGATCCGGAACGCCCGCATTCACGGCATGAACCTCGACGATGGCGGCAGCCGCGACACCCCGTCCCACCATCTCGTGCTGCGCAATCTGACCATTCCCAACGCCGGCTCCGGTGGAAACAACGACTGCATCAAGCTGAGCGGTGTCGACGACTTCTGGGTGCTCGGCAGCGACGTCGCGGGCTGCAATAGCGGCGAGGCGATCGACATGGTCGGCTGCCACAACGGTGTGATCAGCGGCAACTACTTCCACGACACGGTGGGACAGGGCGTGCAAGCGAAGGGCGGGAGCTCGGATACCTTGATCCACGGCAATCGCTTCGCGAACATCCCGGTCCGCGCCGTCAACGCGGGAGGCTCGACTGGGATCGAGTTCCTCCGGCCGGCGGACGCCACCTGGGAAGGGCTGCGAATCCGGGTCGTCGCGAACACGTTTACCCGCGGCGGTGAGATGGGTTCGCCCATAGCCTTCGACGCGTGCGACGAGTGCTCCTTCGTGAACAACACGGTGGTCGAGCCGCAGCGCTGGGTCGTGCGCATCCTCCAGGGGGCGACGGATCCGCGGTTCGTGCCTTCCCGCAACGGCCTGGTCGCGAACAACGTCTTCGTCGTCCAGCACTCTAGCATCCGCGCCTACTTCAACGTCGGCCCGGGCACGGCGCCGGACACCTTCACCTTCGCCAACAACCTCTGGTACGCCCACGACCAGGACTCGAGCTGGGGCGGCCCGACCTACACGGACGGCATTCCTGCCGGAGTGGACGAGCTCGTTCAGATGGACCCGCAGATGATCGACCGCGCCGCCGGCAACTATCGCCTGATGAGCACGAGCCCTGCCCGGGGAGCCGGGCGTGACCCGGGCTTCGCGCTGCCGTCGGACCTCGACGGTGCCTGTTACGCCGAACCGCCCACCCTCGGCGCATTCGAGATCCCCTGACGGGCTCGCTCGGCGAGACGACGCTCGACGTGACGCTGCCGGGTGGGCTCGGCACGTTCGCGATCGATCTCGGCGCGTCGGCACACCAACTCACCGATGTCTCGGACACGCGGACGTACCGCGCGGCCATGACGCCGATGCCGGACCACCGGCCGATCGCCCTGGTGGACACGCTGGCCGCGACCGAAGACGAGCCGCTTTCCGCGCGGGTGCACGCGGCGCGTCTTCCCGAGACCGTTCCGGTCTTCGCCGTCGTGGCGGATCCCTCGTCCGGCTCGCTCGCGTCGTTCGATTCCGAGACGGGCACGTTCGCGTATCAGGGGAGCTCCGACTTCTTCGGTTCCGACTCGTTCCGGTTCTCGGTCTCCGACGGAACGCTTCCCGCGACGGAGGCCGTGGTGAGGCTCGACGTCGCGGGGACACAGGACCCTCCCGTCGCCCGCTCGCAGTCGGTGACGACGCCGGAGGACACCGCGATCGGAATCACGCTCGACGCGTCCGATGCCGACGGAGATCCGCTGACGCTCACCATCACGGCGCCGCCCGCGAGTGGCAGCCTCGCAGGCACACTGCCCGCGCCGACCTACACGCCGAACGCGGACTACGCGGGCTCCGACTCGTTCGCATACCGCGTCAGCAACGGAACCGCGTCGTCGATGACGGCGACGGTCTCGATCACCGTGAGCCCGGTCAACGATCGCCCCGTCGCGCTGCCCCAGGCGCTGACCACGCGAGGGACGAACCGATCACGGATCCTGCTCCGAGCGACGGACGTCGACGATGCGAGCCTCACCTACGCCGTCACACGGGCGCCGACGGGCGGCACGCTGACGGGCACCGCCCCGAACCTCGTCTACCGGGCCACAGCAGACTTCACCGGCGCCGACACGTTCGCGTTCACGGCGAGCGACGCGACCCTGACGTCGACCGAGGCGATCGTCACCGTCGACGTGCTCCCGGCGATCTACTCGACCGAGGTGCTGAGCTCGTCGTTCCCCATCTCTCTGGTCGAGAGGCTCGTCGCGGCGTCGAGGATCTACTTCACGGGCTATCACCCGACGTCGGGGAGCAGCTTGTGGGTCACCGACGGCACGCCGACCGGAACCACCCTCGTTCACTCCGAGGGCGCGAGGAGCACCTCGTTCAGCCACGCGGCGAGCGCGTACTTCGCTCTCGGTGCGTCCGAGTACTATATCTACCCGAACGACTACCCCGCGATGCAGCTCCGCGCTGGGACGGACGGAAGCGTGATCGCGCCCCTGCCCTCGCCGGACGAGACGGTGTATCGCGGGGCGGTGCCCGTGATCGGCTCTCCCGCCGTCGCGGGCGGGACCGCGTACGTGCACGTGAACTGGTCGGGAAGCGCCGGCGGCGTGTGCGAGATCTGGGCGACCGACGGAACGGCGGGGGGCACTCGTCTCGTCAACAGCGTCGCGCGTCACTGCAGGGGCATACACGACGGCGGCGGCACCTTCTACTACTTCGAGGGCTTCGACCTGATGACGTTCACGGCCGCTGCCGAGACGCCGGCGCTGATCCCGACGATCCCGGCCGGGATCCTCGGATGGCTGGGCACGGCCGGCTGCTACCACTTCTTCTCGCGGCAGCACACGGTCGGAAGCGGTGTGACGAGCACGACGTACGTCGAGCTGTGGCGGACCGACGGGACCGCCGGAGGAACGATGCTCGTCGACACGGTCGACACGGGCTATATCACGTTCAGCATCTACTACCCGACCGCGCTGGGCGGGCTGCTCTACTTCTCTCACCGGCGGAGCCTGCACGCGAGCGACGGGACGACGGCGGGCACGGGCATCGTGTGGAACGTGCCGGCGACTTCCTACGGTGGCTCGGGCGCGATCAGCTACATGTCCGCCGTGAACGGCGCGCTGTTCTTCCAGGCTCGTTCGGACGCGACGGGCGGGGAGCCGTGGGTCTCGGACGGCACGTCCGCCGGGGCGACGCTGCTCGCCGACGTCAAACCGCGCAACGACGTCGGCTCGATGCGCAACACCACACCGCCGCGCCCTTCACCAGCTCTCGTAATCGCACCCCGGTGCGTCACGCACCGGTGCGCCCGACACGGCTGCCGACGCTCCTCCACCCTTCTCCTGCGCCGACGTGACCTCGTCCCAACGTCACCCCACAGCCCCATCGCCGCCGACCGACCCCGGCCGCACTGCCGCCCGACGAGCTGATTCCCCCATGGCCCTCGGCCCACGCTGGACTGCCGCGAAGCGGCTCGGCTCAATCGACGCTGGGTGAACCGTCCGCGACCACCGCCGTGCTCGTGTGGTACGTTTCTGCGCGGACGCTCCACCCAACGCCCTACTCATTTGAGAGGGCCTTCATGGCGGCTATACTCACCCCACGCGACGGGTCTTCCCCGGGAAGAAAGGAGTGGCACCGATGCTCCGTTGTCCTTCGATGACGAGACGGCGCTCGGAGGGGGAGAATTCCCTCCCTGACGCCGCCCCGCGCGCCCCCCGACCCGTCGATCGCCGTGACGACGCGACGCCCGGCCCCGACGGCGCGCAACAGGCCCGATGATGGCGACCGCGCCGGCCAGCCTGATGAGATCGGGCCTCGCCCGGAGAATCGCCGGAGTCCTGTTCGTCCCGTTCTGTGGCGCGATGCTGGCGGCGGTGTTCTTCGGGCACTTCCTGGTGCAGACCCGCTCCGCGCCGGCGCACATCAACCTCGCGGGCCGCCAGCGTATGCTCGCGGTCCAGCTGGGCGATTGGGCTCGCATGGTCGAGGGCGGTCAGGACGAAGACCGGGCGAAGCTCCGGGTGCTGGTGGCCACCTTCGAGGGCGCGCTCCGGGTGCTGGAGCGAGGCGGTCACATCGAAGGTCGCCCCGTCGAGCCCGTGCCCGAGGGGCCGCGAGCCGAGCTCGAGCGCCAGCGCAGGCTGTGGGACGAGCTTCGTCCGCGGCTCCTCGCCGTCGCCGACCACCCGAGGCAGACCACGGAGCTCGACCGGGCTGCCCGCGGGATCGTCTCGGCCACCGAGGCGCTGCGCGTGAGCGCCGATACGCTGACGGGCGCCCTCGAGGCGCGCACCCAGACGCTCCAGCGCGAGACGCTGTGGGTCTTGGGCGCCAGTGTCCTGCTGAACTTCATCGTCCTCGTGCTGGGCGTGTGGTACGCGCGCACGCACATCATCCGGCCGATTCTCCTCGTGGACGGCGCCGCCCGCCGCGTGTCGGAAGGGGACTACTCGGTCCGGGTCACCTGCAATACGCGCGACGAGCTGTCCAGCCTGGCCGAGACCTTCAACCGGATGTCGGCGCGCGTGAGCGGGCTCCTCGAGGCCTTGGACGTTCGTCGCAGACACGCGGAGACCCTGACCGAGAGCCTTCCCATCGGCACGGCGCTGCTCGACGCGGCCCTCACCGTGCGAGGGACGAACCGCGCGTTCCGCGAGATGTTAGGCCTCGAGGGCAATGAGACCCACAATCGCCCACTCGAGGAGGTCTTGCAGCACGCCGAGCTGACGGAGCGGCTGCGCGCGATGCTGGGAAACGGTGCCATGCTTCATGGTCTCACCTTCGAGCAGCCGACGCCGGTCGGTGTGCGCCTGCTCCGCGTCACTGCGACCCCTACGCGCTTCGTGGTGGCAGGAGACGAACAACCGGAAGCCCGCCTGCTCCTAGTCGTCGAGGATCTGACCGGGGAAGAGAAGCTACGGTCCGAGGCCCGTGCGGCCGAGGAGGGCTTCCGCTCGCTGATCGAGGGGTCGCCGGAGGGCATCGCCGTGCACCGGGACGGCCGCCTCGTCTACGTCAACCCGGCGCTGCTCGCGTACCTGGGCTACGAAAGGGACGAAGAGCTCATCGGCACGCCGGTCCTCGACCTCTTCCACCCGCAGGACCGCGAGGCCGTCGTCGCGCGAATCCGAACGGTGCACGCCGCGGGCAAGCCCCTTCCGCCCGCCGAGGAGCGGTTCGTTCGCAAGGACGGCTCCGTCATCCACGCGGAGGTGGTGGGGCTGAGGCTCGTGTTCGGCGGCGAGCCTTCCCTCGTCGCCATCGCGCACGACGTGACGGAGCGCAAGCAGATCACGGCCAAGATGATGGAGATGGACCGGATGATCGCGGTCGGCTCACTGGCCGCCGCCGTGGGGCACGAGATCAACAACCCCCTGTGCTACGCGATCGCCAACCTCGACTTCGTCGCCGAGCGGCTCCCGGCGGTGGTCGACGCCCTGCGCACGCACCACGACGCCATGGCGCTCGTGTCCGGTCGCGTGCCCGCGCCCGTCTCCTCGGCCGGCCCGTTGGCCGAGCTCGTCGGCGCGCTCGGGGAGGCGCAGGAGGGCGCCGCGAGAGTGCGGAACATCGTCCGTGACCTCAAGACGGTCTCCCGCGCGGACGAGGACCGCCGCGCTCCCCTCGACCTGCGGCGCCTCGTGGAGTCGTCGATCAACATGGCCTGGAACGAGATCCGCCACAGGGCGCGGCTCGTGAAGGACTTCGGCGACGTCCCACCGGTCGAGGCGAATGAGGCCCGGCTGGGGCAGGTGTTCATCAATCTGCTCGTCAACGCGGCTCAGGCCATACCCGAGGGCGCGGCGGACGAGAATACCATCCACGTGCGGACCTTCAGCGACGGCGACCGCGCGGTCATCGAGGTCGAAGACACCGGCGCCGGCATCGCCGAAGAGCACCTGGAGCGGTTGTTCGAGCCCTTCTTCACCACCAAGCCCATGGGCCAGGGGACGGGCCTCGGCCTGGCCATCTGCCGGCAGACGGTGGAGGCTCACGGCGGGCAGATCGTGATGGTGAGCGAAGTGGGCCGGGGCACGACGTTCAGAGTGAGCCTGCCAGCGGCGGCGGCACCGACGCGGCTGCTGGTTCCTTCGACCCCCTCGATCGCTGCGCCGTCCTCGCGCCGGGGTCGGATTCTCGTCGTGGACGACGAGCCCCTGGTGGGCCGGGCTCTGCAGCGGGGCCTGCGGTCCGAGCACGAGGTCGTGACGGAGACCCGTGCTCGCCAGGCGAAAGAGCGAATCGTCTCGGGGGATTCCTTCGACATCATTCTCTGCGACCTCATGATGCCGGAGATGACCGGGATGGACCTGCACGCGGCGCTGCGCGCGGCCGCCCCCGCGCAGGCCGACAGGATGATCTTCTTGACAGGCGGAGCGTTCACGCCCAGGGCGCGCCAGTTCCTCGACGACGTGCCCAACCAGTGCATCGAGAAGCCCTTCGACTTGGAGGACCTGCGCGCACTGCTGCGCGATCGCTTGGGGTAGGCCCGGTCCGCGCGTTGCCGGCGCCGCGATCGGCGGCGCGGCCGGCCACGATGCCCACGGATCCCATCGCGCGGGCACCTTCGGCTTTCCCGGCCTCTCCCAGACCCGGCGCCCCCCGTCTCGCGCTCGGGGTCATCCCTCCGTCCGCCTCAGAGCGTGAGCAGGAATCTCGGACCGAGCCAGGCGAAGCGCGGCGCCCGGTGTGATCGCAACCAGCGGGTTGCGATGGGCGGGTCACGCGACCCGCCCCCCGCGCCGGGGCGGCCCGTCGCGGGCCCCCCCACCCGCGGGCCCGCCTTCGGCGGGCATCTCGGATGGTGCCGACGGAATCCTGGACCGACTACCCTGGATCACACCCGGCGGGGATGCCCCGCGAGTCTGGCGACGGGAGAGATTTCTGCTCACGCTCTCAGACCTCGACGGTCTCCCCGCTTGGTCAGCCCCCACCCGACGCTCCACGGACCCTACTTCGCAACATGCACAATACGTCTACTTTTCTAGAAGGTTCGAGAGGGCGTTCATGGGGGCTGTACTCAGCGCGCGGCAGGCCGTCACTTCGTCTTTTCGAGCGGCAGCGGCTGGTCGTCGACCGTCACGGTCGCGTTCTCGAAAGGGAAGCTCGAGGTGGAGCGCGCGGTGACGGTGTGGTTGCCGTCGCTCGCCGCAAGCGTGGTGGTGAGGGTGATGTCGCGCGGGAGGATCCGGGACTCCTTCCCCGCTTCGCGCCCGTCGACGAACAGCGTGAACGTCTTCACCAGGTTGTCGTACTCGACCTCGATCACGTGGCCAGCGTGCTCGCCGCGCCACCGCTCTCTCACGATTCCCATGCCGCCTCGCTACCATGTTCGCGTCCCCTGGTTAATCGCGCGATCATCGACGCGCCATCGCTTGGTCAGCCCCCACCGGACGCCCCACGCGCCCCATTTCGCAAGATGCACATTCCGTCTACTCTTCGAGCAGGCTCGAGAGGGCGTTCACGGCGACTATTCTCCACGCGTACCTGCTGTTCGTCACGATTGCTCTCGGCTGCGAGGCCTGTGCCTCGTCGGTTCCGATGACCCCGTCTTCACCGCCCGCGCCCGCGGTCCCGCCCGCCGGTCCGCGCGGAGAGACGCCGGCGGCCGCCGGCCGAACCGATCCGCTCGCGGGTGTCGCCGGGGAGCACGCGCGGATCGTGCTCCGGGAGGCTCGCGGCGGTCGGACGTACGCGCTGGTGCTCCACGATCTGTACGCTGCCGCCGTCGCCGAGCTCGACGCGATGCCCGACGGCGAGGCGCTGTACCGTGCGTGGGACGAAGTGCTGGGTCGGTGCCTCGGCGATGATCGCGGCCTGACCCCCTGCTTGGCGCCGCACGCACCGCACGTCGCGATGCTGACGGACGTGTCCGACGAGCGCGCGTGGAGCTGGGAGGTCGTCGTCGTCGAGAACGGCCGCGTGAGCGCGCGTCGCTCGCTCGTGGCGCTGTCGGTGCACGATCCGAGCGACCGCACCGTCGTGCCGGCGTTACACGTCGAGGACGTCGACGACGACTCGCGCGCCGAGCTCCTCGTCGAGGTGCCGTTCTCGCCGCTGCGGGACGACGCGGCGTTCACCTGGGGGGACGAGGAGACCGGCGGCGTCACGTACCTGTTCGACGAGTCTCTCGCCGTGCAGGCGCGCTGGACCTCGGCGTGGTTCTGGACCGAGCGCCAGGACGACGGTGACAGCCCACCCCGGTCGGCGACCTGCTCCACGATGGAGGAGCTCGCCGACGACCGATCGCTGACGCTCCGCGAGACATGCGATGGCCGCGAGCGGGAGGTTCGCTGCACCTACGACGCGGCCGCCGATCGGTACGCGTGCTCGGGACGCATTCCCGGCGAGCTCTTCGAGCCCTGGAGCCGGAGCACGCCGCACTACGTCGGTGAGACCCTCGACGACCTCCGCCGCCAGCTCCCGATGCTCGGCACGGAGCTCGCCGAGCTCCACCGCCGCGCGGCCGCTCTCGAGCCGGAGCCGTAGTCTTGGTCAGCCCCCACCCGACGCTCCACGGACCCTACTTCGCAAGATGCACATCCCGTCTACTTCTCGAGAAGGCTCGAGAGGGGCTTCATGGCGGCTGTACTCCGGGCGAGTTGTCCGTGTTCTTGCCGTCGACGCGTCCACGCGAATCACGGTAGGCTTGGGAGCGTGCATGCTGGGTGGTGGGCTGAGCGGGTGAGAGCAGGTCCTCCGGGGAAGAGCGAGCCCGAGGCGCTGCGCTGGCTCGAGCGCTTTGTCGGGCCGGTTGTGCGCCTGATGCACCGGCCCACGCTGACTGGTGTAGAGCACCTGCCCACCGCGGGCGCCTACTTGCTCGTCGCCAATCATTCGGGCGCATTTGCGGCGAGCGAGCTCCTGTCGCTAGCGGTGTGCTGGCTCGAGCGCTGCGGCGCACACCGTCCGCTCGCCGGCATGGCGCATCCCTTTACCTTCATCATCTGGCCCTTCACCCTGTTCGTGCGCGGCGTGGGCGCGATCCCGTCGACGTACGGAGCCGCACACGTGGCCCTGGACCAAGGCGTGCCAGTGCTCGTATTCCCTGGGGGCGATCACGAAGCTACGCGTCCCGTCTGGCGGGCCAACACCGTCACCTTTGGCGGACGCCGGGGCTTCCTCCGCGTCGCCCGGAACGCCGGGGTCCCGATCGTCCCCATGGGCATCCGCGGCAGTCACTACTCGGTTCCCATCTTGTGCCGGTCGCGCGTGCTCGCGTGGCTCTACGTCGTCCCCAGGGTATTCGGCATCAAGCGCATGCCCCTGACCGTCCTGGGCGTGCTCGTCAGCGCCGCGATTCTCGGGCTCGGCGCGCCCCACGTCGGCTGGGGTTGGGCAGCGTTGCTCACCTGGGCATGGCTCGCTTCACCGTTTCACATGCTCCCTTGGATTCCGTCTACGATCAGGATGCGCATCGGCGAGCCCATTGGCGCGCGGGAGCTCTTCAGCGACGACGACGATGGCGTGGCGCGAGCCTACGACAGGATCGAAGGAGCGGTGCAAGCGCTCGTCGCGAGCTAGCGCCACGCGTTCCCGTTGACGACCAACCGCGCCGCGCCCGGTCGCCGCTCAGCCCTCGGTCAGCCCCCACCCGACGCTCCACGGACCCTATTTCGCTGAATGCACACTGAACGAAGCCGCTTCGCGGCAGCGCTGACCTGACACGGTTCGACGAGTCGTGCGCAGTCGCGATGACGAGGGGCGGCGTCGCGGGGGGCTGCCTCGTCGGGGGGCGGTGATCACGCGCGGGGCCAAGAGGCGGATCCTGCGGGTCGGGCGTCCCGGTGGGCGGGAAGCGCCCGGACC
>Ga0214473_10009032_pt1 | contig 11785 bp, 13 predicted proteins | sample RVTome_7_FD_203509 | JGI IMG/M metagenome (GOLD analysis project Ga0214473, IMG submission 203509) | Soil microbial communities from uranium-contaminated site in the Upper Colorado River Basin, Wyoming, United States - RVT98D197 | ecosystem: Environmental > Terrestrial > Soil > Contaminated >...
AATTTCCAGGGGGCCTTTCCCCTCGTGTATAAACTCCTGCCCTGGTTGTGACGATTCAAGCGATCCTCGATATTGCTGGTATGCCCAACATAATAGCTGCCGTCCTGCTCGCTCTGGAGAATATAAACGAAATATGCCATGAGCTGAAACAGAAAAGCCTGCCTTTTGAGGCAGGCTTTGTAATCTGGCGGGAGCGACGGGGCTCGAACCCGCAACCTTCGGCGTGACAGGCCGACGCTCTAACCAATTGAACTACGCCCCCCACCTTATTTCAGATTTCAGATTGCTGATTTCGGATTGAAACCAAAACCTCAAAACAGGATTCATAACCTCTGAAGGCCGATTAAAACCGTAAAACAGAATAACACGAATTCTTTGAATTAACAACTCTAAAAGCGCATTCCATGGTAGGCGGAACAGGGATTGAACCTGTGACCTCCGGCTTGTAAGGCCGGCGCTCTCCCAACTGAGCTACCCGCCCGTTCGTATTCAGGACTCTTACGCCACCTCCGCCTCTTTCTCGTAGAGGAGGATCGGGCCTTCGTTGTGGACCACGACTTCCTCGCTGATGATGCATTCACGGATATTCGTTTGAGAGGGGATCTCGTACATCACGTCGAGCATGGTCCGTTCCATGATCGCCCGAAGACCTCGGGCGCCGGATTTCCTTTTGAGCGCCTCCCTAGCGATGGCCATCAGGGCCCCTTCGGTAAAACGGAGCTTCACGTTTTCGAATTCGAAGAGTTTCTGGTACTGTTTCACCAGGGCATTCTTCGGCTTTTTCAAGATATCGATCAGGGCATCGATGCTCAGCTCTTCCAGAGTGGCGATGACCGGAAGGCGCCCGATGAATTCAGGGATCAATCCAAATTTCAACAGGTCCTCCGGTTGAACATCTCTCAATATCTCTCCCACTTCCCTTTCATTCCGGGATTTGATGTCTGCTCCAAAACCAAGCGTCTTCCCGCCCACCCGCTGCTCGATGATTTTCTCAAGTCCTACGAAGGCCCCTCCGCAGAGGAAGAGGATGTTGGTCGTGTCGATTTGAATAAACTCCTGCTGGGGGTGTTTCCGGCCGCCTTTTGGCGGGACACTTGCAACGGTCCCTTCGATAATCTTGAGCAGCGCCTGCTGGACCCCTTCTCCTGAGACGTCCCGGGTGATGGAGGGGCTATCCGTTTTTTTCGAGATCTTGTCAATTTCATCAATGTAGACGATGCCCTTCTGGGTCCGCTCGATGTCATAATCCGCAGACTGCAAGAGACTCAAAATGATGTTTTCAACATCCTCTCCCACGTATCCTGCCTCGGTCAGACAGGTCGCGTCCGCGATTGTGAAGGGAACGTCGAGGATGCGGGCCAATGTCTGGGCAAGGAGCGTTTTCCCCGACCCGGTGGGACCGATCAGGAGGATGTTCGACTTCTGGAGCTCGACCTCCCCTCCGGACACCCGGGTGTCAATCCTTTTGTAGTGATTATGGACCGCGACGGACAGGATCCTTTTGGCATTCTCCTGGCCGATGACATACTCGTCCAGCTTGGCTTTGATCTCCATCGGTTTGGGAACAGTCAATTTCCCCGGCGCAAACCGTTCCTCCGTCTCTTCAGCAATGATCTCGTTACAGAGCTCGATGCATTCGTCGCAGATATAAACCGTGGGGCCGGCGATGAGCTTCCTCACCTCATCCTGGCTCTTTCCGCAGAAAGAGCAGTGCAGGACAGATCCGTAGTTCCCACTATTCGCCTTCATTCGCTTCTCCTTTCTGGAAAATAACCTTGATTACAGAGATTACCAAAGACGATTACACAGATTTATCTTGATTTGCAGCGCATCTCTAATCGGTGTAGCCGTGCCATAATCTGTGTAATCAGAGATTTCTGGTTCTTTCAGAAATCTCATGCCTGGGACCTCGCGGGACGCTGGAGGACCACTTCATCGATGATGCCGTATTCCCTTGCCTGAGCGCCGCTCATAAAGAAATCCCGGTCGGTATCGGTTTCGATCTTCTCCAGAGGCTGGGAAGTGTGTCTGGCGAGGATTCGGTTCAACTCCTCCCGCAGCCGAAGAATCTCCTTGGCTTGAATATCCACATCCGTCGCCTGCCCCTGGAAACCGCCCATGGGCTGGTGGATGAGAATCCGGGAATGGGGCAGAGCATATCGCTTTCCCTTTTCTCCGGCAGCCAGGAGCAGCGCAGCGATGCTGGCCCCTTGCCCCATGCACAGGGTGGAAACCTTGGGCCGAATATACTGCATCGTGTCATAAATGGCGAGGCCTGAAGTCACCACCCCTCCGGGTGAGTTGATGTAGAGGTGAATATCTTTGTCCGGATCTTCAGATTCGAGAAAGAGCATCTGAGCAATGACCAGATTAGCCACATCATCATCGATCGCCGTCCCAAGAAAGATAATCCGTTCTTTCAAAAGGCGGGAATAGATGTCATAGGCTCGCTCGCCTCTTCCGTCCCGCTCAATGACAATCGGTATCAACGTCATGGTTTTCCCCTCAACTGTAAGTGATATTAGCTTTCTCGAGAAGGAAGGTCAAGGTCTTGTCGTTGAGAATCTCTGCCTCCACCTCAGGGATCAAGCCGTTCTTTTCGTAGTATTTTTTTATGGCGTCAAATTTCTGATTGATCCTGTCCGCGATGTCATGAAGGCGGCTGTCCACTTCTTCCGGAGTCACCGTGATTCCCTCCTGGGCCGCGATTTTTTCGAGGATCAGAAATGTCCTGACCTGTTTCTTTGCCGGCTCCCGGTAGTCTTCCAGGAGTTTTTCTTCCGTGACCCCCAGGTTCTTAAGATCGAGCCCCTGGGAGGTTAATCTCATCTTAGTTTGAGAGACCAGGCTCTTGGTCTGTTCTTCCACCAGGCTTTCAGGGATTTCAAAGGGGTTGGTTTCGATAAGATGATCAATGATCCGATCCTTGGATTGACGTTCCAGGAGACGTTCCTTTTCCTTTTGGATCTCTTCTCTCAACTTAGCCTTCAATTCTTCCAGGGAAGAAAAATCGCCTACGTCCTTGGCAAATTCGTCATCCAGCGAAGGGAGGATCTTTTCTTTGACCTCCTTTATCTTAACACGAAAAGAAATGGTCTTCCCAGCCCACTTCTGATATCCGTAATCCCCGGGAAAGGTGACTTCAATCTCCCTTTCTTCTTCCGGCTTCAGCCCAACCAGCTTTTCTTCAAAGGCGGGGATGAATCTCCCGCTTCCCACTTCTATGGTATAGTCGAGGGCTTTTCCACCCTCGAGGGGCTTGCCGCCTATGCTTGCTTCATAATCGATGATCGCATAGTCTCCATTCTGGATGGGTCTCGGTTCAAGAAGGGTCTTCAGTTGGGCGTGAAGGTTCTGGAGGCCTTTCAATCTTTCCTCTACCTCTCCTTCGGTTACCGGCTCTTTCTTTCCTTCGATCTCCACACCGATGTATCCTTCCAGCTTAATATCAGGCTTGATTTCGAAGGCGGCTGAAAACTGAAAAGGCTTTTCCTTCTCGAGATCTCCAGGATCGATCACGGGTTGGGAAACCGGGTGGAGAGAAACCTCGGAAAGGGCCTGCGGATATAAGTCCTGAATCAGTTTCTGAATGACTTCTGCCTTGACGTAATCCCTGTAGTATCTTTCCAGGATATTTCTTGGAACTTTTCCGGGTCGAAACCCTTTGATCTTTGCTTTCTTTCCCAGGTCTTGATAGATGGCATTGATCTCTTTCGTGACCAGGTCCTCCGGGACCTCCACATTCATTTTCTTTTTAAGGGGAGTGATGTCTTCAACGGTTACCTTCATTAATCTCCTTTCGTCGGAGGTTTAAGGTCGAAGGTAAGAGGCTGATCCTTTGCCTCAAACCTTACACCTTAACCCTTTAGCGTGCTTTTCAGTTGGTGCCGAGGGCGGGACTCGAACCCGCACAGTCTCGCGACCACGAGATCCTAAGTCTCGCGCGTATTCCAGTTTCGCCACCCCGGCGGGAATCGAAAGCCAATTCGTTTTTGATAAGCTACCGAAACCACTTAAATAATTTCTATTTATTACCATAATGCACCGTGATTTGTCAATGAACGAACAGGGAGAAGATAATAAGCCGAGGATAGGACATTGAAAGAGGGGGATTCGATGGTTACGATAAGAGTAGGTAGATGCTGATTAACCCACAAGGGTTAAAAGCGCGATTCGGAAGCAAAGGAGGGAATAGAAATGACAAACAGAATATGGACCGTTATCGGGGCGGTTGTCGTGTTTTTCGTTGGTTTTCTTGTGGCAAGCATTTATCAAAGCGCAAGAATACCGGAAGAAAAATTTGGCCGGGCCTATGAGGTGAGCGAGATTGTTGGAATGCAGGTCAAGAGCCCGGAAGGAGAGGAGTGGGCCAAGATCAATGATGTTGTGGTTGATACCAGCGGCCATGTCGCCTTTACGATCCTTTCATATGGTGACAAGCTGGTGGCTGTTCCCTTCGGGACGTTGTCATACAACCGAGAAGGAAAGCATCTGGTCCTCAACACTACCAGGGACAGGCTTGAATCCGCACCGGCTTACGAAAAAGGGGTAATGGCCGACCGGAAAAAGGCTGTGGACATTTACAGGCACTTCGGCCAGCAGCCCTACTGGTATGAAGAAGGAATGGCCGTGCAGGAAGAGAGCGGATATTCGCCGACAGAATAGCCGTGGCTTTAGTGAACGGCTTGTGGAACAAGAGTGAGAGGAGGTGTTCTCCTCTCACTCAATGTTATTTCTGTTTCAAAACTTTTTTGGGAGGACTTACAACCGCTTCTCCTTCCACGAGAAGAACGCCGTTCTGATTGGTGCAGGTTGTCTTTAACCGGACCCGGTTTTTCTCTTGAGTCACATCGATTACCTCGGCTCGAGAAGTGACCGTATCGCCGATGCGGGCAGGACTTAGGAAGTTCAGCTCCTGCCTGACGTAGATGGCGCCGGGTCCCGGCAGATGATATCCGAGGATGGCAGAGATAAACCCGCCCAAGAGCATCCCCTGAGCGATCCTTGTCTTAAAGAAAGTCTTTTCGGCGTAACTTTCGTCGATGTGAGCGGGATTAAAATCACCTGTTATCCCTGCGTAAAGATAGACATCCGATTCCGAGATCGTTTTGGCAAATTCCGCTTTGTCCCCGACTTGAAGTTCTTCAATGGTTTTGCCTATCATCATAAAATCCTCCTTCCTGCCAAACGGCACCTTCCTTAGTAAATTGTCAAACGGTTTTCCCGGAAACATCCGGGTTGTCCATGATCCGTACATATCTCTACTAACGAAATTTCCTTCAAAGCCTTCAATGTCTATTTTTTCCACGAAACTCACGTATTTGTCAATCACCCTCCGTGCAGGATTCAGAGGGAGTAGGTCGAAGTTCATCACGTCTTCCTCTTTGCTTTAACGTGCAAAGAATCGCCCAAGCAGACTCGGCGGGAACACTGGAGAAGGATAAGGGATTGACATGAATTAGTATCCAACCAGGCAAAAAAGGTCACTTTCTCAAAGTCCATTCTTTTTAGAACCCTATTCATTCTAATGAGTTAACCGTATCGAACCCGTTGGCATTCAGGTTGCAGATTAAGAAAACAGATATTTTAGACAAATAGATTGCCGATAAAGCCAAACCACGAGCAATCGTGGGACGGAAAGCCACGGGTCCCTCAGGGATAGCCGGGTTGCCGAAGCAAGGGAAACTTTGCAGGGCCCGTGGTACACAACGACACGGGCCTTTTTTGTTGGAAATGGCCCGCCATCGGTTCGAAAGGAGGGCTTGGATATGCGGAAAGGTTATTTGATTCTATGGGGAATTGGTTTCAATGCGTTCAGTTTTTCGATCGGCTACCTGGGTTATTTTCTGCTCACTGAAATGCTCTTCAAGGCAGCGGGGTGGATGGGCTTTTTCAAATACACCTGGACCTGAGCAAGAAGTCCAGTTTCACTCACCGAGACTGCCGGACGTACCGAAAGCGCTGGAGAAAATAGGAGAAAGCTCCATGGGAATCTCTAAAGTCGTTGTGCGATATATGGATGGTAGAATTGTCAAAGGATTTACTCAGAACTTCTCGCCGGATAAAGACAGTTTTCACCTTTTCGCCAACCCCTCGCTTTCCGGCAGCGCGAAAGAAGTGCTAATGAAGGAACTGAAAGCCCTGTTTTTCGTTCGGGAATTCGCCGGAGACTCGAAATACCAGGAGCGCAAAAAGCATGCTCCAGGAGAAAACCCTTCAGGACGAAAGGTGGAGGTGAGGTTCAAGGACGGGGAGGTTATGGCGGGGTCGAGTCTGGCCTTTGATCGAAGGCGAAAAGGATTTTTCCTCTTTCCGGCAGACCCGAAGGGCAACAACCTTAAAATATTCGTAGTATTCGCCACTGTGGAAACAATAAGCAAAGTCAACCCTCCCTGAGCACCGCAGCAAAGTGAGAAGATAATCAGGGAGCGGGAGTCAGCTCAGTCTATCCCAGGGAGTACCGGTATTTCCAGTAGCGCAAGAGTCCCGCGCCAGCGTGGGCCAATTAATCCACATCCGGGTGTCGAAAACCGGCGGAATCGGGGGCTCCGTCCCTTGACGGTAGCATTCTTCACCGAATTGCACAAAAAATAGGCAAGGAAATGGGCTGTCTCCGGGGTTCTGACATTCGCAGGTAATTCCTGGTTAAGGACCGGCATGTGTCACTCTTTCCTAATGGCCTGATGGCATTCTAAACTTCAACATAAAAAAAAGAGACCCCAAAAATGAATCTGAGGTCTCTTTCGTATTGGGTCAACTAAGCTTTTATCTCAGCGCAATACTACTACGTTCGCTGCCTGTAACCCCTTCGGCCCCTTGGAAGTCTCGAACTCTACCTCGTCGCCTTCATTAAGGGACTTAAATCCGTCCCCCTTAATGGCGGAGAAGTGAACGAAAACATCGTCCCCGTCGTCTCTGGAAATAAATCCGAAACCCTTCTGCTCATTAAACCATTTTACATGACCTTTGGCCATCACAACTCACCCCCTTTCACTTGTGGACTTGAGTAAGTTGCAATAGCCTTTGGTCCTAACAAAAAAAGGCCACAGAAGTTTTAGAAGCGCTTTTGTGACCTCGTTCGATCCAAACGATTACTTCTTACAACCTACAGGTATTCATTATCACCAGTTATTCTCCTAAAGTCAAGCGCTTAACCAAAATATTTAAAAGGTCACCTTTCGCTTGGAGATGCAGGAGCTATTAAGCCCCATACTTGTCACCTGGAAACAAAAAAGGAGTTGAGCCAACCTGGCTAACTCCTTTTGATTTCCCTGGTGAGCCGTGCAGGAATCGAACCTGCAACCTACTGATTAAGAGTCAGTTGCTCTACCAATTGAGCTAACGGCTCCTGCCAATTGCGGAATTCGGAATGCGGATTTTCGAATAAGATACATGATAAGCCATGTATCTTACCACAGGGTCTCTATGGCGCGCCCGGTCCGACTCGAACGGACGGCCTGCGGATTCGAAGTCCGACGCTCTATCCAGCTGAGCTACGGGCGCGTTGGGGTGAGTGAAGGGATTCGAACCCTCGGCCGCTGGGGCCACAACCCAGTGCTCTATCCGGCTGAGCTACACTCACCGTCCTTCTCTATTTCAACGTATTCTGTGGCCTCTGTCAAGATAGAGAGCTCCGGAAAAACGCTTCGCTCTCTTGATTACATAGATTACACAAAGAGATTACACAGATTCTTTTCAATTTTCAACGCATTTCTATCGGTGTAATCGTTCCGTAAATCTTGTAATCGGAGATTTCTGGGCTCTTCCAGAAATCTCCCACGAATTCGTGAGTCCAGGCAATCTGGCGCGCCTGGAGGGATTCGAACCCCCGACCCACGGATTAGAAGTCCGTAGCTCTATCCATCTGAGCTACAGGCGCAATGAAAGAGATCAATTAACAATTATCAATGCGCAATAAGCAATGATCAATGCAAAACAAAAAAATAAGTTGCGATCGGTCAGGCTATCAATTCCGCACTCTGCATTCCGAACTCAATATTAGAAATGGTCGGGGCGAGCCGATTTGAACGGCCGACCTCCTGCTCCCAAGGCAGGCGCGCTAACCAGGCTGCGCTACGCCCCGGTTCCGCAAAAAAACCAATTTAACACATAATTCAAAGCAATACAACTTTCTGCCCGGCTTGGTTGCCCAGCTCAACTCAAAAAACTGGGGAGGATCTTTCTCAGTTTCCTGAGGACTTTTCCCCGGTGGCTTATTCTGTTTTTTCCCTCAATGGAAAGCTGGGCCATGGTCTTGCCGGACCGGGGCAGGATGAAGAGAGGGTCATACCCGAATCCCTTTCTCCCCACCTCATTCAGACCGATCCTTCCAGGACAGGACGCTTCGATGACCGCTTCCTTCCCCTCGGGGGAAACGACGGCGATTACACACTTGAACTTTGCCCCTCTTTTTGAAGGCGGGACGCCCGCCATTTCCCGGAGGAGCTTTCGATTGTTGTCCCGGTCCGAAGCGCTCTCTCCCGCATACCGGGCCGAATAGACTCCGGGAAGGCCCTTTAACGCATCCACCTCCAGCCCCGAGTCATCGGCGATAGTCAATTGTCCGAAGTACTTTGAGTAGCATCGCGCCTTCTTCAATGCATTTTCAATAAACGTTGCGCCGTCTTCTTCAACCGGGGGAGACTCCGGAAAATCGCTCAGGGGCCTGATTCGAATTCCCAGCCCTTTTAACGCCCTCCGGATTTCCCGGACCTTTCCCCTGTTTCGGGTTGCGATAATCAGCTCATATTTCGGGATTCGGGATTCGGGATTCGGAATTTTCTTAATCCTATCTACATGAATTCAGCACGCTGTACCGAGACTGAAGCATCTCTCGCAGCGCTCACGAGCATAAAAAGTAGTTTGTCTCTTACAGAGCACGCAGAGATCCCGGAGAACCAATCGATGGAATACCCCTCTGACTCTATTTGTTCTTCTCCAGAGATTTTTTCTGGATCTTTGTCAGTTCTCTTATCCCTTGTTGAGCAATTTTCATCATTTCATCGACATCCTCTTTTGTAAAGACGAATTCCTCCCCTGTGCCTTGAATCTCGACGAACTTACCGCTGCCCGTCATGACAATATTCATGTCCACCTGCGCCCGAGAATCCTCTTCATAATTCAAATCGAGCATGATCCTTTCGTCTATCTTTCCAACGCTGATGGCGGCCACCGAGTCGTGAACAGGGACTTCGTTCATGATTCCAATTTTAACCATTTTTTGAAACGCATCCACCAGGGCGATATAAGCCCCCGTGATCGACGCGGTTCTTGTGCCCCCGTCCGCCTGAATCACATCGCAGTCAATCCAGATCGTTCTCTCTCCGAAACCATGAAGGTCCGTTACCGAGCGAAGAGAGCGTCCGATCAGCCTCTGGATCTCAAAGGACCGGCCGCTGGCTCGACCGATCGTGGAATCCCTGGTCGTGCGGGTATGCGTGGAACGGGGAAGCATGGAGTATTCTGCGGTCACCCATCCCTTTCCCGTATTCCTCAGAAATGGAGGGACTTTCTCCTCCAGACTGGCCGTGCAGATGACCTTGGTATCCCCCATCTCAATGAGAACCGATCCTTCCGGGTGTTTCAAATAATCTCTTGTGATCTTCACCGGCCTCAGGACATCCGGAGACCTTCCGTCAGAACGTTTCAATACATGCCTCCTTTTGAAAATCAATTTTCTTAAGAAACTCCCAAAAAGTCAAACAACCGGGCAATGCCTGATTGTAGAGAAATAGGGTTCTTGGGATATTGGGTCCATTCTTCCACCATTCCATCATTCCATTCTTCCTGTCAGATCCTTATTCCTTTATTTGATTTCTGGCGATGCAGCCGGATCAAAAGGGTTCGTTCTGACGGCGAGGGAGAAGAGATAAGGGTAATTATCCTTCAGATGTTTCATATAAGCCAGCCATTCCGCAATCAGCAAAACGTAGACCCGTTTAATGTCCCCTGAAAAGTGCTGGTAATCTGGGTCAGAGAGGTGTCTCACGTCGGGCCGGAAAGAGAGCTCCTCGGCCAGATGAAAAACGGCCCAGAGCAGCTCGGTGAAGGTTTCATGTTCCAGGAGATTCGGGTTTTCCAGCAACACCAACAAGAATTCCTTCTTTCCCATGAGGAATCCCTTCAAGTCCTCCAAATTCCCTTTCTGGCTTTCGACGCCGTAGTCATAACTCTTAAGACGTTTTTGCATGCCCGAAAAAGACTTATTGGACCAGTCATTGGTCACAATAAGGTTATTTCTAATGTCCTCCGAGCGGGGAGAAAAATCGGAGAAAAGCTTAAGAAGTCTGGTTCCGACTTCACTGAAGAATACCCCTATCACCATGTTCAGCTTTTTGAGCATTTGCCGTTTTTCTCTTTCGTTTAACAGCTTCTCAATGATCAGGGTCACCAGCAAGACCTGGATTGGAAGGAAGGCGATATCCCCGATCAAGTATAGGAAAATGTGGCGAGCATCCCTGAAAATGGAAAAGTGAAGAAGATAGATGGATGCAGAAAGGGCGATTAACGACAAGGCCAACAAAAGGTGCCAGTTGTAACGTTTCATAGAGAATTCCGGGTAAAAGGGAGTTTTATTTCCACCACCGATGTTACTTAGATCATGGTTTCTTACTTTTTCGTTTGTACCGGATGGTTATTTCCGCTTTTGCGATCACGTGGCCTACCATGGCTTTCTCAAGGTCTGCCTTGGCTGAGGCAGGATCCAGGAGCAGACAGACATCCAGGGCATAGATCTTGAACGCGTAGCGGTGGGCCCGGGTGGGAGGGCACGGGCCTCCGTAGCTGCGTTTCTTAAAATCGTTCGTCCCCTGTATCGCACCTTCCGGAACGGAGTTTTCCTTGATCTCTCTTATCCCCGGGTCGATGTTCCAGAGAATCCAGTGGACATAAGTTCCCCGGGGCGCATCCATATCGTCGAAGACCAGAGCGAGCGATTTGGCTTCGGGAGGAACGTTTTCAATCCGAAGGGACGGATTCACATTCTCCCCATCACAGGTGTACCTCCCGGGCAAGTCGCCCTTGCTCTCAAATGCCTGACTGGATACCTTGAGATTCTCTGTCTTCAGAGTCTCTTTGCTCAGCGTGGGAGAAAAAGAAAGAAATAAAAGGAAGAACAGCACAAAGCAGATTGACGAACCTCTCATCTTTTCTCTCCTATTACTCTTGTCTAAGATAGATTTATCACCACAGAGCCACTGAGCGCACAGAGAGAAAATTTCTTTATTTGGCGGGAAGGTACCCCCCAAATAAAAAGCCTTCCGCTCTTGAAGACAAATAATCCTTAATAAGGAAGGTCTATGATTCAATCGCCGTCTCCCGATTGAATCATATGAAATCTCCCTCTGTGTTCCCTGTGCCTCCGTGGTGAAACTGATTCTGTTTGACCATCCCCCGCTTCATTCCAAACCGTACTCCTTAATCGCAAGCTCGCGCATTCTGAATTTCTGGACTTTCCCGAGAGGGGTCATTGGGAATTCTTTGACAAATTTTACGTATCGGGGAAGGTGAGAGGAAGGGAGCTTATCGATGCAAAAACGAATGATTTCTTCCTCCGTAGCGGTTATCCCTTCGTTCAGCTGTATCCAGGCTGCAATCTCCTCCCCCAGCTTTTTATCCGGGACGCCGAATACCTGGATATTCGCCACCTTCGGGTGGGTCAAGAGGACCTCTTCAATCTCCGTGGGATAGATGACTTCCCCACCCTTGTTGATGACCTCCTTCATCCGTCCTGAAATTCGAAGATAGCCCTGAGCATCCATGGTTCCGAGATCTCCGGTATGAAGCC
>Ga0214473_10009033_pt1 | contig 11785 bp, 10 predicted proteins | sample RVTome_7_FD_203509 | JGI IMG/M metagenome (GOLD analysis project Ga0214473, IMG submission 203509) | Soil microbial communities from uranium-contaminated site in the Upper Colorado River Basin, Wyoming, United States - RVT98D197 | ecosystem: Environmental > Terrestrial > Soil > Contaminated >...
GGATTCCCGCGGGCGCGGAATCGGGCGACGTGGTCCGGGCCCGCGCGGGAGACGGCTCGAGCGTACGAGCGCGCATCCGCGTTGTGATCTCTTAACGCAAAGGCGCCAAGACGCAAGGGGAAAATGCAAGGGGGATAGGGGGACAGGAGGGGATAAGGGGATGGGTTCCAATTGGTCCGCCTTATCTCCCCATCTCCTCCTATCTCCACATCCCCCTTCTTACACCAGCAGTTTCTTCTTTGCGCCTTGGCGTTGAATTCCTCCCGGCCTTGTTACTTGCCGGTGTCGCGCAGGCGGAACGTCTGGCCGGGATCGTCCTTGGGGACCCCGTTGAAACGGTTGTGGGGGTACTTCTCGAGGAGCCATACGCGGAAGGCGCCGAACGCGATACCGAGGCCGACAGCGACCGCGAGCGTAACGGCGATGAAGAAGAACGCGTTGAGGACGAACCGGGCGAACGCCCGCTCGGGGTCGGGCTCCGGGTCCTTCACCGAGAAGTAGCGGATGCCGTCGTCAGCCGGCTGGAGAGCGAAGAGAAGGGGGAGAGCGAAGGGCACTCGCGCCAGCAAATCCAGAACCACGAGCCATTCTACCGCGGCTCTTCCTTCTCAGCGATCCGGGCTCCGGATCCTTCGGTGCTCGTGGTCCGCACCAAAGAGTCCTGGTAGCCGCGGATCCCGACCGCGATCGACTCCGCCACCTTCTGGCGGAACGTCCCGTCGCCGAGGAGCTCCGCGTCCCTGCGGTTCGTCAGGTACGCGACCTCGACCAGGACCGAAGGCATCTGCGCTCCCAGGAGAACGTAGAAGGGCGCCGTCTTCACGCCGCGGTTTCGCGCGTCCTTGGACGAAGCATAGAGCTCGGAGGAGAGCGAGGTCTGTACCCGGCTCGCGAGCTCCCGCGACTCGGTGATCTTCTCGTTGTTCAGGAGCTTCTGCAGGATGCCCTGAAGCTCGTTGACCCTCCGGGTCGTGACCGCGTTCTCTCGGGCGGCGACCTCTTCCGCGTCGGGGGTCGTCGCAAGGTTGAGGAAGTAGGTCTCCGTGCCCCGCGGCTTGGTGCTCCGGGCGGCGTTTACGTGGATCGAGACGAAGAGATCGGCGCCCTTCGAGTTCGCGATCGCGGTTCGCTCCTCGAGAGGGATGAAGACGTCCTTGTCGCGGGTCATCACCACCTCGAAGCCGTCCTTCTCCAGGAGCTTTCGCAGGCGGTGGGAGACGTCGAGGACGACCTCCTTCTCGCGCAAGCCGATCTTGTTCATCGTTCCCGGATCGTGCCCCCCGTGGCCGGGGTCGATCACCACCCTCGAGGCGGAAAGACCGAGCTGCTGGATGATGGAGTAGCCGTCGACCCTCGGCGCCGGCGGAACGCGAATGATGTCGGGCGAGACCTCCGCGGCGACGGGCTCCGGCGCCGGCGTCGCTTCCGCCACGATCGCCGTGGGCGTCGGCGCCGGGAGCTCCTCCGCGGGCGCGGCGGGGGTCGAGACCACTTCAACCGGCGTTCCCGGAGCCGGCGCCTTTCCCAGGATATCGACGACGAGTCGATAGGGATCGGGAAGGGTGAAGACGTTGTACTCGCTCACGTTCTGGAAATCGAGGACGACTCTCACCACATCGGTCTTGTTCTGGCCGACCCGGATCTGCTGCAGGAATCCGTCGCGCACGGGGAAGATCCGGGATGCGAGGTCCTTGGTGACGCGGGCGCCGAGGAGGTCGAAGTAGATGCGGGCGGGATCCTGGACGCTTCCCTCCGTGTACTTCACCTCGTCGTCGAGGTCGATGACGATTCGCGTGTACTCGGTCCCCGTCCACTGCCGGATGTTGCGCACTCCCACGATGCCGCGCGGGAAGGTCTCGCGCTCGGGCGCGGCCGCGGCGCGCCGCGTCTGGACCATGTCGTCGAGAACGCGTCTCGCCTCGGCGGCTTCGGGCGTTCCCGGCCAATCGGCGACGACCCGCGAAAGCTCGGCCGAGGCGCTCTTGCGGTCGGAGCCGCGCTCGAGCTGGATCTTCCCCCGGTTGAGACAGGCGCGCGGCGCCCATTTGCTCGAGGGATAGCCGTTCGCGAGGAGGAGGTACGAATCGAGCGAGCGCTCGAGGGCGGCGTCGTCGTCGAAGCGCCGATACACCTCGCGGTAGATCTCCGCCTCGTAGAAGAGGGCGTCGTCGGAATAGCCGCTCTGGGGATGGGAGACCACGACCGAGCGGTACATCCGGGCCACGCGCACCCATTCGCTCTTCTTCGCGGTCCGCGACTTCGACCCTTGAAGGCGAGTCTCCGCGGCGTGAGCCTCGTCGTAGAGCTTCCGCGCGGACGCCTGGGCTCCCTCGGCCGCCCCTCCCGTCGAGAACAGGAGGGCGAGAAGGCCGAGCGCGGACTTACCGGAGCTGCCGGTCCACCTCATCGAAATAATCCTTGGGCACGAGGACCTCGCGACGGTTGGATCCGTCGTTCGGCCCGACGATGCCGTCCGCTTCGAGCATATCCATGATGCGAGCCGCGCGGCTGTATCCGAGCCTGAGCCGCCTCTGGAGATGGGAGACGGAAGCGACCCGGGTCTCCACGATGACGCGGGCCGCCTTGTCGAACATTTCGTCCTTCTCGTAGGACGCGATGTCGGTCGCTTCCTGGGCCTCGAGAATCGATGCGTCGTACTCGGGCTTCCCCTCGCGCCGCCAGAACGCGACGAGCCGACCCACCTCCGCCTCGGAGACGAAGGGGCCGTGAAGGCGAACGAGCCTCGACGAGCCGGGCGGGAGCAGGAGCATGTCCCCGCGGCCGAGGAGCTGCTCGGCGCCGTTTCCATCGAGAATGGTCCGGGAGTCGACCCTCGAGGCGACCCGGAACGCGATCCGGGCCGGGAAGTTCGCCTTGATGATGCCGGTGATGACGTCAACCGACGGCCTCTGGGTCGCGAGGACGAGATGAATGCCGACGGCCCGCGCCATCTGGGCGAGGCGGGTGATCGCGTCCTCCACGTCGGACGAAGATACCATCATCAAGTCCGCGAGCTCGTCGATGACCACCATCACATAGGGAAGCGGACGAAGGGGCTCGCCCCTCTCGTTCTCTTTCTTCTCTCCCGCCTCGACCGCGCCCTTGAGGATGTTGTTGTACTGGTCGATGTTCCGGACCCCTTCGGAGGCGAGCATCTTGATCCGGCACTCCATCTCCCAGACCACCCACTTCAAGACCTCACTCGCTTTCTTCGGGTCGGTCACGACCGGGGTCAGCAAGTGCGGGATGTCCTGATAGACCCCGAGCTCGATGCGCTTGGGATCGATCAGGATCAGGCGCACTTCGTCCGGGCTCGACTTGTAGAGGATGGAGCAGATGAGGCTATTGAGGAGAACCGACTTGCCGCTTCCCGTCGTTCCGGCGATGAGGAGGTGCGGCATCTTCGCGAGGTCGGTCATGTAGGGAGCGCCGTCGATGGTCTTCCCCAGAGCGAGCGTGAGCCGCGACGAGCTCCCCTGGAACTCCTCGGACTCGAGGAGCTCGCGGAGCCCGATGGTCTCGCGAACGCGGTTCGGGATCTCGATCCCGACCGTGGATTTTCCCGAGATGCGATCGATGCGGACCGACTCCGCCTGGAGCGCCAGGCATAGGTCGTCGGAGAGCGATGTGATCCTGCTGTACTTGATCCCGGCGTCGGGCTTGAACTCGAAGGTGGTGACGACGGGACCCGGGTGGATCTGGAGCACCTGCCCCTCGACCGCGAACTCCCGCGAGCGCGCCTGAAGCGTCTTCGCCCGCTCCATGAGGTCTTTTTCGTCGGCCTTGATTTCCTCGCGCCGGACCTCGAGGATCCCGAAAGGCGGCATGTTCCACCGACCCTTCTTCGGGTTGAAGGGGAGGATCTCCTGCTTGGCCTCGGGAGCGATCATCGGCGCCTTCTTCGAGCGCGGAGCATTCGCGGCTCTTGGCGCTTCCTCGTCTTGCTCCAGTTTCTCATTGGCCTGCTTCGCGTGCTTCTTCACGACACGCTCGCGGAGCTTCTCCTTGCGCTTCGTCTCCCGGTACCGGTGAAAGGCGATGAAGATCTCGGCGCCCTTCTTCTTCTGCCAGGAGCGAAACATGCGGAACCCGCTCGAGAGCGACCAGTGGGTGACCGCGACGATCGCGGTAAACAGGATCGTCACCAGCAGGATGAACGCTCCCATCGGGTTGAGAGTGGAGACCAGGTAGGAAGCGAGCATCTGTCCGACGGCGCCTCCCGCGGGAGTGAGGACTCCCGAGAGGGGAATTTCTCCGAGGGCGAGCGCCAGGAGCGCCGCGAGACAGGCGATGATCGTAACGAGGCCGATGAGCTTCGTGGGCTTGGAATCGACGGGGTGGAACCAGAAGCGATTCCACCCCGTCGCGAAGGCGAGGATCGCGACGAGGTACGAGGCGAGCCCGAAGACCTGGAGGAAGCCTTCCGACAGGAACGCCCCCGCGGGTCCGATCAGATTTTCCGTGGGCCGAGAGCTGGTCTCGCGGAAGTACCAGGCGGGATCGGAGGCGGAGTGGGTGAGAAGGCTCACCGCGACCATGAGGGCGAGCGCCATCAGGATCACGCCGAAGACTTCCGATAGCCGCTCCGCGGGCAAAAAACCCGCGGTTTCGTTTCGCCGCGAGAGCGAGCGCGAAGAGGAGAGGTTCGCCGCCACCCGATTTACCTTCCCTCCGGCGCCACCACGACCGGGACGATGACCGGCCGGCGCACGGACTTCTTGCGGAAGAAACGTTTGAGGGTGGTCTCGAGGAGCTCTTCGATCGCCCGCTCGCTTCGGTCGTCGGCGGGGGAGAGCTCCCGCACCGCCGAGAGCATCGCGTCGTGCGCCTCGGCGAGAAGCGCTTCCCCCTCCTCGCTCTCGATGAACCCGCGGCTCAGAAGGTCCGAGACCTCGAGCTCGCTCGAGGGCGAGAGCGAGATCATCGGCACCACGAGCCCGCTGGTCGCCAGGCGCTTTCGGTCCCGGACCACGCAGTCGTCGACGAGCCCGAGGCCGCTCCCGTCGACGAGCACCCGGCCGGTCGCGATCTTGTCGGCGACCGAAGCCCCGTCCTCGTCGAAGCGCAGCATGTCGCCGTCCTCGGCGAGGAACACGTCTTTTTCGAGGACGCCGTTCTCGCGCGCGATCTTCGCGTGGTGGTGGAGCTGCCGCCATTCGCCGTGGATGGGGACGAAGTAGCGCGGCCGCAGAAGACGGAGGAGCATCGCGAGCTCCTCCGCGCATCCATGTCCCGAGACGTGGACCTCCGACCTCGGGGGATAGTAGACCTCGCAGCCGAGCTTGAAGAGGTGGTTCACGATCCGGTTGACCGCACGCTCGTTTCCGGGAATGACCCGGGCACTCAGAATCACGCGGTCTCCCGGCTCGGCGGAGACGAACCGATGCGAACCGTTCGCGATCTGGGCGAGAGCCGACATCGACTCTCCCTGGCTTCCCGCGGTCACGACGAGCTGCTTCGGGCGGGGGAGGCGGTCGACGTCCTCGACGGGCCAGAGCGTTTCGGACGGCGCCCGCAAGTAGCCGAGCTCGATCGCGGTCGCGACGTTCTCGACCATGCTCCGCCCGACGAGCACCGCCTTTCGTCCGTGCTTCGCGGCGAGATCGAGCGCGATCTGGAGACGATGGGTGCTGGAGGTGAAACAGGAGAGGAAGACGCGCCCGGGGGCGTCCCGCAGGATCTCGTCGAACGCCTTTGAGACCGCGTTCTCGGGGCCACTCCTCCCGGGAACCTCGGCGTTGGTGCTGTCGGACAGGAGACACAGGACTCCGCGCTGTCCAAGCTCGCCGAGCCTCTTCAAATCGATGGGCGGGCCGACGGGCGGGCCTTCATCGATCTTGAAGTCACCGGTGTGGAGCACAACGCCCTGTGGGGTCCCGATCGCTATCGCGACCGCGTCGGCGAGGCTATGGGACACGTAGATGAATTCGAGCTCGAAGGCTCCGATTTGAATGCGCTCTCCGGGCGCGACCTCGCGGAGCTCCACCTTGTCGACAAGACCGTGCTCCTCGAGCCGCCTCCGGCACATTCCGAGGGTGAGCCTCGTGCCGTAGACCGGCACCGCGTGCTCGCGCAGGACGAACGGAAGCGCCCCGATGTGATCCTCGTGGCCATGGGTGAGGACGATTCCTCGGACGAGATCGCGATGGGCCTCGAGGTAGCTCGTGTCCGGAAGCAGGAGATCGACCCCCGGAGTATCGGCGCTCGGGAACATGATCCCGCAATCCACCACGAGCACGTCGCTTCCGAGACGGTAGGCCATCATGTTGAGGCCGAACTCGCCGAGGCCGCCGAGCGGCAGCACCTCGAGGTGCGGCGCTCTATGCGCAGATTTCACCATTGACAACAGGGGTTTAGCTTCCTAGGGCTCAGAAATCGCTTCATACTACCAGATAAAAGCTCCTGGAAACGCAAAAAAGAGACGGTTCAGCGAAGCCCGGCGCAGATGCGGGAGAGCTCGGCAAACTCCTCGACTCCCAGGGTTTCCGCCCGGCGAGCTGGGTCGATTCCCATGGTCTCGAGGGCGACCAGGGTCGCCTCACGCGAAAGCCCGCTCGGCTCCAAGTGCTTGATGTTATTCCCGATGGTCTTTCGCCGGTGGGCGAGAAGTCCGCGGACGAGGGAGCGGAAGAGCTTCTCGTCCACGGCCTTCTCCGGTTCGATGTCACGGATCTCGAAACGGAGAAGCGCCGAGACCACCCGCGGGCGGGGACGAAACGCCTCGGGCGGGATCCGAAAGAGGACGCTCACCTTGGCCGCGCGCTGGGCGACGACCGTGAGAAACCCGTAGGCCTTGGTGCCTGGCTTCGCCATCAATCGCTCCGCGACCTCGCTTTGGAACATGAGAACGAGCTCGCTCCAGTTTTCGCGCGCGCCAAGGAGCCGGAGGAGGATCGGCGCGGCGACGGAGTAGGGAAGGTTTCCCACGGCGCGGAGCTTCCCCGACCGTTGGGAATGGGTGAGGTCGCGGAAGTCGACCCGGAGCGCGTCGGCTTCGAGAAGCTCGACCCCCGCCACGGACGAAAGGGAGCCTCGGAGCTCCTCCGCGAGTCTCCGGTCCGATTCGATGGCGACAACGCGCGCCCCGGCGCGGACGAGGGGAAGCGTGAGCTGGCCTTGACCGGCGCCGATCTCTAGGATCGTCTCTCCGGCGCGCGGAGCGATGGCCTGGACGATTCTCTCGACGTAGCGCTCGTCCCTGAGGAAGCACTGGCCCTTGGCGCGCGAGGGATGGAATCCCTGAGTCCGCGTGCGCGTCGCTCTCGACATGCGGGGAGGATAGCACGCGCCTCGCGGCGCCTCTGCCTTTGAGGTTGACGGGGTCTCCGGGCATTTGTTAGCTTGGCGAGTCATGCCTAATAAGCTGTTGACGTTCACCGACGCCAAGTGGAACGAGGACGTCCTGTCTTCCCCGCAGCCGGTTCTCGTCGATTTCTGGGCCGAGTGGTGCGCCCCCTGCAAGATGATGGCGCCCTCGATCGAAGCCCTCGCGGAAGAGCTCGACGGGCGAGTCCGAGTGGGAAAGCTGAACGTGGACGAGAACGCGGGGACGTCGGAGAAGTACGACATCCGCGGAATCCCCACGGTCATGATCTTCAAGGGCGGCGAGGTCAAAGAGCAGGTGGTGGGAGTGACGTCGAAGGAAAACCTCGCGCGTCTCGTCGAACGGCACGTGAAATGACCCATCGACGGGTCGTCATCATCGGTAGCGGTCCGGCCGCTTACACCGCGGCGCTCTACGCCGCTCGCGCGGAGCTCGAGCCTCTGGTCCTTGCCGGCTCCGGGACGGACACCAAGATCGGGATTCCCGGCGGACAGCTCATGCTCACGACGGACGTCGAGAACTACCCGGGCTTTCCCGAGGGCGTGACCGGTCCCGAGATGATGGACCTCTTTCGCAAGCAGGCGGAGCGATTCGGATCCGAAATCGTGTACGCCGACGCGACCGAGGTCGAGATCGACGGGAGGCCGTTCCGGATCAAGACGGCGAAAGAGAGCTATCTCGCGGATGCGCTCATCATCGCCACCGGGGCCGCGGCGAAATGGCTTGGGCTCGAATCGGAGAAGAAGCTCCAGAATCGCGGGGTCTCGGCCTGCGCCACCTGCGACGGCGCTCTCTACCGAGGAAAAGAGATCGGGGTCGTCGGCGGCGGGGACACGGCGATGGAGGAAGCGCTCTTCCTCACCCGCTTTGGAAGCAGGGTGACCGTGGTTCATCGAAGGAGCGAGCTGCGGGCATCGAAGATCATGCAGGACCGCGCCTTCAAGAACGAGAAGATCCGCTTCGTGTGGGACAGCGAGGTCATCGAAGTCCTTGGCGACAAGGACGTCGAGGGGATCCGGGTCCAGAACCGCGTCTCCGGTGAGAAATCGGTGGTCCCCCTCGGGGCGCTCTTCATCGCCATCGGACACGAGCCGAGAAGCGATCTGTTCCGCGGCAAGCTCGACATGGACGAGCAGGGCTACATCCAGGTCGATCGGGGAACGCGCACCTCGGTCGAAGGTGTCTTCGCCTGCGGCGACGTGATGGACAGGGTGTACCGGCAGGCGGTCACCGCGGCGGGCACCGGATGCATGGCGGCGATCGACGCCGAACGTTTCCTCGCGGAGCACGAGAGCGAGCATTCGTCGACGGCGGTTGAAGAGGCACGGACATGAAGACTGCCTGTCTCGGCGTTCTGGCGTTCGCGTCGATGATGACCGTCGCGAGCGCCCAGAAGGAGCCGGCCGAGGACATCCTGGGGAAGAGGGCGCCCGACTTCACTCTCCCTTCGGTCACGGGCGAGAAGTTCCGTTTGAGCTCTCTCAAGGGCAAGATCGTGGTTCTCGATTTCTGGGCGGTCTGGTGCGGCCCCTGCACGAACTCGATGCCGTTCTTCCAGAAGCTTCAAGACGGCTATCGGACCCAGGGGCTCGAAGTCGTCGGTCTCCACGTGAACGACCGGATGCCGCCGACCGAAGAGGTGAAGGCGTTTCTCCACGAGCTCGGGATCCGCTACCGTAACGTCGTCAGCACGACCGGAGTCGACGACTCGTATTTCGTCTACGCGATGCCGACGACCTACATCCTCGATCGCAACGGCATCGTCCAGAGCCGCCACATCGGCTTCAACCCGAGGACCGCACCCGAGCGCATCGAGCGCGATGTGAAAGCTCTTCTCAGTCGATGAAGTCCTCCCGCTCGCGAGCGGGAAGGGTGAACGCCGGCTCCTTGTCCTCGGCTACGGCCATGGGAGGCGGAGTGAGTCCCTGGAGGTAACCTTCGACCTCACGCCGGATGTCGTCCTCGCTCGCGGGGGTGCCGCGGGAGAAGATCCTCGTCCAGACTCTCAACACCGGGTCCATGAAGTAGAAACGCCGGTCGCGAGCCACGATCAGATCGACTTCCTCGAGCCACCTCAAGTAGTCGCGGGTGGAGCCCGCCGTGCGATCGATGCGGCGCGCGACCTCGGTGAGCTTCAGGCCCTCTTCGTCGCTGAGGACGTAGAGCACCGTCTTGCAGGCGCCGTAGCCGCGCGCGCGGTGCAGTAGCTCCGAGAGGCTCGCGCGGCACTCCGCCTCGATTCGTCCGCCGGGGGAGAGCTCCCGCGCGAGGGCGCTCTCGATCGAGTCGGCGCCGTCCTCGAGGCTTTCGGCGAGGGAGACCGCGTGGACGGTGATGCCGGCGGAGGCCGAGGCGATGAGCTCGGCTTCGGAGGCGCCCGCCTCGGCCAGCTCCGCGCTCGAGACCCTCGGGATGGATCGGAGCGGAAGCTCGGGGAAGCGTTTTCCCATCCAGTACGAGAACCGGCTGGTCAGAACCGCTCTTCCTCCGCTCTCGACGGCGGCGAGGAATTTGTCGAGGGGCTCCTCGACGCCGGGGTAGTACGAGAGCGTGCGGATCTCGGTCACATCGTCGAGGAAGAGGGTCGATTCCGCTCGCCTCTGGCTCAGTCTCCTCAGAAGCGAATCGAAGGCGGGCGTACCACTCGCGGCGACCCGTCCCAGGATCGGGCCCGCGAGGCGGGAGAGCTCGGAATCGAGAGTCTCGGGCGAGCCCGAGACCGGCTCGAGCTGGACGAGGGCGGTCGACGCCCCGCGCGATCGCCCTTCGTCGAAGAGCCGCTTCAGAAGGTGCGATTTCCCTCCGCCCCGAGGCGCCGTGAGAAGGAGGACGGGAGTCGATTCGAGCTCGCGACCGATGGCCTCGAGGACCCGGGTGCGCGGAAGCTCGAACCTCATCGGGGATCATCATAACCGGTTCTTGGGGCGAGGTCCTGGGATCTGGTAGACTCAGGATTCGTGAATGATAAAGGGGAGTAGAGCGAAAAGATGCCGAGCCTCGTGGTCGTCGGCACCCAATGGGGCGACGAAGGAAAAGGGAAGTACGTCGATCTGCTCTCGGAGCGGATGCAGGTGGTGGTCCGCTACGGGGGCGGACACAACGCCGGGCACACCGTAGTCGTCGGCAAGGACCAGTTCGTCCTGCACATCATCCCCTCGGGGATCCTCCATCCGGGCGTCGTCTGCGTCATCGGGAACGGCTGTGTCGTGGACCCCGATGCCTTCCTCGCCGAAGTGGAGAAGCTTGGAAAGCAAGGGATCCAGGTCGGGGACAACCTGCTCCTGAGCGATCGCGCGCAGCTCATTCTTTCGTACCATCGTCTCGAGGAGCAGCGGGAGGAGGAGAGGCTCGGCGCGCGCCGGATCGGGACCACCTGCCGCGGAATCGGTCCCGCGTATGAAGACAAGATCGGCCGCCGCGGCCTGCGCGTCGGTGACCTGAGGCACCCCGATTTCTTGAAGCAGAAGCTCGACTACCTGGTGCGCGAGAAGACCGAGGCTCTCGGGATTCCCGAGAAGGCGCCAAAGCTCCGCGCCTCGATCGAGGAGACCCTCGCGCGTTTCCGCGACGTCGCCCTCCCGCATGTGACCGATACGTCGCTCTTCATCTATCGCGCGATGGAAGCGGGCAAGGACGTGCTCTTCGAGGGGGCGCAGGCGACGCTTCTGGATATCGACCACGGGACGTACCCGTTCGTCACTTCCTCTCATCCGACTGCCGGCGGCGCCGCGACGGGAAGCGGCATCAGCCCCAAGGCCCTCGACTTCATCCTCGGGATCACCAAGGCCTACATCACCCGCGTAGGCGAGGGACCGCTCCCGACGGAAATGACGGGGCCCCTGGGCGAGACCATCCGCGAGAAAGGTGCGGAGTACGGCGCCTCGACCGGACGGCCGCGCCGCTGCGGCTGGTTCGACAGCGTGGTCGTCCGCTACGCGAAGCGGATCAACGGTCTCGACGCCCTCGCTATCACCAAGCTCGACGTCCTCGACAGCCTGGACGAGATCCACATCTGCACCCACTACGACTACCGCGGCGAGCGGATCGAGGAGTTCCCGGGAGAGCTCTCCATCCTCGAGGAGTGCAAGCCCGTCTACGAGACCCTCCCCGGCTGGAAGTGCTCGACCGAGGGAACGAGCCGGCTCGAGGACCTCCCCGAGAACGCCCGCAAATACATCGCCCGCCTCGAGACCCTGTGCGGGACCCCGGTCGCCATGATCTCGACCGGCCGGGAGCGCACCTCGGCCATCCTCGACATGGACACGGAAAGCGTCTCCGGCCTGGAACGCTGGCTTCCGCGACGTTGACCGGCGTTGACCGGCGTTGACGGAGCACGCGAAACGCCCTAATATCTGTTGCGACGGGCCGTTAGCTCAATAGGTAGAGCGCCTGCCTTTTAAGCAGGATGTCGCTGGTTCGATTCCAGCACGGCCTACCAAGATTCCGTCCCCATCGTCTAGC
>Ga0214473_10009034_pt1 | contig 11785 bp, 8 predicted proteins | sample RVTome_7_FD_203509 | JGI IMG/M metagenome (GOLD analysis project Ga0214473, IMG submission 203509) | Soil microbial communities from uranium-contaminated site in the Upper Colorado River Basin, Wyoming, United States - RVT98D197 | ecosystem: Environmental > Terrestrial > Soil > Contaminated >...
CCCGTGTGTAAGTACCGGGAGGAAACACGGTACTGTAAGGTCCCCGTCTACAGGAAAGAAAAGCGCACGCGGACCGTCACCTGCTGGAAGATGGAGTATCAAACCGTGACTCGCCAGGTCTCCACGTGCGTATGCGCCCAGGATCCCTGCGGATGCCCCATTTCCACTCAGGCTATCTGCGAAGTCCCCTGCCAGGTCGCGCGCCAGGTTCCCTACGAGGTCGAACAAGAGTACGAAGTCTGCCTCTGCGACTGGGATAAGAAGGAATACGTTGCCAAGGTTCCCTACATGGAGTGGGAGGAATTCACCTGCCAGCAACGCTACTGCGAGTGGGAACCTTACCAGCAGGAAGTCAAGTGCTGCGTCCGATGCTGCCAGCCGGTTTGCTGCTGTCCCCGGTGAACTCAAGGACCCGAGGCACTGCGGGCTTGCTTGCCGCCCGCTGAATCAACAAGCGTAGGGGCGGACCTGTGTGTCCGCCCTTTGGTTTTTGGAAGACAGCGCAGGACCTGTGTGTCCGCCCCTTGGATTTTGGACGATAGCGCAGGGCCTTGTGTGTCCGCCTCATCCACTTTGCATTCCCACTCAGACGTCTTTCTCATCCACCGCTTGTCCACTCTGAGAGACCGCTTCCGCGGAGCGTTTTTCCGTACTTCGCTCCACCCAGGCGGTCCCCCCGGCAAGGTTCACGAAAAGCGCGGGCCAGGCAAAAAGATCCCAGTCCGCGCCGCTCATTCCGGGATGCCAGACGAGTGACCAGAGAACCGAAATCCCCGCTGCCAGGATCAAAGCTCCCCTCCAGCCATGCCAATCCCTCCAGCCGCAAAGAGCGAGGAGGAAAAGACCCCACGGCATGGTAGTCAAGTGGAAACCCAGAACTTCGCGCCAGTGAAGAACGGAGAAGAAAGGGTATCGAACCAGTGAATCCCCAACGTCGAAAAGCGGGAGCACCCACTTTTCTTGTGGAAGTCCGCCCGCGTGTCCGAAAAACAGCAGCACGTCGGCCAATCCGGCCGTGACCAGGAGTGCCACAAGGATTTCCACCCCTTTCCGTTTGTCCCAGGGATACAGACCCCAGGCCAGCGCCGGCCACAACATGAGGACCATGGGATGGCAGAAGGTTGCCACCACGGCGACAGCCCAAAGCGGCCACGAGGGTCGTCCTGCTTCTGTCGTTTCTCTCAAGAGAACGATACACCACATCGAAAGAGCGTAAGGCCAGGCGTAGTTTTCGACGTGCCCCAGGAAAACCAGAACGAACTTACTTAGAAGAACCACACCCCAGATACGGGGATCGCGGGAAAACCGGAACAAACCCAAGAGGAAGACTCCTCCGGCGAGTGAACTGGATAGGGCGATACAATCGGCGGGTGACCAATCCCCACCCCGAAGTATAAGCCAGAGTCCTTTGTGGAAGGTGACCACAAGAGGCGCCCGCAGGAAAAAGTACCAAGGCCGTGTGACCAGCTCGGCAAGCCAATCAGAGTCGCCTCCAGGGAAGGAAAAGCGCCGAAGAGAGAAAAGGAGAAGCGGGACGAGGACAAGAAAAAAGACCAGCCAGGAAAGTCGCCGCAGCATGACGGTCTATTCTTCCCCAGCGGGGGTCACTTGTGAATCGGAGAGGGCTAGTCTTCGAGATCGCTCAGCCTCCAGACATAGTGGCTGCCGGGGTCGGCCACGAGAAGAGAACCATCCGGAAGAAACATGAGATCGGAGGGCAGCACCAGGTTTGCAGATTCCCTCTGGCCTCCACGCTTCAAACCGGGCATCCCCCTGACCAGAACCTCCATCTCGGAATCGGCCGCGATCCGACAGACACGGGGCGAACCGGTTTCCGCCCAATACAGAACCCCCTCGGGACCGACCGCGACGGCCGAGGGTGAGTTCAGACTGAAGACCGGGTAAATCGACTCGATCGACGGGAGGGGGGGAGTTCCCAAGACCAGTTTCAGCTTTCCTTCGGGTGTCACCGAGACGATCCGGTTGGCGCCTGCATCCACGACGAAGAGGGTCCCCTCCGCGTCGATTTCCACGTCGACCGGTTTCTGGAGAGCCAGGACGGATGACCGATCTCCGCCCACGAATGTGGACACGATACCGGCCGGGTCCACCCGCCGAATCCGGGCGTTCATCTGGTCCGCGATGAAGAGCGACCCATCCGGGGAAAGCGCCAGCTTGGTGGGAAAATTCAGCGAGGCCGAGGTTGCCTTCATGCCGTCGCCGGCAAAAGTTCCCAAGCCAAACATCCCGGCGCCATCCCCAACGACTGTCTCGATGGTCCCGTCCAGGTTCACCCTTCGAATCCGATGGTTCTGGTGGTCGGCGAACCAGATCCTCCCCGAAGCATCGACCACCATCCCCATCGGTTTGGAAAGAAAAGCTTCGAGCCCTTTGCCGCCGTCCCCTCCGAACCCGGAGAAGCCGCAACCGGCCACGGTCTCGAGGGTCCCGTTTTCCTTCACACGGAGAATGCGACCGTTGTTGCTCTCGGCGATCAGAACGAGGCCCCGATTGTCGAGAGCGAGAGCGGTAGGCGCGGCAACCGCAGTCTCAGTGGCTGCCAGGCCTTCGCCGTTCCACTCGACTTCGCCGTTACCGGCAAACACTTCGACCCGGGGACCCGCAACGGCCGGCGGCTTGAACCAGACGGCCAAGAGGACGAAACAGAGACTGGGAATGGCGGTGCGAACGCGGTTCATGGCAAATACTTGATGGCAAACCCCAATCGACAAGTCTGAAAGGTGAGCTTTATCTGTCCTTAGGTACGGTGTCAAGGTTAGGCTCCCGGACCCTCTTCAGTGCGATCCTATCCAGGTCGAGATCCGGGCCGATGGCCGCTGTGATGGCGACCTGCACGTCCGGATATCCCGCACGGCACTCCTCGAGTATCTCCGGAATATGCTTGGTCACATGGTATCCAGAGGCCAGGAAAAGCGGGATCGCGGTGATCCTCTTACAACCCTGGTCCACCGCTTTGAGGAAACCGTCGGGGATTCTTGGGCGGGCGATCTCGAGGAAACAAGGAATCACGGGACCTTCCCCGAACGACTCGGACATCCTTTCCGCCATCTCCTCGACCTCCCGGTTCGCAATCTCCTCCCGGCTGCCATGCGCGATCAAGAGCAGGCCGTGCTTGCCGTTCCCTCTCACACCGGAACCTCCACCACTTCGCGGTTTCTCGGGAATTCGAAAACGCGCGCGTCATCCTCGTCGTAAATCAAGTGGGCGTCCACAAACTTGGTTTCCTCGATCGACAGCGGAAAGAACTTGCCGGAAGCCTCCGCGTAGACGGTTCCTTCCTCATCCCGGATAATTCCTTCGGCGGTCGCAAGCCGACTCCTTGCCGTAGCCACCCAGGCTTCCGCTATCAGGTCCTTCCCGATAGGAGTTCTCTTCTTGTAACGGATGGTCATCTCGACAGCCATCGTCATCCTCTTCAGCGCGATCGCCGTGGCCCAGCCCATCGTCTCGTCTAACAAGGTGGCCTGGAGGCCGCCGTGCATCACCGTCCCATAGCCCTGCATCGACTTCCGGGCGTTGAACCTCAGGATGACATGGCCCTCTTCGTCCACCTCGAACTTCTTTCGGAAGCCATCCGGGTTGTCTTCCCCGCAAACAAAGCAACTCTTGGAATGGGGCAGTCCGCGCATTCGTTCCTCCCTGGTTGAAAATGAGCCGCGTATCCGTCTTCGGTTGATTTTGGCTGAGAAGAGGGCAGGGATCAACGCCGGCCGCCGGTCCGGACGATCTGAAGGAGCGTGGCAAAAATAGAAATTGGAGCAGGAGACGGGGCTCGAACCCGCGACAACCACGTTGGCAACGTGGAGCTCTACCAACTGAGCTACTCCTGCTCGCGGTGCGGTCTATATGATAATCAAGCTGTTAGTGATGTCAATATTCCGGAAAAGCCGTAGAGGAACGCCGGATTTTCTTCAGAGAAGCCGTTCATGAGGGTTTCCCACACACGGAAAAGCAATGAAAATGGCGGGGCCTCAAAGTGGCTGCCAGGCTCAAGGCACAGGATTCCTCGGGTGGGTTTTCCGTTGCAGCAATCCCGTGGCTTGGGCCTGTTCGCTGTTGGCCAGGAGCAGGCCCAAAGCGGGCGATTCTCTCCCGGATCGACCTTCGGGAATCATCCGTTTTGAGCCTGGCACCCCGGGCGGTCGCCTTTGTGTCCGGGGTTCCCCGCCCCGCCGTAGGCGACGGGGCTACACCGTTGGTCCATCTTTGGAGAAGCGGGCCTCGCTGTAGGGGTAGAGACTAAAAATCATGATGCCGATTGATCTGGCTTGTTTTTCCCGGCTTTTCTTCCAGTCTCCGTTTTTTTGGAGACGGTTTTCTTCTTCGCCGTCGCCTTCTTCTCCCGGGGCAGAAACTCAAAACCGTGCCTCCCGTTGGCTTTGCGGTAGAGAATCGCGGGGAAAGGACGGCCGCGTTTGGAGATAAATCCTTCCAGGACGCTGGTTCGGCCGTTCTGCAGGTACTCGGTCGCCTCTTCCGTTGAGAGCTCGCGTTTGCAAACGAGTTTCGGAAGGACGAAACCACAGCAGTCGACGTCCTTCGGTTTGGCGTTGCCCGCTTCCAAGAGGCGTTGGCACACATAGCGGGTCGTCGTCTCGACCACCTGGCAGTCCTGGCCGCCGGGGCAGGTCCCGAACTCCTCGTTGAGGACTTTTTCCTCCTCGCCCTCTTCTTCCGGCCTTTCCTCTCCCAAGACCCGGACACTGCCGGAGTCCTCGATCGCAAGGGACGCTTCATATTCGCGTCCTTGGCGGTCCACAAAACCGGGGATGCTGGCGGTGCGGCCATGCTCCAGCAGATGGGCGGCCGTTTTGCGGTCGATGTATCGGCCGGAGATCTCTTTCCAGATGACAAAATCGCAGGCGGGTTCACCACCGTCGTTCCCGTTGTCGCCGCCGTTTCGGGCACTCAGCGCGCATCGGTAGCCCCAGAAAAACTCCTCGACGGCCGAATGCGGATGGCGGGGACACCGGCCGACGGGCGGCTCGCCGGCGTAGAGCCGGTCGTATTCGAAATCCTTGATCTTCGCCACGACGTCCTTGGTGAATTGCGAGATACCCTCCATGAAATCGGCGCGACGCATCTGCCCGTGCTCGACTTCCACGAGATGTTTCTCCCACTCGCCGGTCAGTTCCGCCGAGGCCAGTCCCGCGCTGTCGATCCGGTGCAGGAAGTCGATGAGACGTACCCCTTTCGCGGAGGGTTTCAGAGCGCTGCGCAGTCGCTGGACATAGCCTCTGGAAATCAGGTTCTCGATGATGTCGGCCCGGGTGGCGGGAGTCCCCAGGCCTTTCTCGGCAAGGGCAGTGGAGAGTTCCTCATCCTCGATGTTCTTGCCCGCCCGTTCCATCATGCCGAGCAGACGGCCCTCCGTAATCCGGGTGGGGGGACGGGTCACCGATTCTTCAAGGCTGTATTGTTTGCCTTCCACGCCGATGTTGTCCGATTTGTCCTGACCCGGAACGAGGGGTGGCAGGCGCTCTTCGCCGTTCTCGTCCGCACCATAGACTTCGCGCCAGCCGGGGGTCTGCAGAGTGCGGGTTCGGACCCGGAACCGCTCCTCTCCGACCGCGGTAAAACGCTCCACATTGCTCCAGACGGCGGACGGGTAGAAAGCCGAAAGGAAGCGACGCATCACCAGGTCGAAAATCTTCGCGTCGTCTCCCGAAAGACCGCGTGCGACTTTGCCGGTGGGAATGATGGCGAAGTGGTCGCCGATCTTCGAGTTGTCGAAAACCCGCTTTTGGTTCTCGAGACCGACGTCGAGCAGTCTCTGCGCGAAGGTGCCGTAAGCACCCGCCTCGGAGAAAGCCCGAAGCACTTGCGAGACATGGTCTCCGTAGTCTTCGGGCAGGTGCTTCGAGTCGGTTCGCGGATAAGTCAGGACTTTGTGCCCTTCATACAGACGTTGCGCGGCCTGAAGCGTACGGCGCGCGGAGAAACCGAACCGCCGGTTCGCCTCTCGCTGAAGCGTGGTCAGGTCGAACGGCAGGGGAGCCGACTCGCGTGAGGGTTTCCGGGTTTCGGAAGCCACCGCCGGTTTTCCCCGCAGAGCGGCAAGTATCCTCTCCGCCCTGTCCCGGTCGAAGATCCGGTCGTCTTTCTCTCCGTCCTCGGGGTTGCCCGTCCAGTTCGGGTCGTACCAGAGAGACTCGTAGGTGTGATCCCCGGCGGCGAAGACACCCTTGATCTGCCAGTAGGTTCGGGGCTCGAACGCCAGGATCTTGAACTCGTGGTCGACCAGCAAAGCAAGCGTGGGGGTCTGGACCCTGCCGGCGGACCAGACGTCGCGGGTTTTCCTGGTGGACAACCTCTTGGTCACCGCCCGGGTGGCGTTCATTCCAACCAGCCAGTCCGCTTTGGAACGGCTCCAGGCGGCGGCGGCCAAACCGTCGAACCGCGACCCCGGCAAGAGTCCTGCAAAGCCTTGACGAATCGCTTCCGCGGTCATGGACTGAAGCCAAAGACGGTAGACCGGTTTGTCGCTCTCGGTGTACTCGATGATCTCCCGGAAGATGAGCTCGCCCTCGCGCCCGGCATCGCAGGCGTTGATAATGCCTTCGACGTCGGCGCGGCGGAAGAGTTTGGCCATCTTGCCGAGACGGCCTTTCATCTTCGGAGCCGGTTTCAGCTCGAATTTCTCGGGAAGAATCGGGAGGAGGTCCAAGCGCCAACGCTTGTATTTCGGGTCGATATCTTCCGGTGCAGGCAACTCCAGGATATGGCCGACCGCCCACATAACCACGTAGCGGTCGTTTTCGTAGCACTCGTCGCCAGCCTTGAACCCGCCCAGGACGGAAACGATGTCGCGAGCGACGCTTTCTTTTTCTGTGATGACCGCCAGCTTGACCATCTGCTCTATTTTCTCCGGTTGGCCCGCCTTCGGAAAGGCAAGAACGAAAAAGCCTTGGTTTAATAGCGGAATGAGTGTTGTTTGTCCACAGGCTGTGAGGAACCTGGCTCGGTCCCCCCCCTTTTCCAGACCGCGGTGAAGGAGATTCACATCGGAAGACCCGTCAAGGACAAGCACCGTACCTTGACAGGGATTCCGTGCTCCGGATCTTCGAAGGGCGAGGTCGGACCACCCGACCTCGCCGTCTCAGGGCAAAGAGGGTGGGGTTCCTCGCTTCTGCTTTCGTAAAAATCCTCTTCCCGTTTCGGGCAGTCAGCAGGCTGCGGTACCTAGGGTCTTCCTGATTGCCAACCAAGTCAGATTTTTCACTCTTCCTTCCGCAGACATGGGCGGCGGGGCGTCTTCACTGCCCCTGAAAATCATACCGAGGAGGGCCGATGAAACCGAGGAAACAGCCAGACGGGATCGCCAAAGCCCAACCCGCTTGAGGAGGAGAGACTTGGAGAGGGGTCTAAGCACACCCGACCCGTGCTACTGAAAAAGGCTCCAGCTTCGGGAAAGCCGGAAAGGCCAGGGAACCGCAGACGGCAGGGAGGGCTCCCTCCCCTGGAGGCTGCCCAGGTAAAGCGCCACGTCACGAGCATCGACCCGACTGTCTCGGTCCAGATCCCAGTCGTACCGGTCCGGCCACTCTTGGAGTGGGCTACATTCCGAGAAGTCATACCAGAAGGCAACCGTCTCGAATCCCAGATCCCGTTCTCGCCAAGCCGGGACGATCTCCCACCGCATCCGCAAAGAAACCTCGAAAGGAACCGTGTCGGTTATCGCAAATCGGTATGCCACGATTTCGGACTCCCTTGAGGCTCCCTCACCCACGTCGTAATAGGCTACCCCGTGATTCGGAAAGGTCGCCACGCCGCCGTTGAAGTAGAACGCCCCGTTGAAATAGTCTTCCAACCCCGTTCCGAGCAGGGCGCCCTCCTCATCGGCGTCAACTTGAACGGAGTCGTCTCCCTCGAGGTAGCTCAAGTGATTGGCGGGAGATTCGGCAACGCCCCGGGTTCTCAGGATAACCCCGGCCAAATGTCCTTTTCCTGCCAGGTCGAGAAGCTCAACGGCATCCTGGTCGCCCGCACGGACCACCGTATGCTCCACGCGCAGTCGCCCTCTCTGCCGGGCATCCTCAGCGGAAAGGGACTGATACTCGAAGCCGTAACCTCGGATCGGATCGGTGTTTCCGGTCAGAACGACGTGGATGGAGTCGTAATGGACGATCGGCCAAAGAAACCGAAGCACGCCTTCGCGCGCTTCGATGAATCGGCTCCTGTAGGGACTGCTGCCGGGAAGAAGGCCCAAAAGCGCTGTCAGAGGACAATCGACTAGAGTGTTGTCCCCGTCCGATATCTTCAAGGAGGTCTCACCAAGAGAGCGGGCCCGTTCCGGCCAATAATCGATCTGGATCTGGTGGATCACTCCGCTTCCCGAGCAGCTTAAAAGAGGTTGTTCTTTTCCCACCGGTTCGGGGAGTGCATGGAAGGTCTTGAGAGAATATGGTTCACCGGACCAGTCGGCGACCGCCCGCTCCACGGAGCGGGAATCCTCCGGTTGGAGCGGCAGACGAAACGGGTTCACGCCCGAGTCGTCGGGAAAGCGCATCCCCTGGATTTGGTAGTAGTGGTAGACAATCGCGCTGTCCTTCAGTTCAAGCGAGACCCGGCAGCTTTCTCGGAACGGGAGGGGGACATAGCAAAAAGAACCGCCTCCGCTGCCTTTGCCCACCAAGGGTGGAACGAAAGGAAAACGGTCTCCGGCGGTCAGTTCTCCGATCGACGTCTCGATGACCGGCTCGCCGTCGATTTCGACCCGAAGCACGTTTCGGTACATGAACCTGGAGCCGGTGAACCACATCCGGGCAATCGCTCCGGGGCCCTCGACTTCGGCCAGGATTTTCCGGGAACCCTCTTCGCGCAGATAGTGATTGAAATCCTGTTGCCCCCCAGCAGGGTCGCGACTCGAGAACTGAAAGGCCTCCCAGTCCCTCTCCAAGCAAACATCATCGGGACGGGAGAGCATTCGGTAGAGATTGTGAGGACCATCGCGCCAGGGGGCGACTTCTCCTTCTTGCCGTTCTTCTCCGGCGGTGTCCGCCTTCCAAGCGGGATAGGAAAGCGCCAGGACGACGAGCAGCAGTCGGGCTCCTCTTCTTTCGACGGGCATTCCACTATCTTATATCAAGACCGGTGAGATACACGACGGGAATCTGCGTATGAAGAACACACGGCCCAATTTCCTGCTTTTCATCACCGACCAGATGCGAGCCGACCACCTGGGTTGCGATGGAAATCCCGTGATTCGGACACCCAGTCTCGACAATCTGGCCCGGGAGGGATTCCAGAGCACTCGCGCCTATGTCAACTGCCCGCTCTGCATGCCGGGACGGGCCAGCCTCTTCACCGGCCTGACGCCGCGCGGTCATCGGGTCCGGACCAACGGGATTCCCCTCGACCCGGCCTTTCCAACCGTGCCCGGGGTTCTGGCTGAGACGGGATACCGCACCGCCTCCATCGGGAAGGTCCATCTTTCGTGTTACGGCCTCCATCCCGACATGAGAGAGGAGGAGTGCCCGCCCCAGCTTTTCCCGGAAGTCTACCAGCACTGGAAGAACGAGGTCATCAAGCGGGTTCCGACACCCTATTACGGTTTGCAGCATGTCGAGATCACGATCAACCACGGAAGTCATGTCTATGGCGATTACGGTCTCTGGCTGCAGGACGAACACCCCGAGTTGTGGAGTCGGCTGCAGACGGAAGAGGTCCGGCCCTCGCCTCTGGGAGCCGAGACCTGCGGTACCTTCGTCCTGGAGGAACGATTTCACCACACAGCCTACGTGGCCGACAGGACGATCGCGTACCTGCGATCGCACCAGGGCAACGACCCCTTCTTCCTCATCTGTTCGTTTCCCGATCCCCATCATCCTTACCATGTCCCGGAGCCCTGGGACCGCATGTATTCTCCGGAGGACGTGGTTCCTCCGGTCGGAGGGCCGGAGGACCTGGACAAGTTGGCGCCCTTCTTTCGCGAGACCTACGACGGCGATATTCAACTCTCCGGAAGAAACCACTCGACCAGGATGCCGGACGCGCATCGACGAGAGATCCTGGCGTACACGTACGGCATGGTTTCTCAGGTCGACCATCATGTGGGTCGTGTCCTCGACGTCCTGGAAGCGAGAGGTCTCGCGGAGAATACCGTGGTGGTCTTCCTATCCGACCATGGCGATTTGATGGGGGACCACGGTCTGCTCAACAAAGGACCTTTTCACTTCGAGGGGTTGCTGCGGATTCCAATGATCTGGCGTTTCCCAGACCGCTTTCTTCCCCAGAGGACCTCTGCTCTGGTTAGCCTCCTCGATGTCCCACCGACGGTGTTGGACCTTGCCGGGGTGGAAGTACCGACAGGATTGGCGTCTCCGGAGGCGCCGATGCAGCCCCCACCCTGGCCCGGTAGGTCGCTCGTTCCTCTGCTCACCGGTGAGGTGGACCGGATCCAAGACTCCGTGGCGGTGGAGAACGACGAAGACTACTTGGGGCTTCGTCTGCGAACGCTTGTCACCGCGACCCACAAGATCACAACCTACACCGGGCACCGAGGACCAGCGGACTTTGGCGAGCTGTTCGACTTGAGCCAGGATCCGGACGAGAGGGACAATCTTTGGAATGATCCGGCGCAGGCCGCGCTTCGTAAAGACTCGATCGAAGGGCTCCATTACCGGCTGACGGAAACCGATATCGGCGTTCCGAGACGGATTTCCCACGCTTAGCCCTATTCGTTTTGAGTCCCCTCATTCAAGATACTAGTAAGCAAGTGCCAATAAGCCTCCCCAGGAGCCACTTGGCACCAGGCGAAGACGCTTTTCTTCATCTATCGTAGGAGGTTTCTTCCATGACCGCCGATGAGATCATCCGATGCCTTGACCTGAAGCCGCATCCAAAAGAAGGGGGGTATTACGTCGAAACCTACCGCTCGAACGAAGGCATCCACCGAGCCGCCCTACCGGACAGATATACGTCCGTGAAGGCCTTCGCAACCGCGATCTACTACCTGCTGACGCCGGATACGTTTTCGGCGCTGCACCGGCTTCGCACCGACGAAATCTTCCATTTCTACTGGGGAGATCCGGTCACGATGCTTCAGCTGCACCCCAATGGTCTCTTCGAATGCATCACGCTCGGAACCGATCTCGAAAAGGGGGACAGGCCTCAGGTCGTGGTACCGAGAGGGACCTGGCAAGGATCTTTGCTCAACGAGGGGGGCAAGTTTGCCTTGATGGGAGCCACTGTCTCGCCGGGATTCGACTTTTCGGACTATGAGGAAGGGAGCCGAAGGTGGCTGACCGAGCAGTATCCCTCCCAGAAGGAGCTCATTGAGAAACTGACACACGCAGTCTGACGATTCCGATCTCCAATCCCGATCATCTTCGCGCCTGATTGTTCTTCGAAGAGTCGTTCACGCGGGTTTCCTCCGCCCGGAAGAGACAATGAAAATGGGGCCGGGTGGTAGCGCCGGCATCCTGCCGGCACGCGCCGCCGGGACTGCGGCGTTACGTAGTCCGGTCCCGTTTTCGGACCAGCCGGAGTGTGGCAGAAGAGTCCCGCAAGGACGACCCGAGAATAGCCACCATTTCAATGGTGGGTCGGGTTTTTGGAGTGCGCAAGCCGTGCTTGCGCCTTCTCTTTACGAAGCCATGCTTCGTAGTCGGCGCCGGTTGACGTGTCCCCCCCCCGGCGACGTGAGATTCTTCACTTCGTTCTGGAATGACACCCATTAGGTGGCCTGGTGTCAAGAGGCGCAATTCTCCTGTTCGCAATTTGGACGCTCTCCCCCGGTCCCCCTGAGGATCCGCACGTTGGT
>Ga0214473_10009036_pt1 | contig 11784 bp, 13 predicted proteins | sample RVTome_7_FD_203509 | JGI IMG/M metagenome (GOLD analysis project Ga0214473, IMG submission 203509) | Soil microbial communities from uranium-contaminated site in the Upper Colorado River Basin, Wyoming, United States - RVT98D197 | ecosystem: Environmental > Terrestrial > Soil > Contaminated >...
AGCACGACCTCGTTCAGGTCGACGACGGCCTCCTCGCATCCGCCGCACGAGGCGCACCAGTAGAAGGCGACCTTCGGCTTGCTCATGGTGTCACCTGCCCGACCAGCTCGGGGGCGCGCTCGTCCGGAGCCGCCGGAGCCGTCGGCGCCGCCTCGACCCGCCGCGGCGTGGTCAGGCGGAGCGGCCCGAGCGCGCGCACCTGCTCGGTCATCTCGTTGCACACCTTCTGCACGCGGTCGCCCTCGGAGGCCGAGATCCACTCCAGGCGCACCCGCTCGTCCTCGATGCCGGACCCCCGCAGCATCAGCCGCAGGAGCTCGAAGCGGCGCAGGGCGTTGTAGTTGCCCTCCTGGTAGTGGCAGTCGCCGGGGTGGCACCCGCCGATCAGCACGCCGTCGGCGCCCTCGCGCAGCGCGGACAGGACGAACTGCGGGTCCACGCGGCCGGAGCACATCAACCGGATCACGCGCACGTTCGGCGCGTACTGCATGCGCGAGATGCCGGCCAGGTCGGCGGCGGTGTACGTGCACCAGTTGCAGAAGAACGCGACGATCCTCGGCTCGAAGGGCCTGCTCGCGTCCTCAGACATGCTCCAGCACCCCCTCGATCTCGGCGAAGATCTGCGCGTCGGTGAACAGGTGCTGCTGCGCGGCGCCCGAGGGACACGCTCCGACGCAGATCCCGCAGCCCTTGCACACCACCTCGTTCACGGAGGCCTTCTTCCGTTCCTCGTCGAACGCGATCGCCGAGAACGGACACAGACCCACGCACGTCTTGCAGCCCGAGCACGTGGCCTCGTCGATCCACGCCGTGTTCGCCTCCAGCATCACGTACCCGCGGTCGACCATCGCGAGAGCCTCGGCCGCGGCGGCGCCCGCCTGTGCGACGGTGTCGGGGATGTCCTTGGGGCCCTGGCAGGCACCGGCCAGGAACACGCCGTCGGTGAACGTGGAAACCGGCGCGAGCTTCGGGTGACGCTCGGTGAAGAAGCCCTCGCCGCCGCAGGAGATGTTGAACAGGCGGCGGACGTCCTGCGCGTCGGGCTGGGGCTCCATGCCGACCGCGAGGACCACCATGTCCACCGGGATCCGCCGCACGCTGCCCATGAGCGTGTCCTCGGCGCGGATCACCAGGCGGCCCTCCTCCTGGGGCGAGCGCGCCTGGTCGGTCACCTCGGCGACGCGACCGCGGACCATGTGGACGCCTTCCTTCATGATCCTGTCGTAGAACTCCTCGTAGCCTTTCCCGGGCGTGCGCATGTCGATGTAGAAGTTGTAAACGTCTGCCCCGGTACGTTCCTTCACCAGGTGCGCGAGCTTCAGCGAGTACATGCAGCACACCTTCGAGCAGTAGGCGTTGTTCCGCTCGTCGCGTGAGCCCACGCAGTGGATGATCCCGACCGTCTTGGGCTTCGTGCCGTCTCGCAGGATCGCATCGCCGCCGGTGGGGCCGGCCGCGTTCAGGAGGCGCTCGACCTCGAGGCTCGTGTAGACGTTCGGGTAGTAGCCGTAGCCGTATGCGGGGATGCGCGCGGCGTCGAACGTCTTGAACCCGGTGGCCAGGATGATCGCTCCGACGTTGACCTCGTCGAACGTCTCGGTCTGCTCGAAGTCGAACGCGTCGCGCTCGCAGGCCTCGATGCAGGTCCGCGGGCACTTGCCGGTCTTGAACCAGATGCACGTCTCGGGGTCGACGACGACCACCGCCGGGGTGGCCTGCGGGAACGGGATGTAGATCGGCTTGCGCTTGCCGAGACCCTCGTTCCACTCGTCCTCGAACTTGCCTTGCTTGTGGATGCACTGCTCGATGCACTCGAGGCACCCGGTGCACAGGTCCTCCCTGACGTACCGAGGACGGTGCCGGACCCGGACCTTGAAGTCGCCCGTGAAGCCCTCGACGGCGACGACGTCCGAGTACGTCCACAGCGTGATGTTCGGGTGCGAGCGCACCTGGGACATCTTCGGCGTGAGGATGCAGGCCGAACAGTCGAGCGTGGGGAACGTCTTGTCGAACTTCGCCATGTGGCCGCCGATGGTCGTCTCGCGCTCGACCAGGTAGACGTGCTTGCCGGCGTCGGCGAGCGTGAGCGCCGCGTGGATCCCGGCGATGCCGGCTCCCACCACCATCACGTCGGGGCGGACCGAGGCCTGCCGTGGCTCTAGGAACTCGTGCAGGGCGACGCGCCTCACGGCCGCGGCGACCAGGGCGTTCGCCTTCTGGGTCGCGTCGTCCCCGTCGGCGGTCACCCAGGACACGTGCTCGCGGATGCTCGCCATCTGGAAGTGGTAGGGGCTCGTGCCGCCCTTGGCCGTGGCCCGGCGGAACGTGGCCTCGTGCATCAGCGGCGAGCACGAGGCGACGACGACCCGGTTCACCAGGCCCGCGCGCAGATCCTGCTCGATCAGATCCTGGCCCGGGTCCGAGCACATGAACTTGTAGTCGCGTGCCACCGTGACGTTCGGCAGGGTGGAGGCGAACCCGACGACGGCCTGCACGTCGACCTTGCCGGCGATGTTCAGGCCGCAGTGACACACGTAGACGCCGACCTTCGGGCCGCCGTTCGTGCTGACCGGCTGGGAGGTTGGGTCCATCTCAGGTTCGAGCATGGCCGCCTCCTTCCGCCGCCGCCGGCGCGCCCACGGCGGCCGGCTCGCGCTCGGGCAGGTGCCACCGGAGCATCCGGTGGATCCCGAGCGTGCGTTCGTCCAGTCCCAGCGCGAGACCGAGGAGCTGCGTGATGTAGCCAACGGTCATCTCGATCGGGTGGCCGAACTCACGGACCATCCGCTCCTGGAAGGCCTCGAGGTTGAACTGGCACAGCGGGCAGGCGGTCACGACCGCGTCCGCACCGCGCCGCTTGGCCTCACTCAGCAGGGCGTGGCCGAGCCACAGGGTGGCCTGCGGCATCGTCCCGCTGAAAGGGTCGGCGCCGTAGCAGGCGCCACCGCAGCAGCGCGTCTTCAGGGACCAGTCGATGGGCTCGGCTCCGATGGCTTGCATCAGCCGATCCATCGACGTTGGGTGGTACTGGTCATCGAAGGTCGCGTTCGGACGGACCAGCATGCAGCCGTAGTAGCAGGCGACCTTGAGGCCCTCGAGCGGCCGGGTCACGGCCTCGCTGATCGCCTCGATGCCGATCTCGTTCACCAGGAGGTCGACCGCGTGGCGCACGCGGACCCGACGGTCGTAGCGGAGGCCAACGGCCTCCAGGGCACCGTCGATCTGCCGCGCGACCGGTCCGCGCTCCTCCAGGGAGCCGTGGGCCGTGAGCAGCGCGCGGAAGCAGCCGGCGCACGGGGTCACGAGGTCCACGGGCTCGGAGCCCTGCGCTCGGCCCTCGGCCAGCGCCAGGTTGCGGGCCGAGAGCGCGATCGCCTTGTCCTCGTCGACCGACGGGAACGCGGTGGCGCCGCAGCAGTTCCAGTCGTCGAGCTCGTCGAGACCTGCCCCGAGCGCTTCGAGGACGGCGAGGAGCGACTCCTCGTACGCCCGTCCGGTGCCGCTGACGGAGCAGCCGGGGTAGTAGGCGTACCTCATGACGCTCCCCCCGTTCCGGGCGTGGGAACACCCGGAGCGCGCGAGGTGGGAGCGGCGGACTTCCGAGGCTGCTCGTCCACCGCCCGCAGCAGCGCCCTGAGCTGAGCCCGGTCGCGGATCGACTCGCGACCGAAGCCCATCCGCCCCCGGCGCATGAGCCGCAGCCCGAGCGGGATGTGCCTCAGCAGCTGAGTGGGCTCGGTCCTCACGTACATCTTCATCGCGATCCACGACTCCGTGCTGCGTCCCCGCTTCTCGATCACGTTGACGAACTCGCGCTCCATGAGGGGGACCGGCAGACCTCTCGGGTACGTCTTCTCCCGGAGCGCGATCCTGCGGAGCGCGTGCATGATCCCGGTGATCGGGATCTGCTTGGGGCACTCGACGGTACACGAGTAGCACGAGGCGCAGACCCAAGGGGTGGTGCTGTGGACCACGTCGTCCCGGGCACCCTCCCGGATCATCCCGATGATCCGCCGCGGCGCGAGGTCCATGTACAGGATCATCGGGCACGTCCCGGCGCAGGTCCCGCACTGGATGCACGCGCGCAGGTCCTCGCCGTCGGGTACATCCGCCGCGATCTCGGCCGCGAACCCGGGGTCGAGGAGGGCCTCGAACCTCGACGGGATCTTGACCGGGCGCCACTTCTTGCGCTTGCCCGTGACCCTCTTCGCCGGTGCTGCCTGCGTCGGTTCCGTTGCGACCTGCGCCAAGGCTCCCACCTACCTCCACGGGGTCGGGTCGAGGACGCCCAGCGTGTGCGGGGGCGTCCTCCGATCCACTCGCTGCGACGTCGTCATGTGTGGCGTGCCCGCCTCCTTCGGTGCCCGACCGCCGACACGCGTAACTGAACGGCCGTGCAATCACTAGGGTGGGAGCGTCGAAGGGAAACGAGGGGGGTTGGTGGTCCCTCGGGCTCCTGGGAAAGTCCCAGGTCGGACTCGGGCGGAGACTCTAGAGCGGGTCGCTGGTGCTTGGAGCCGTTGTGGGACGAGGTGTCGGAGGCGTCATCGGCCGGGTGGCCGAGGTGGCCTACCGCCATGACGCACGCTATGGCGCACGCCCGCGAGACGGACCCGCTATGGTCGGTCCCGCATGGGCACGGAGCGCGAGACCTTCGATGAGATCGTTCGAGGGATCCGGGGCGCGACTGGATCGAGGAAGGCGAGCTCGATGCCGTCGAAGGTTCCCGTGGCGGGCGGCACCGCCCAGCGGCGCCTGGCGTCCGCTCCCGAGGTCCCATCCACGGTGCGTGATGCCTACCGCGGGCTCGCTCATCCTCGGGCTCTCGCAGGGAGTGCCCGGAGCGGTTGGCCGTGGTTCAGTCGGCGGCGGAGGATCGGCCGGACACGAGCTGGAGCTCGAGACCGGGCAGGGCGCGTCGGATCCGCTCGAAGTCGCGATCTCCGGTCCAGAGCGTCGCCTCCGCGCGCACGCAGGCGACGGCGATCACGAGGTCGGTGAGGGCCACGGAGGTCCCGGTGCGGCGAAGGTCGTTCGCGAGCTCGCCGACCTGGCGCCAGGCGGCGTGGTCGAGCTCGGCCCACGGCAGGCTGCCGAGCGCCAGCCACAGCTCGTCCCGCCGCTCGGGCGGGGCGCCGGCCAGCAGCTCGGCGAGGACGGGACCGCAGACGAGCACGGAGTCGCGCTCGAGAAGTCCGTCGAGCTCGCCCCCTGGCCCCGAGGCTCCGCGGCGGAGGTAGTCGACCCAGATCGAGGTATCGGGCAGGACCCTCACGGGTGACGGTCCGCTCGGCGCAGCTCGGCGGAGAGGTCCTCGATCTCGACGAATCCCGCGAGCGCCCGAGTCCGGGCGGCGGCGTCGTTCGCGAGGTACTCGGCGATGGCCCGCTCGACGGCTTCGCGCTTGGATGCCCCTGGGTGGCGCGCGAGGAGGCTCTTCAGGAGCTCGTCGTCGATCTCGAGGGTGGTTCTCATGGCATCAGTATGGCATATGCTGTGGCGACGCCCCACGGCCGAGCGGCACGCTCTGGGAGGGGTATGTTCCCTCGGCGTCTCCGAAGAGTTCGCCCGGCGGATCCGCGGCGGGGATGCGCCGCTGCGCCCGGCGGTGACCGAGGAGCCCGCTGACGGTCCCGCGCGAGACTCGCGTCCGACGGTGGGCGTCGTGAGCCCGGGAACGCTTGGCTCTCGCACGTCTTAGTGGACCGCCGCGGTCGTGCGGAAGGCACAGACCTCCTGACGCGAGTCAGCACTCCTGGAGCCGTGGTCCGCTGACGCAGATCTCGAAGGCATCCCCGGCGCCGCTGCCGGGGGCCGGTATGCTCCGGCTGGTCGTGTCGGTCCTGCGGGGAAGGATCCTCCCGATGCCTGACCCCAGGTTCGACCTCGAGCTGTATGCGCTGCCGGAGGCGGCCAGGCTCGCCCGCGTCCCGCGTCAGACCCTCGTGAACTGGGTGCGGGGCTACCCGTATCGAGCCGGCGGGCGGACCGTTCGGGCCAAGCCGGTGATCCAGACCGTCGGCCGAGCGGAGTCCTTCTCGTTCGTGAACCTGATCGAGGCACGCGTCCTGTCGGGGTTCCGCCGGGTGGGCGTGCCGATGCAGCGGGTCCGCAAGCGTTGGACTACGCCGGTCGCCATGCGGCGGACCTCGAGCACCTGCTCGCGAGCGAGCGACTCCTCACCGATGGCCGGGACCTCTTCTGGGAGTTCCAAGAGCGCGCGGGCGGCGACCGGAACTTGGTCAACCTGAGCAAGGGCGGGCAGAAGGTGTTCCCCGAGGCGGTGATGCGCTTCCTCCGCGAGATGGAGTGGGGGCGTGACCGGTTCGCCTCGCGCTGGTGGCCGGGGGCAGTCCCCGGCGAGGGATCCGTCGTCGTCGATCCCCGGTTCGCATTCGGCGCGCCCACGGTGCATGGGACCGGAGTGCGCACGGAGGACGTCTTCTCTCGGTTCTCCGCCGGCGAGCCCTTGGCGGACCTCTCTGACGACTACGGACTGACCCTTGAGCAGGTCGAGACTGCGATCCGGTTCGAGGTCCAACTCCTCGAGCCCGAGCGCATCGCAGCCTGAGCTCTTCTGCGACCGCAGCCTCGAGCGCCACAAGGTGCCGAACCGCCTCCGCGAGCTCTATCCGCGGGTAACCGCGCACGATGACGTCTTCCCGATGGACACACCGGACGAGGTCCGGCTGCGGGAGGCTGGCGCTCGCGGATGGGTGGTCCTGATGAAGGACGACCGGATCCGGTATCGCCCGGCCGAGCAGACGGCCGTGCTCGAGTCCGGCGTCCGGTGCTTCTGTCTCCACCCGTCCAAGGGCATGAAGGCCGAGGACATGGCCGAGGCCCTGGTGCCCGCGCGTTGCCCAGGCTCCTCGCGATCGCAGCGTCGGAACCTAAGGGCGGATACATCAAAGGCGTCAGTCGCACGGGGAAGGTACGCCACCTGTTCCCCTCGCAGTAGGGCCCGACCCAGACCTCCGGACGAGGGAGGGCCCATACCGATATCGATATCGGGTGCGGTCCGGACGATGCCATGGTGCGTTCGCGTGTCCTGGTGGCGAGCCAGGCCGCGTCCCTGACAGATCGCCGATCGGGCCTCAGGTGGTGCCGGGCCCGATGACCTGGATCCCCGCGGTCGCCGCCGCCTCAGCGAGGCGCCATTCGTACGTGACAGGACGTCCGCGTCGGCGTGCCGATGGGAGACACGACCCCTCCCTACGATTTCACCTGGGCCTTCGAGCTCCGCAGGCGGTCGGACGGAACGACGCGGCTGCGGGTGCGCGAGCGGTACGGGTACACGACGTCGTGGGCGCCGTTCCTCGTCGAGCCCGTCGAGCTTGTCAGCTTCGTGATGAGCCAGAAGATGCTCCGCGGTATCCGCGACCGGGCCGAGCGGAGCGCGTCCTAGCTGGCCGCGGTGGGCCGGACGAGCGCGCCGAGCCGATCCGCCATCCTTGTGCTCGCGCCCTCGTCCTCGTGCTTGAGGTAGCAGTAGACGTCGCGGTCAGCCTCGAGCGCAGGGCCGATACGCTCGGCCCACGTCTGCAGCTCCTCGTCCGAGTACGCGGTCTTGCGCAGGCGGAGGAACCCGAAGGGCTCCCACGAGAGGTCGTCGGGGCCGGGGTCCTGCTCGTCGGTCTCGGCGACGCACCACGCGACGCCCTGCTCGAGGAGCAACTCGCGCGCCTCGCGCCAGGAGGCGTGCCGGAACTCCATCGCGGCTCGCGGCTGCGGCGGGAGGTAGCCGACGAACGCCTCGATGAGGCCTCGGTCGTACCTCAGGCTCCGCGGACACTGGTACAGCACCGTGCCGAGACGGTCGCCGAGCGTCCTTGCCGCCGTCAGGAAGTCGCGCACGTCGTCGTCCGCGTCGGCCAGGCGCTTGAAGTGCGTGATGCGCTGGTTCGCCTTCAGCGTGAAGCGGAAGTGCTCCGGGGTCTGCTCGCGCCAGGTGATGAGTGACTTCTCGCTCGGGTAGCGGCGGAAGGTGTAGTTGATCTCGACCGAAGGGAACCGGCTCGCGTAGTACGCGAGCATCTCTCGGTTCTTCAGCCCCTCCGGGTAGAAGACGCCGTGCTTCCACCCGTCGTAGGAGAAGCCGGACGTGCCGATATAGAGCGTCCCCGTCATCTGCGAGGATTCTCACATGGACGCGCCGGAAGTACGCGGGGGCCTGGGCGAGAGCCGGAGCGCGGTCTCGGCCTTGTGGATCGCCCCGAAGGACGCGGTGGCCTGGCTGATCGTGGCCCACGGGGCCGGCGCGGGGATGGATCACCCCTTCCTCGCGGGCTTCTGCCGCGCGATGGCCGAGCACGGCGTCGCGACCGCGCGCTTCAACTTCTCCTACATGGACTCAGGACGGCGCTCGCCCGACCCCGAGCCGTCCCTGCGCGCGGCGTGGAACGAGGCCTTCACCGGCGTGCAGGCGATGGGGGCCGGGCTGCCGATGCTCGCGGGTGGGAAGTCGCTCGGCGGCCGGATCGCCTCGATGTGCGTCGCCGACGGGATGCCGGTCGCGGGCCTGGTGTTCCTCGGCTACCCGCTGCACCCGCCGGGCAAGCCCGAGCGCCTGCGTGCCGAGCACCTCGAACGCATCACGGTGCCGATGCTCTTCCTCCACGGGACGCGGGACCCGTTCGCGCAGCCGGAGCTCCTCGCGGAGGTCCTGGAGAAGCTGGGGGGACGCGCCGAGCACGTGTCGATCGAGGACGGCGACCACTCGTTCAACATCCGGGGCGTGAAGGCGGACGCGCGCGAGGTCGGGGCCGGCCTCGCCGAGCACGCCGGGCCGTTCGTCCGCCGAGTGGCGGGAGCCTGAGGTGCCGCGCAAGCACAAGCGCCGGCCCGAGGAGCCGCTCGGCCCGCTCCGCCGCCCGCAGGGCGAGGCGCCGATGTGGGCGCTCGTGGCGTGGGCCGACGTGCGCCGCGTCTCGAACGAGAAGCCCTACCGCTGCCCGGGCTGCCAGCTCGAGATCCGGCCCATGGTCTGGCACTACGTGGTCGTGCCGCAGGACGACCCCGACGAGCGCCGCCATTGGCACGAGGGCTGCTGGCGCGTCGAGCTCAACCGCACCCGCGGCAGGTGGCGGGCCGACGAGATCTGAGCTCCCGGAACCGCCACATCGCGCCCCGCCCAGGGCTACCATCGCCTCTCATGGAGGCCAGGACCGAGCCGGCTGTCACGTGCTCGACGCCCGAGTCAAAGCGCCCGCCGTGCGACCTGTGCGGGCACCCGATGGAGCCCGAGCACGCGCACCACAAGTGCCCGGCGTGTGGCTACATCCTGCCCTGCTGCGGATGGTAGGCCGGTCGCTATCATCGGCGTCGTGCCGAGCCGTGAGGTCCGCGCCGTCGTTGCCCAGACGCCCGAGGGTTGGATCGGCCGCGTGGCGGGCCGCGACGACGAGGTCCGTACGAAGACGCGCGAGGGCTGTCTGGGCGCCCTGCGCCGGCTGGCCGGCGAGGACGCCGCGCTCACGGTCGAGGTGACCTCGGCGCTCGTCGGGGTCTCGGAGGCCGCCGCGATCCTGGGCTGGGACCGCCGCCGCGTGATCACCTACGTCGACCGCGGCTCGTTCCCGGAGCCGATCGAGCACCTCGCGTCCGGTCGCGTGTGGCGCCGCGACGAGGTCGAGGCCTTCGCCCGTACGTTCGCACGCCGACAAGCACGACGGAGGCGCGCGTGAGCGACCCCCAGCTGCTGTTCCTGGTGCGGCATGGGCGCGCCGACTACACCTCGACGACGTTCCGCGAGACCCCGCGCGGGCAGACGTTCGATCCGCCGCTCGACGAGACCGGGCTCGAGCAGGCGCGGCTCCTCGCCCGGCGGCTCGTGCGCCTAGAGCCGCAGCCGGTCGAGGTCTACTGCTCGCCGCTCCGCCGTGCCATGCAGACCGTGGAGCCGTACGCGGAGGCGGCCGGCATCGCGGTCCGCGTCATCGACGACCTGGCCGAGGCGTTCATCGGCGAGTGGGAGCACCTCACGTTCGAGGAGATCCTCGCGACCGACGAGGAGATCGTGGAGCGCCTGCGCAACCAGCAGCCGATCTGGCAGCACGCCCCCGGCGGCGAGCGCCTGCCCGAGTTCCGAGCCCGCGTCGGGGGCGCCGTCGAGTCGGCCCTGGCCGAGCACCCCGTGGGCGACATGCTCATCGTCGCCCACGGGGTCGTCATCAACGCCTACGTCGGCCCGATCCTCGGCCTCGAGCACGAGATGTTCTTCCTGCCCGAGAACACCTCGCTGAACTCGATCGTCGTCGAGGGTGACCGCCGGCGCGTGCGGTTCCTGAACGACGTCCTGCACCTCACCGACCCGCACCTGTTCGGGCCGGACTGAGTCCGCTCAGGCGCACGAGCAGCACCCGGCCCCTCCCATCGGGCTCCGCCTATTATCGGGTGGAGCGCACATGGAACGTCGGGGTCTGCCTCGTGCCGTGACGGACGCCTCCGTGCTCGAGCGGACCGTGGAACGGTTCCGGGAGGCGGGCGTTGCCCTCCCCACCTTCGGCGAGCTGGCCAACCCGACCACCATCCCGGATCGAGTCACCCGGGCCCTGGAGACCGTCGAGCCGGACGCCGCGCACCCCCTGAACCTGTTCCGCGTGCACTGGTACAACGGCTCGGACCGCCGAGCGCGGGTCCCCGTGCCCGAGCACGTCTTCCTGCCGAGCGCCCTCACCGGCGTCGAGGCGCGCATCGTCGTCGCCCTCGGCGACCGGTTCCCGATGATCGGCGCGCACAAGGTCCTCGCGGCGTACGGCTGCCTGGTTCCCGAGGTCGTGACGGGTGCCTTCGACCCGACAACGCATCGCGCGGTGTGGCCATCGACGGGCAACTACTGCCGCGGCGGCGTGGCGATCAGCCGGATCATGGGGTGCCGCGGGGTCGCGGTCCTGCCCGAGGGCATGAGCCGCGAGCGCTTCGAGTGGCTCGAGCGCTGGGTCGCCGACCCGGTCGATATCATCCGGACCCCCGGCGTCGAGAGCAACGTTCGCGAGATCTACGACGAGTGCAAGCGCCTCGCTCAGGACCGGGGCAACGCGATCTTGAACCAGTTCTCGGAGTACCCGAACCACCTCGTGCACGAGCTGGTCACCGGCCGAGCGCTCGCGCACGTGTTCGAGACGATGAAGGAGCGCGAGCCCGGGCTGAGACTGCGCGCGTTCGTCTCGGCGACCGGTTCCGCTGGCACGATCGCGGCGGGCGACCACCTGAAGGACCGCTTCGGCACGGCGATCGTCGCCGCCGAGGCGCTCGAGTGCCCGACCCTGCTCCGCAACGGGTTCGGCGAGCACAACATCCAGGGCATCGGCGACAAGCACGTGCCGCTCATCCACAACGTGATGAACACCGACGTGATCGTCGACATCAGCGACCGCGACACCGACGCGCTGAACGTCCTGTTCAACACCGTCGAGGGGAAGAACTACCTGCGAGCGCGCGGCGTCGACGACGACACGATCGCCGCGCTCGACTCGTTCGGGCTGTCGAGCATCTGCAACGTGCTCGGCGCGATCAAGGTCGCGAGGCTGCTGCGGCTCGGTCCCGACGACGTCATCGTGACGATCGCGACCGACGGCGCGGCGATGTACCGGACCGAGGCCGACAAGGTGCTCGCGCGCGATTTCCCGGATGGTTTCGGCCCGACCCAGGCGGCCGAGACCTTCGGGCGGTCGCTCGAGGGGCAGGGGACCGACGACATGCTCGAGCTCACGCTCGAGGACCGCGAGCGCATCTTCAACCTCGGCTACTTCACCTGGGTCGAGCAGCAGGGGACCTCGATCG
>Ga0214473_10009037_pt1 | contig 11783 bp, 11 predicted proteins | sample RVTome_7_FD_203509 | JGI IMG/M metagenome (GOLD analysis project Ga0214473, IMG submission 203509) | Soil microbial communities from uranium-contaminated site in the Upper Colorado River Basin, Wyoming, United States - RVT98D197 | ecosystem: Environmental > Terrestrial > Soil > Contaminated >...
GGTTGCATTTCCCTTGTCCGAATATCCTGCCGTCGCGCCGGGATTGTGGCGCGAGGGCCAATTTCTGCGCTCCACGACGCTTCTTTGTCCCTGCGTCGGAGCGATTACCCAACCGGGCCGCTCAGAGCGAGTGTTGATGCTCAGACCAGCGGTCTCTTCGGTCGTCGAAGGACATTCTACCCGATTCGGGCGATTCGGCGCTGCGGTACCTTCGGCGCTGGGTCACGCGCCCATCGGCGCGCGGTCTACGTCGGCCACCGAGCACGTGATGCATTCGACGCATCACCTGCGGGCCACAATCGGGAGCGGCGGGTGTGACGATTGGTAAAGCCGCTGATTCCCACGCGGCTGATGCGATCTGACATATCACCAAGTGCCGTGCGGGCTTGTCAGCGTGGTCTCATCACGCTCTTTCGCGGGTCGGCGTGGCCGTGTAGGGGAAAGACAATGCTGCGACAGCAGGTGATGCGCCAGACGAATAGCGGGCTAAGGTTCGCCGTTCGCGCGGCCACCGCCACCGGCCAGGGCGCGCAACGCGGCCTTCTTGGCGCGCTTGCCGGCCTGGTACGCGGCCAGGGCCTGGGGCGAGTCGACGTCGCCCAGCGTTGGATGCTTCGGCACGACCTCTTCCCAGCCGGGTGGCTTGACGCCCAGCCGCTTGCCGATGATGGCGATGAGCGTCTTGGCCTTCATCTCGCCGATGCCCGGCAGAGCCAGCAGGCGCGCCTCGAGGTCCTTGCCGCTCACGGCCTCGCGCCACACGCGGCCGGCGTCGCCACCGTAGTCGCGCACGATCGCCGCGCACAGATCCTGCGTGCGGTGGGCCATATTGGCCGGGAAGCGGTGCAACGCCGGCCGCGTCTTGAAGGCATCCTCCAGCGCGGCCGGATCCATCGCCGTGATGCGCGCCGGGTCGAGCGTGCCGATCCTGCGGCGCAGCTCCCATGGGCCGGAGAAGGCCTTCTGGAGGGACACCTGCTGGTCGAGCACGAAGCCGATTAGCAGCGCGTTCGGATCGTCAGCCAGCAGCTGGTCGGCCTCGTCGTTGCCGGTGAACGGCAGCAGCGGCGGCGCGGCATTAGGCATGACGGCGATCTTACCCGCCGCGACATTGACCGAGGGTGCGATGATCGGGGCGGGGGAAACGGGATAGGGAGGAGCGACTCGATGACTGACCCACAGGCTGCGCCGCCCGCAGCACCGGCACCCGGCGCGAGCATGCAGATGCCAGGCTTCCTGGCATCGCTGGGCCGGGCAGAGTTATTCATGGCCGCCGGGGCGGCATTGATCGTCATTACCGGCCTGCTGTTCACAGTTGTCAGCGGCTACTACGTGACAGATTTGCCTTTTGCCGCCGCGGCGGTGGCGGTTGTCGCGATCCTGATGCATCGGCGGATGCCGGCCGGCTTGGCGGCCAACTACAACTGGCTGCTCTTGGGACTTGCCGCGCTCGTCGTCGTGATCGCCATCCGAAGCTTGCTCGGCGACCTGGTGTACATCGTGACGCCTCCTGCAGGACTGGGCGCCGGACGCCTCATCGGCATGCTGGGCCTATATGTCGGCGCGGCGCTGATGGGCTTCGGTGCCTGGCAGCTATGGGGCCGCAAGGCATAGCCGGGACTCGTCAACCAAGCTCCTTTGCCATGAGGACCGCTCGCTCGACATAGCCCAACGACAGGTAAAGCCGGCGCGCGACGGTGTTGCCGCCGAAGACGTTGAGCTCGATACGACCTATGCCGCGTGCGCGCGCCTCGTCCTCTGCGAGCAGCATCGCCGCACGGCCCAGGCCGCGGCCGCGCTGTGCCGGGTCGACGTGGATGTCGTAGACGAACAGCGCGCGTCGATCGTCCAGGACCCGCTCGGCGAGCCACAGACGGCCCACGGCCGCGCCGCCCTGCTCCAGGACGTAGATCGCGTGGCCGGGTGTGGCGAGGCCAGCGGGCAGGACGCGCTCGATGTCGTCGTGCGCCTTGCGCCGCGCGGCGGCAGGTGGCGTGTCGCCGTTCTCTGCTATGTCACGCGCGTAGTCGGCGATCTCCTCCTCCCGCCACGCGGGGTATTCGTCCGCGCGCAGCGGCCGAAGCGCGAGCTCGCCGTCGGCCATGCGCGGCGACTAGCCGGCCGCCGGCTCGGCCGCTTTCACGCCGAGGCCGACGGGGCAGGACACGCCGGTCGAGTGGTCGGGGCAATAGCCGGAGGGGTTCTTGGCCAGGTATTGCTGGTGGTAGTCCTCGGCGAAATAGAACTCGGGCGCGTCGACGATGTCGGTCGTGATCTGCCCGAAGCCGGCCTTCGAAAGCTCGCGCTGGTAGGCGTCCCGTGACGCCTCGGCGGCCCGCTTCTGGTCGGCCCCGTAGGTGTAGATCGCGGAGCGGTACTGGGTGCCGGTGTCGTTGCCCTGGCGCATCCCCTGGGTGGGGTCGTGCTCCTCCCAGAAGTGCTTGAGCAGCTCGTCGTAAGACACCTTCCCTGAGTCGAACACCACGCGCACCACCTCCGCGTGGCCGGTCTTGCCCGAGCAGACCTCCTCGTAGGTCGGGTTGGGCGTATAGCCGCCGGCGTAGCCGACCGAGGTCGAGGTCACCCCGGGCACATTCCAGAAGGTCTTCTCGACGCCCCAGAAGCAGCCGGCGCCGAACATGGCGATGTGCGTGCCGTCCGGGTAGGGCGGGCGGAGTGACGCGCCGTTGACGAAGTGGCGCTCGGGCACGGGCATTGCCGTCTGGCGCCCGGGCAGGGCCGCGTCGGGGGAGGGCATGCTCAGCTTGTCGCGGTTGAACAGGAACATGGCGAAAAACACTCCGAACCTACAGGAAATTGGGATTCTAGCCATGGGTACGCGCGCCAGACGTCATTGGATGCGGCGTGAGAGAATCTTCGTGCCGTGAATACGGGGGAGATGCCGCGAGCCACCCCGCGCCGCTTAGCCGCGCCCGTGCTGCTGGCCATGCTGGCCTGTGTCGCGCTGGCTGGCGTACCCGGGGCTGCGCGACCGGTCCATGCCGCGGACACAGACCTCGCCGGCATCGACGTGTCGCACTGGCAGGGCCAGATCCGCTGGATCGACGTCGTCGCCGATGGGGTCGACTTCGCCATCGCCAAGGCGACTGAGGGACGGCTGTACCAGGATGACCAGTACGCGCGCAACAAGGAGCGCGCCGAGGCGCTTGGCCTGCCGTTCACCGCGTACCACTACGCCCACCCCGACAACACGGCCAACGACGCCGTGCTCGAGGCAGACAACTTCGTCGACACCGCCGATCTGGGCCTGGGCAACCTGCGCCCGGTGCTCGATCTCGAGGAGTCGGGCGGTTTCGGCGTGCGCAAGCTGCGGCGCTGGGTGAAGGCCTGGCTGGCCGAGGTGGAGGCGCGCACCGGCGTCAAGCCGATCATCTACACCTCGCCGTCCTTCTGGCACGACAAGATGGGCAACAGCCGCTGGTTCGCCAACAACGGCTACGCGCTGTGGATCGCCCACTGGCACGTCGCGGCACCGCGCGTCCCGGCGCGCAACTGGGCTGGCCACGGCTGGACGATCTGGCAATACGACAACTGCGGCAGCGTCGCCGGCATCGATGGCTGCGTCGATCTCGATCGACTCAACGGGACCAATATCGATGCGCTGCGGATACCGAGCGGCTAGCTCAGCCCTCGTCGGGGTTGGGCTGACCGACCGGCGGATCGAAGAAGACGGCCACGCGCCGGTCGGGCGCGTCCTCATCTGGCGCGTGGAGCGTGAAGCCGCCGCCGAAGTGCTGGCGCAGGCCGCGCCGCAGGTCGTGCACGGTCCGATTGGTCAGTGCGACGTCGGCCACGCCGGCTGCGCGCAGCGCCACCTCGCTCGACGGCCAGAAGCGGGCGTAGACGTGGATTGCCACGAACCCCTCCGCTTGCCAATAGATGCGCACCGAGCCGTCGTCCTCCACGTGCCAATTCTGGCGCGCCCCGTACGAAAGAGCAGGTTGCCTGTTATGCCGGGGCTCAGGCACGCTGTCAGCCTGCCGTGACGCGCTCATACCGCCTGCTGCCGCTGGCCGTCCTGCTCTCCGCCACTCTTGTTGCGCCTGGCCCGGCCGCGGCCGCCGGCGAGCCCCCTGGGTACGAGTACCTCCACACCTACGCTGAGATGAAGGAGGGCATCGACGCCGCCGTCGCCGCCCATCCGGACATCGCCGCCAGCTTCTCGATGGGCGTCAGCTACGAGGGTCGCCAGATCTGGGGCATCAAGATCAGCGACAACGTCGCGACAGATGAGGACGAGCCGGAGGTCTTCATCAACGCCCAGATGCACGCCCGCGAGCGGAGCTCTGGCGAGCTGGCGATGTACCTGATCGACCTGCTCACCTCGGGCTACGGCGTCGACGGGCGCGTGACCGACATCGTCGACGGTCGCGAGATCTGGATCGTGCCCATGGTCAACCCAGACGGCGCCGAGTACGACATGTCCGACGGAGTCTTCCGCCATTGGCGCAAGAACCGCCAGCCGATCCCCGGCTCGAGTGCCGTCGGCGTCGATCTGAATCGACAGTTCGGCTTCAAGTGGGCTTGCTGCGGCGGCGCCAGCAACGATCCGTTCGCCGACAAGTACCGCGGCCCCGAGCCGTGGTTCGCGCCCGAGACACGCGCCTACCGCGATTTCGTGCTCAGCCGCGTCGTCGACGGGCAGCAGCAATTGAGCGTCATCCTCAGCCTTCATGCCGCGGGGCGGTTGGTGCTGTGGCCGTTCAGCTTCACCAAGAAGGATCGGCCGCGAAGGATGCCCTACGACGACTGGCGCGCTTTCGTGGCCATGGGCCATCAGCTCGCCGACCAGAACGGCTATCGCGCGCAGCAGGGCAGCGACCTGTACATCGTCGACGGCGACCAGGACGACTGGGCCTACGGCACGCAGCGCATCTTCGCCTTCGCTTTCGAGCTCGCACCGGGCAAGCCTCGGCGCGGCGCCCCAACGCTGGCCCAGCTCCAGGCCGACCAGCAGAGCAACCGGCCGGCCGTGCTCCTCGCCCTCGAGCTGGCCGACTGCCCCTACCGTGCCGCCGGCGCCGGCCTGGCGGCCAAGCACTGCGCGAGCGGCTGATGAGATCGATGCACCAGGCAGCCGTCGTCGCCATCGTCCTGCTCGGCGCGGCGCTGGCGCTGCCCGTCCCCGGCCGCGCCGCAACCACGAGCGGCTTCCCGGTCGGCTACGGCGGCTATCACACCTACGCCGAGATGGTCGATGAGCTCGACGCGGTCGTTGCCGAGCATCCGGACATTGCCGCCAAGATCGCTCTGCCGCCCACAGGTGCGACGAGCTACGAGGGGCGCACGATCTGGGCGCTCAAGATCAGCGACACCGTCGGCGCTGACGAAGACGAGCCGGAGGTGCTGTTCGACTCGCTCACCCATGCGCGCGAGCACCTGACGGTGGAGATGGACCTGCACTTGATCCACCTCCTGACCGACAACTACCGCGCCAACGAGGGAAACATCGACACCCAGCTCGAGGCGCGCGCGACAGACATCGTCAACAGCCTCGAGATCTGGGTCGTGCCGATGGTCAACTCTGATGGCGGCGAGTGGGATATCGCCACCTCCGACTTCCGGAACTGGCGCAAGAACCGCCAGCCGGTCGCGGATGGCGTCAAGGGCATCGACCTGAACCGCAACTACAGCTTCAAGTGGGCGTGCTGCGGCGGCTCGACCGGCCGTCCCGGCAGCCTCTACTACCGCGGCCAGCGGCCGTGGCAGGCGCCCGAAGCGGCAGCCATGCGCGACTTCGTGCTCAGCCGGGTGGTCGGAGGCCGGCAGCAGATTCGCGCCTCGATCAGCTGGCACAGCTTTAACGAGGAGATCATGTGGCCCTACGGCTACACCTACGCCAATCTGCCGCGGACCATGAGCGCGGACGACCTGACCGCCTTCCGCGCGCTGGGCGAGGGGATGGCCGAGCTCAACGGCTACACCGCGCAGCAGTTGAGCGACCTGTACATCCAGGACGGGACGAGCATCGACTGGCTGTATGGCGATCAGCGCATCTTCGCCTTCATCATCGAGCTCTACCCGACCGACAACTCGCACGTGGGCGGCTTCTACCCGCCCGACTCGGTCATCATCCGCGAGACGACGCGCAACGACCAGGCGATGCTGTGGTTCCTGGAGAACGCCGATTGCCCGTACCGCGCCGCGGGCATGGGTGACACGCACTGCGGGCCGCTCAATGACGACTTCGAGACCGGCCGCGGCTGGCAGGTGGATCCGCAGGGCAGCGACAGCGCGACCGGCGGAGCCTGGCAGCGCGCCGCGCCCCAGAAGAACTACACGTCCGCCGGCGTCAAGCAGCGCGCCTACGGCTTCAGCGGCCTGGCCGCGCTGGTCACCGGCGCGCGCCGTGGCGGCTCGGCCAACGCCAACGACCTTGACGGTGGCAGCTCCGTCCGGTCCGTGCCGGTCAAACTGGGGAGCGCCGGCAGCACCGGTTGGACGCTCAGCCTGCGTTACACCTTCGCGCATGACGCGCGCTCGAGCGCGGCCGACTTCCTGCGCGTCTCAATTGACGGCACGCCGGTGTTCCTGCAGGCGGGTACGGCGGCTAACCGCAACGCCGCATGGACGGCGCTCAGCGTCGACCTCGACGCGTTCGCCGGCCAGACCGTGCGCATCCTCATCGAGGCGTGCGACTGCGCCGCTGACAGCCTGGTCGAGGCGGCGATCGACGACGTGCGCGTCTACCAGGTGCCTTGAAACACCCCTGTTATGCGCCTGATATGGACTCCGGTCTATGGGCCGGAGTAGCATCAACGTCTAACGAGGTGCGAGCGTGACCAACGAGCGCAACCGCCGCCATTCATGGCCAGATCGGAGGAACGCGGACGTCGCAACGTCGCGCGTCCTGCCCATCAGCGCGGATCGATCGGAAGGCGCAAGCAACCTCGCCACCCAGCCCCGAGCGGGCAACATCAGCAGCGATACCCGCGCCGGCATCTGAGGGTGGTCCGGGCCGGGTGCGGACCGTACCGTCCGCCGCGCGGATCACCAAGCGACCCAGTGGAGACCCACGCTCGTTCCCGGAGTGTGGGTCTTCTGATTCGGAGGGACGGTAGTTCGCTAGGTGGTCTCGGTCACCTTGGCGATGGTTCGCGGCCGGTCGGGATCGAGCCCGCGGGCGACGGTCAGGTGGTACGCGTACAGCTGGCCGGGGATGATCTCGACCACCGGCGACAGCCAACCAGGGATGTCGGCCGGAAGAGGCAGCCCCTCGTCGAGCGCGAGGGCGGCGTCGGCATCGCTGATGACCAGTAGGCGCGCCCCGAATTCGTGGCGCAGCCGGGCCAGCACCTCGAGCTGGCCCTCGAGCGCCACGCCCGACGGCGCCACGGCCAGGACCGCGAAGTCCGGCTCTGCCAGGGCCAGCGGACCGTGCTCGAAGTCGGCCGTGGAGTACGGCTGGACCAGCAGCTGGGCGAGCTCCTGGAGCTTGAGCGACCACTCGCGCGCCGTGGCGTATGCGTAGCCGCGGCCCAGCACCACGCCGTGCGTCCGCGACGCGTGGCCGGCGCTGATGGCGCGCGCCGCATCCTCCGTCGCCAGGGCGGCGGTGGCAAGGTAGGGCAGGCGGGCCAGGTCGGCCGTCTCCATGGCCGAAGCTGCGTCGAGCGCCGTCGAGAGCAGCGCCACGGCCAGCAGCTCGGCGGTGTAGCTCTTGGTCGCGGCAGTCGCCCGCTCCGGGCCGGCAGCAAGGTCGATCACCTCGTCCGCTACCTCAGCCAGCGGCGACTCCGCGGCGTTGACCAGTGCGACCGTCAGCGCGCCCTGGCTGCGCGCCTCCTCGAGCACGGCCACGATGTCAGGCGAGCGGCCCGACTGCGAGATGCCGATGACCAGCGCGTCGCGCATGTCCGGCCGCGCGCCATAGAGGGTGATCGTCGACGGCGCGGCGAGCGCGACCGACAGCGAGTTGCGCACGGCGAACAAGTACTGCGCGTAGAGCGCGGCGTTGTCCGACGTGCCGCGCGCGGCAATGACCGCGAAGCGCGGGCGCCGAGCGCGCAGCGCTGCCGTCAAGCCGGCGTACGCGCGCGGCGCAGCGTCAAGCAGGCGGGCCAGAGCCCGCGGCTGCTCGAGGATCTCGTCGCGCAGCGCCATCCTCAGATGCTCACCGGCTGGCCCAGGCGCAGGCCATGGCCGCGCGGGTGCAGCCCCGCGATCCCGACCGGCAGCCGGCCCTCGAAATCGCGCTCGCCGAAGAGCGCGGCGGCCAGCGCTTCCATCGTTGGCGGGAGGATGCCGAAGGAGCAGACGTGGGTGACCGACTGAGGGTAGGCAGCCAGGTCCCACGGGGTGCGCACCGAGATGGTGACTACCGGCCGGCCGAGCGAGATCAGCGCGCGCGCGAGCTCCGCCTGGGCCGGGCGCAGGTGGGCGGCGTCCGTGCCGAGCAGCACCAGGTCGGCACTCGCTGCCCGCTCTCGAAGCGCGGCGATCTCCGTCGCGTCCGGCTCGACGCTGGCCACGACGCTGTTGGTCGCGGAATGGCGTCGCCGGACTGCCTCGGACAGAGTGGCCCGAACGGTCGATGTCGTGTCGGCCGGTGTCAGATCGGCCGGCTGGGGCTGGATGACCAGGACGCGCTGCTCCGGCGCAAGCCGCAGCGGCAGCAGCCCGGCATCGTCGCGCACCAGGGTGATCGAGCGTCGCGCAAGCTCGTCCGCCAGCGCCCGGTGCTCGGAGCAGCCGACCACCCCGATGTCGGGCTGGTCGAAGCCGGCCAGCCAGAGCCGCAGGTCAGCCAGGCGTTCGATCGGTGCCCCATCTCCGTCAGTAACCGGCTCGTAATCGAGCAGCGGCACGACGGGCGTGCCCAGCAGCAGGTCTTCGCCGGCTGCCATGGCCGCGGCCAGAGGATCGCCGTCGCCAGCACCGGCGGTGACGGCCGCCATGTCGAGCGCGTCCGTGATCGTCAGGCCGGTGAAGCCCAGCTCGTCGCGCAGCACGCCACGCAACGCCCGAGGCGACAGGCTCGCCGGCAGTACGTCGGAGCCGGTGAGCGCTGGGACCGCAAGATGTCCGGCCATCGCCAGCCGCGCGCCGGCGGCGATTGCCGCTCGGAAGGGAGCCAGCTCGCGCCGTTCCAGCTGCTCGCGGCTGGCGTTCACGAGCGCCTGTGCGTGGTGCGTGTCGACCGAAGCGTCGCCGAGACCTGGGAAATGCTTGACCGTCGCCGCGACGCCCTCTGACTGGAGGCCGCGCACGGTCGCGGCGGCCAGCCGTCCGACCTCCTGCGGGTCATCGCCGAAGCAGCGGATGCCCAGCGCGGGGTTGGCAGGGTTGGTGGCCAGATCGCACACCGGGGCGTAGTTGACGTTGAGGCCCAGGGCGCGCAGCTCGCGCGCCGTGGCCGCCGCGACCCGCTCGGCCAGTTCCTCGTCCGCGGCCGCACCCAGCGCCATCGCGCCGGCGAACGCCGTCGGGCCGTCACCGGTGGCGTTGAGCTGGCCACCCTCCTGGTCGGCGGCGATCAACAGCGGCCGGGCGTTCGCCGGCGCCGCGGCCTGGAGCGCGTCCGTCAGGGCGCGCAGCTGCTCGAGGGAAGCGACGTTCCAGTGACGGAAGAGCGTCACCCCGGCATACCGCCGCGCGCCCAGTGCGGCGCCGACCTGTGGCGGTAGCACGGTGCCGGCGAAAGCGACCATCAGTCGCTCCGCGGTCATGACTTGACGGAGCCGGCCAGGATCCCTCGCACGAATGAGCGCTGGAGCAGCAGGAACACGGCGAGTGGCACGAGCATGGTCAGGAACGCCGCCGCGGTCAGGACATGCCACTGCTGGCCGCGGGTGCCAACCAGCTGTTGGAGAGCGACGGGCATGACCTGTACATCCGGGCTGACGCCGAGGAAGACCAGCGCCACGAGCAGGTCGTTCCAGACCCACAGGAACTGGAAGATGGCGAACGCGCCGAGTGCCGGTACCGACAGCGGCAGCACGATCGAGATGAAAGTCTGGAAATGTGACGCGCCATCGATGGCGGCCGACTCGAACAGATCGCGCGGCAGCTGCGAGATGAAGTTGTAGAGCAGGAAGATCGCGAGCGGCAGTCCGAAGGCGGTATGCGTCAGCCAGATGCCGAGGAACGTCCCGTTCAGCTGGAGTCCCGTGTAAAGACGTACGACAGGGATGAGGGCCATCTGAATGGGCACGACCAGCAGCCCGACCACGATCGCGAACAGGATGCCCCGGCCGGGGAACTTGATCCAGGCGAAGGCGTAAGCGGCGAAGGCGGCCATCGTGATGGGAATGGCCGTGGAGGGAATGGTGACGATCAGGCTGTTGAGGAACGCGTTGCCGATGCCCTCGGCGCCAACCACGTTGGCGTAATTGGCGAGCGTCCACTGGCCGGCTCGGAGCGGATCGAGGAGCGCGTCCCACCAGCCGGTCGTTGTGATGTTCCGCGGCTCACGGATCGAAGTCACGAGCAAGCCAAACGTCGGGATGGACCACAGCGCGCAGATGGCGATGACCGCGATCCGCAGCGGGGCGCGCTGCACGAACGCTGGCCGCCAGGCGCTCCGGGCGGGGGCCCGCTCGACAGACCGCGCCGGAGCGGTCATGCCCCGATCCCCTGCTGGCGGAGGTTGCGCAGGTTGACGTACATCACCGGCAGCACCGCGATGAAGAGAACGACAGCGAGGGCCGCGGCTCGGCCGTCATTGAAGTACTGGAACATCTCGCGGAACATGCGGTTGGCGACGACATCGGTGTCGAACTGGCCACCGGTCATGACGTAGACGATGTCGAAGATCTTGAGCACGGCGATGGCGATGGTCGTTGCCACGGTGATGATCGAGCCCTTGATGATGGGCACGATGACCCCGAAGAAGAGCTGACGCTCGCTGGCGCCGTCCAGACGGGCGGCCTCGATGACCTCGGTCGAAACGCCCTTGATGGCGGCCGAGAGCACCACCATGGCGAAGCCTGTCTGGAGCCAGATCATGATGATGATCAGCGCGAACGTGTTGATCGGTGGCGTCTGGATCCAGGCGATGGGTTCTCCGCCGACACCTGTCCAGATGGCGTTGAGAAGACCGTACTGGGGGGCAGCCGGCGGGCGCCATGTGTATATGAAACGCCAGATGACCGAGGCGCCAACGAGCGAGATGGCGAGCGGCATGAAGATGAAAGTCTTTGCGAGCGCTTCACGTCGGACGCGGTCGACGAGGCCGGCGATGAGTAATCCCAGGCCTACGCTGCCCGCCGTCGCAACGACGAGCCAGACGACGTTGTTGCGCAAGATCTCCAGGAAAGGCGGCGTCAACAGTTCGCCGTAGTTCTTGGCCGCGCCGCCGTCTTCGGTCAGGCTCATCAAGATCGTGGCGATGGTCGGATAGACGAGGAAGACGCCCAACAGCGCGATGGCCGGCAGGACGAAGACCCACGGGATGATCCGGTCTTGCCAGCGCGGTCGCATGAGCCCCACGAATGCGCTGATCCCGGTGTACAGGAGCCAGATACCGCCCACGCCCACGACCAGCGCCACAAGCGCGAGGAGGACCTTGGCCAACCCCTGGTCGCCTACTCCTCGACGCAGGGCATCCGCCCCTCCTGTGTTGCCGAACATGTCGTAGATGGCAGCCAGCAGATTCGCCGCGCCCTGGCGGTCGGCCAGGAACGCCAGTCCGACGGCGATGATGGCGAGGCCCACGACGGCCCCGAACGGCAGGAGGAGACGCTGAAGCACCTCGGTTCTGCGTCGCTGCGTGACCCCGACCGCCAAGAGAGGCCCTCCCTTGTCCTCGCTGGTCCACATAG
>Ga0214473_10009038_pt1 | contig 11782 bp, 16 predicted proteins | sample RVTome_7_FD_203509 | JGI IMG/M metagenome (GOLD analysis project Ga0214473, IMG submission 203509) | Soil microbial communities from uranium-contaminated site in the Upper Colorado River Basin, Wyoming, United States - RVT98D197 | ecosystem: Environmental > Terrestrial > Soil > Contaminated >...
GCGGTGGCACGCCCACTTCAGGCGGAGGATCTCGCGCGTGGTACGCATGGATAGTCGCTCAGCGGCCACAGGGTCCCTCCTGGTGTAGGTTCCAGGCAGGATACCCCAGGACGCGGGCTATCCAGCGCCATTCTTCGCTCCGTCGGGTGGCCGGCTTGCGCCGGAATGGGTGGCCGGCATCCCCCGGAACGGCCGGCCGGCATGGACCGGAACAGGCGGCCGACTTGGGCCGGAATACGCAATATCCACCCAATTATGGTGTTTTGACGTTTTTGTCTTGACACTCGCCCAGATGAAGTTAGAGTGAGGATGAACCTAACAGGAAGGAGGAACCCATGAGACAGGCCATCGGATACTGCCGGGTTTCTACCAAGAGGCAAGCAGGGGAAGGAGTGAGCCTTGCGGCACAGCGAGAGAAGATCAAAGCCTGGGCGAAACTCAACGAGCACACACTTCTAGCAATCCACACAGACGCCGGTAAGTCCGGGAAGCGTCAGGACAACCGGCCCGCTTTACAGGAAGCCCTCACCCTTGCCTGCAAAAAGAAAGCGGCCCTGGTTACCTACAGTTTGAGCCGTGTATCACGGTCAGTGCAGGACTGCTGCACAATTTCGGGACGGCTGAGCAAGGCCGGGGCGGACTTGGTGAGCTTGTCGGAGAAGTTGGATACCACGAGCGCGGCGGGAAAAATGATCTTCCATGTCCTGTCGGCTTTTGGTGAATTTGAACGAAACCTCGATTCGGAACGCATACTGGCTGCCATGTCCTACGTGAGGAAGCAGAACCGACGAATCAGTGCGGTGGTCCCCTTCGGATACCGCGACAACGGAACCTGTGTTACAGAAAACGGGAAGACGAAAAGGATTATTGCTCTGGTGCCCGCCGAGCAGAAAATCATTAAGAGGATGAAGGCACAGCGAAGGCGCGGCGTATCGTTCCGGGAGATCGCTTCATCTCTGAACCGGCGCGGTATCACACCGAAGGTCGGGACCACCTGGTACCATTCCACCATTCGCGGCATCCTTCGACGGTCGGACCGCTTGGCGAAGGCTGCATAGGAGAAAAGACCCATGGGCAAGAAACCACTCACCAAGACCCAACAAGCCAAGCTTGACGATCTGGCGAAAACCCTGCGTGGCGCAGACCGGGCGGTGCTCAATGCAGTGCTGAGGAAGGGGAAGAAGCTTGATGTTCGGGTGTCCGAGGCTACGTTGCGGGAGATTCGACAAGAGGCCCGGCGTCGGGGGATGACCGTTTCCCAGTATATCCTGCACCTGCACGCAAAGGCCATGCGGCGGGAATGAGGGGACTCCATGAAACGCGAACTCGAAACCGAGAACGGTTACCCGCTCCTGGAATGTGCCTCTGCCCTCCAGAAGACCATCCGACGCGGGATGGAGGTCGAGGCGATGTTCTGGGCGACGGAGCTTGAGACCAGATACCACAACTACCTCTGGACCCGGCTGACGGCCATCGTCAACGAAGACATCAGCCTTGCCTCACCTGAGACCTTGATCCTCTTCGAGGTCTTCCGGAACCAGTACCAACTGCTTCGAGAGAAGAGCCGTGGCACCTCCGAACGCATGGTCCTTGCCAACGCAATCCTGGCTCTATGCCGGGCACCGAAGACGCGGGTGGGGGATGACCTGCAAACGATGGTGTACCGGAAACGCATCCAGGAAGGGTGGCGCCTGGAAATGCCCGACTACGCCCTGGACCGACACACGGCCAGGGGCCGACATATGAAACGGGACTACACCCATTGGCACGAGGAAGGGCTGAAGCTCGTGAACGAGACCCAAGGACTGAACCCCTACGCGGAGGAGGCCAGACACTTGCGAGAGAAACACGGGCCGATGCCGAAGACGGAGAAGACCGCGAAGACGAAAGGGGGTGAGACGGAGACGTCGGACCTGTTCGGGACGGAGGAAAAGTAGAACCCCCGCGTCAGGGGAAACTGACCGGGGGCAGGCCCACGTCACCCACTCGAAGGAGGTAGCCATGAGCAGCGTAACTGTAGCACACCGACCAGCACCACTTCAACCCTCGAAGAAGGGCCTGTCCGATGCAAAGGTCATCGAGCGATCCAGGGAATTCGGGAAGGCCGATCCGTCCTGGCACGGACCAGGGCCGGTTGGACTTCGCCATTTCCGGGCCGCCTACGATCCCAACGCAGTGTTGGGCCAGGCTTTCTATCGGTAAACCAATGGGCAGGCGGGGGATGCGCTCTCCTGCCTGCCCACACACCGGGCGAAAAGCCCAAGGAGAGAACACAATGAAGACGACAACCGCACACCCCGACCTCGCTACCCTGGAATCGAAAGTGACCCTCCTGGTCAATTCCGCACGTGGGCTGATGCTTGACCCGGTGGGCGATCCTCCAGGCGAGGAGGAACTGACCGCCCATGCGGACTTGTGCGAGGAGATCAAGGCCATGGTCAAGCGGACAGTCGAGGCGTGGCCGGACAGGACGGGTAAGTAGCGACAGGACACCAACCTCTCCGAGCGGCGGGCGTCTTCGGACTCCCGCCGCTCTCTTTTTTCCCTGCCGGTCGCCCGCCCCTCTCTATCCGACCGGGAACCCCACGGACCCACGGGGAACCTTACCGCCCCAGGACCCCACGGACTCCCAGGACGGGGACCGGACACCGAGGGAAGACCAGGAACCTCCGGACCGGACCCAGGACCCCAAGACCACCCAGGACCCTGGACGGGGACCCGGACCCTTCCGGACCCACCAGACCCGGACGGGACCCCAGAACTCACAGGACCTACCACGGACCCCAGGACCCCCACGGGGAAGACCCGGACCCCAGACCGCAGACGCCCCCCAACCTGTGCCCAGGGGACGTGGAAGGGATGCGATAATTGCCACTTGACAGCATCGAGGGCATGATCGTATTGATGAATCATTAAGGACACTACAAGAAGGAAATTCGGGAAACCGAGGCCGCGCTAGGGTAAACCGGCGCGGTCACATTTAACGGCTCACGGAAGAACCGAGGCCGCGTGTGAAACAGACGCACGCGGCTTTTCGCTTTTTGGCGCTCTGTCACTGGGAGGTTCGCATGCTCCATCTTTCGCTGAGGGTGCCCGATGTTCTCGAAATGCCGCTCCGAAACGCTGCCATTCAAGAACGCCAGCAGCGAGGGGGAGGGCGAGTCTCGATGTCGGCACTGGTTGTTCGCATCCTGTCAGATGCACTGATGCGCGAGAAGGCGGGCGGCAAGAAGTAGCCGCAGGCCAATTGAGAGAGGACCATCGAGATGAAAACCCCTGAGATTTTTCATGCCGCCGCTCTGTCAGCGTTGAGGTCCTTCGAGGTCGGCCCTTTAACCTGGATCGGTGGGCTCGGGTACTTCGAGGTGAACGCAACGCCCGAAGAGGTTCGCGCCTGCTTTGACTCTCCCGAATTCCAAGCCGCCGAAAAAGTGTTCAAGGTCTATTACCGCCTCAAGCGTGAGGTTATGCGGCAGCGCGACCGCATCGAGGGGGGTCGCTGATGGCCAGGTACCGCAAGGTCTATGTCCGCATCTGGGTGGACGAGAAATTCAAGCTCCTCTCCACCCCCCCACCGTGCGGACAATTTCTCTTCCTGTACCTGCTCACAAACCCTGACACAGTGAACGTCCCTGGACTTTACCGAGCCGGGGAATTGGCGATGGCCGAGGCCCTGGGGTGGCCACTGGAAGGGTTTCGGGAAGCGTTTCTGGAAGTGTTGTCGCAAGGCATGGTCGAAGCTGACTGGAAGAACCGTGTGGTTTGGGTCCCGAAGGCGATCCACTACAACAAGCCGGACAATCCAAACGTCGTCAAGAGTTGGTCGGTCGCATGGGATGAGATTCCCGAGTGCGACCTAAAAGCCCAGGCACACCAGACACTTAAAGCCTTCCTTAAAGGGTTAGGCGAACCCTTTGTGAAAGCCTTTGAGGATGGTTGCCGAAAGCCTTTGGCAAAGGGTATGGCGAATCAGGAGCAGGAGCAGGAGCAGGAGCAGGAGAAAGAACAGGAAGAAGAGAGAGGGGGCACGCCCCCCTCACCCCCCACCCCTCCCGGCGTGGAATCGGTCCAGAAGCCCCAAGCGGATTTCGGACCAGACGAACTCGCGACCCTGTGGAACGCGACATGTGATGGGCTGCCCAAGGCCACGGAGCTATCAGCACCACGACGGAAGAAGCTGATCGTCCGGCTTCGTGAACATCCACAGCAGGAATGGTGGGAAGCACTCTTTGAGAAAATCCAGAATACGCCCTTCGCCTGCGGAGACAATGACCGGGGCTGGCGGGTGGACTTGGGCTGGCTCACGGAGAACGGCGACAATGCCTTGAACGTCTTGGGGGGCCGGTATGATGGCAGGAAATCTCACGACCGGCGCAGGGTCAATGCAGGATGGGCAGGACAAGTCGAGGGCGAGGTTGAAAAATGAGCCCAGAAGACGGTCGGACGTGGGAGGAGATCATCGAGGACCTTCGGGACAAGTCCCCAGGGAGGGAACCAGGAACAGTGAGGTGCCATGTCTGCGGGACGGTCTATCGAGGATTGACGTGTCCGAAATGCTGACCCAGGTCCAAGACCCGGACCAGAATCCTGGCGATCCTGGACAGGAACAGGAACGACCAGCGGAGTCGGAAGAACAACCGTCAGAGGAGTCGAAGCGTGACCGCTATCGCTTGTGAGACGCCGAGCCTCCGATTCGTGAACATTGAATCCTGTGATTTGTCCACCTGCGGAAAGGTCTTGGCCCCGCAGGATCGGCTCAGCGGACTCCACGCGGAGTGTCTTGCTCAGCTACCGGCACCACGGGAAGAACGAAAGCGAACACGCCGACACAGCCGGCGTGAACGGCAACCTAAAATCGAGAGGACTTGAAAATGGCCGAATCTCTTCACCTCGCCGACGCTCTTGTACGAATCGTGACTGATTCATCAGGCGTCAAGGCCGGTCTTGCCGATGTCGAGAAACAGGTGGGTCACTCCCTCAGCGGGATTGAGAAGTCCTTGGCCGAGGGATTCATCAATGGCACTAAAACAGCCCGCGAGAACATGGGCAGCTTGGCCGAAACCGCAGGGGCAAAGTTTGGCCAGGTCGCGCAGTTCATCTCCAGCCCAGTGGGAGCCGTCCTGGGTCTCGGTGCGGTGATCGGCGCGTTCACCGTTTCCGCCACGAAAGCGGCTATCGAATTTTCGGACGGCTTCGAGCGCATTCCCCTGATCCTCAACAAGTCCGCCGAGAGTGTCGAACACCTCAAGGAAAAAATCCTTGCCATCACTCCAAGTATGGCTTCTGCTCGGCAAGAGGCCGAGGGACTGGCCAATATCTTTGCATCGGGATTCGGCGAAGAGGCCGGGATAAAGATTCTCGACACGGCGGCCAAGCTCTCCCGCGTCACCGGGACCGATTTGAACAACAGCATCGAGTTGCTGACCAATACGATGAACGCCTACGGCCTGTCAGCGGATGAGGCAACCCGCGTCTCTAACATCCTCTTCGGCGCCTTCCGCACAGCCGGAGGCCCTCAAGCCGTCCAGGAGTTGAACTCTGCCCTGGGACGGATCATCCCGATTGCCTCTGAGTTGAACATCCCCCTCGAACAAATCGTGGCGGCCATTGCTGCCTTCCGGGTGCAGACCGGCAGCACGACACGGGCGGCCATGGGGCTGGCCAATATTTTGCTGCTCCTTTCCAGCAACGCGCAGAAATTCCGCGACGAAGGCGTCAACATCCAGGGGGTCATCTCCGAGGGTGGGCTGATCGGTGCGTTGAATGCGCTCCGCACGGTTTCCCGTGGGAACATGGAAGACCTTAAGGCCATGGGGATCGAGGGTCGGACGGCGGCGGCGGTCTTTGCCTTGACCGGAGAGAAAGCTGACCTCCTGAAAGACAAGCTGGCCGAGGTCGGCGGCTCCGATGTCGGTAAGGGGCTGAACCAATTGGCTGGGGGCTTCCGCGAGCAGGTGATTCAACTTACCGACGCGTGGGACGACTTCAAGGTCTCATTTGGAACCATAGCGATTCCGCCACTCACGGCTGTTCTGAAGGCAGCCGTTGCGACGGTGAAGGGGGAATTTGGTGGAGGCGATCTCGCATCCTCCGTGGACGTGTCCACCTTGCTGGAAGAGGCGGGCAAGAAGGCCGTGGCCTCGGCTGGCAGCATTTCCGATGCCGTGCGCGAGAAGACGATCAAGGCCGTCGAACAACGGGTCACGACCGAGAAGGACGCCATCTCGGAAATGTCCTCGGCGGAACGAGCCAGCTACCGGGAACGCATTGAGGCGACCGGAAAGATGTGGCAGGACAACCTGACCGTCTCCGCCGATGCCCGCATGAAGGACCTGACTGGGCAAAAACAACTGGCCGACGCGAGCAAGGTCACGGCGCTGGACCTCCTCACATTTGATCGGCGCATTCTCGAAGAGCAATTCCGAACGTCCGAGGAAAAACGCCAGGCCCGCATCTCCACCATCAAGCAGGAGTTGCCCCTCTTGACCAAGGCCGGAGGCGACGAAAAGAAACTCCGGGAGCAGTTGCAGAACGAACTACGGAACCTGGAGCGCCAAGGTGTGACCGAACGGGCAACCATGGAAGGCAGCCTGACGACGATCCTCGCCAAGGAAACACAGACGCGGAAAGAACTCGCCGAGAAGGAGTTCCAACATCGCAGCGCCCTGGGCAAGACTTCTCTCCAGGAAGAGATCGCACACCAGCAGGCCATTGCCAGGTCTGCCAAGGCTGGGTCCGACGAACAGTTGAAGGCCTTGGAGCAAGCTGAGTCGAAGAAGAAGGAACTCCGTGAAGGGGGCCGCACCTCCGCCCTGGGCGTGGTCGGCGAGGTGAGTAAGCGCCTCGAAGAGAAGGGCATCACCGACGCCAGCCTTACCGATGTGCAGCGCGAGTGGATGAACATTATGAAGGAGCAGGCCCAATCGGTGAAGGATGTCGGCTTCGGATTCACAGGTGGTAGGACCGTCAACCTGGGTGATCTCCAAGGGGCGATTGAAGGCGCCGGGAAACTCGAACAGGGCAACGCAATGATGCAGAAGTTCGGGAGCTTCAAGGACCTTTTCCAATCGGCCCTCCAGACGGGTGGTGGATCGGTGACGGATCAGCTTGGCCTGACGCTTGGCGACTCCTCCGCCGCCATGCTTGCTGCCTTGGCCTCGCCCATAACGGTTCTCAAAGAAAGTGTGGATGAGGTTGTCATGTACGTGGAGAACAGATTCAACACCGGTACGACGAGGGTCGGAGAGATCATGCGCAGGAAACTCAAGGATGATCTTGTGCGCGATCTGATTGATGAGGCGAATCGTCTCTAACTGTTCGAGGCAATCGTGAAGGAACAACCATGAAAAACCTTGTGAATGCCCTGGCGAAAGTCTTGGGGCTCACCCTTGGTCTCGTTTGCCGGTTTCCCATCACGGCTCACCGGGGCGCACTGGACGTTCGTGTCGGGCATATGGCCCTCACTGGTCTCTTGATTCGGAAGGGCCTCATTGACCCCATCGAACTGAGGACCCTTGAAGATGAATGCCTCGCCGTCTTGATGTTGGAAGGCGCGGTGGGTGAGCACATCCCGGAAATCGAGGCCGCAATCGCAGACATTGAACGAAGCTGCGAGGAGGTGATCCGGGCCGCCGTGAACATGAAGGGGACTGAAGGGAGTGAGGGCAAGGGATTACCGTGATCGTTCTTCAACCGCTGTACGAAAACGACAGACACTACGCCCCAGGCGAGACGCTCACCACGACCGAGGAGAGAGGCCGTCGCCTGGCTGAGCTTGGATTGGCGAGCTTCGATACGTCGCCAGAATTCGTCGCAACCATACGAGCAAAGGTCGAAGCTCCGCAGACCACATCGGCGCCAAAGGTCTCGGAGGGCCTTTCGACGTTAAACACTGGTCGGTTCCTGGTGAAGTGACCGGCCGAAAGGAGAGGAACGTGCCGAACTACAGTATTGGACCACACCCCGGCGCTACGACCGTGAAATCCGACACTCGCCTTGTGGAGATCGTGGCCACTCCACCGAAGCCCAAGACCACATCTCCCCGCGCCCCCGTGCGGGCCTCGGCTACGTTCACGCCCGGTAGCAGGCATCGGTCAGTGTGCGCCCCAGGGTTGAGCTTTTCCTTCAGTTGCAAGTCTTGCGGGACCAGTGGCTTCTCAGCGTGCCAGACTGAGGGGACGCGCTGCCCAAGTTGCCACACCCCCTTGTCGTCTGCCGGGCCGCAGGATCGGGCGCTGCGGGGGAGGCGGTAGCCGTGAGACAGGTCACCTGCCCCCGGTGCAAGCAAATTATTGACGCCGACCAGCCGTGCGCCGTGTGTTTCGAATATCGGGCAAGCCCGCCCGAAGGAAACGAAGTGGCAGTCGCGTTTTCTTGTTCGCGGTGCATGGCGCGCGGGTTTGCCGCAGTAGCGGCCTGGTACCAGACGGCCATCGCGGATTGCCCTCGGTGCGGTGGAAAAATGCGTTGGCACGCCGACTTGAACAGATTCTTGACCTGCACGGAGGACGAACTGGCCTCACTCTCGCGGGGTGTGTCCGCTGTTCTCCCACGCGAGATCAACGGCGGCGTGGCAGGCGGCACGGCCATGATGAGTTTTCACTCTGCCCGCCCCAAGAGGCAGAGCGAGTGACCCCCCGCTGGCCGCACCCGTTCCTCTGGCCGATCTGGTGGCTGGCCGCTGTGCTCGCTCTCAGGCTGAGCTTGTTGTCACACTGAAACCTTTAACTGACGGAGGACACAGATCATGGCCCTTTTCACGAAGACCAGGACAGAGAGCGCACCCGTTGCAGACCCCACACCCGTCATCGAGGTTGCCCGCGAGCAGCCAGTGACCGTCGTTGCCATCGCCCCGTTGAGCGAAAGGGACGGACGCTACGAGATCGGGCAGAAGTTCACCACGACCGAATCCCGCGCCCGGCGCCTGATCGAACTCAACCTCGTGAGACCCTTCGACGCCTCCGCCCCGCCCCCGCCGAGGCTTGCCAGCGCCAAGGCAGCGGTAAACGAGGCTTACGAGAGACGGAAGATTTGCACCCGCGAAATCTCCCAAGCTGAGCGGGAAGTTGAGAATGCCAAGCAGCGGGTGGTGGAGACTGAAACCGCCATCGCCCAGGCCGCCGACCTGTCCGCCGTGAAAACCCACCAAACTTCCCTGACGGATGCTTTGACCAATCTCGAAGCGAGCCGACGCCTCCTGGCCAACGCCAAGAGCCGGGCAGACCAAGCGCAGCATGCCGAAGCGGATGCCCAGCGGACCTTGCGCCAGATCGAGCAGCGGATCGCGGAACTCACGGGGGCACTCATCCCCTCTGCCCGGAAAGCCGTCGAGCAGCAGCAGCAGGAGATCACGGCCCTACAGAGGAAGGTCGAGTACATCCGGGACAGCGGTATCCGGAACGCTGAAGCGGAGGTTGGAAAACTCCAGGCCGAACTCAGCTTCTTGGAGTAGGCTGACGTGCGGGTTACCAAGCGGTCACGGCGCGGCCAGCCTCAGCCCTCCGTCCAAGGCAGCCGAAACGGAAGAGCGCGGTTGACCGAAGTCCAGGTGCGCGAAGTCCTGGAAGATTTGGTGCTTGGGGTGCCGCAGGGCCGGATTGCCCAGCGGCTCGGCGTGTCGCGTGAACTCGTTTCAAAGATTGCCAGGCGGGAGCTTTGGAAGCACATCACCCGACCTGGGGGATACAGCGCCTAGGATCGCTTCGGAGCTAGAACCCTTACCTGGGTATGTGTCCAGCCGAGATCGGGCAAAAGGGGCTCGTTATATCCGGGGTCTGAGGGGGAACCATGGGGCGGTTGTTCAGGAACGGCGAAGAAAACGTCAGGGCGAAACTCACCGATGGGACTGTCCGGGCGATTCGGAAGCTCCACGAGGAAGGCTGGGGTCTCAAGCGGCTGGCCAGGCGGTTTGAGGTGACTACTGGCTGTATTCGCCCAGTGGTACGACGAGAAACGTGGAAACATGTGCACGAATCCCCCGATATCTGAGCAGGGCATCGTGGCCGACTTCCTGGTCTTGTCGAAGCGGGCTGGCTACTCCGACAAGGACATCGCGGCGAGCATGGCTGTGTGCAGGGGATACGAATGCGTCACTTTGCAAGAAAATGCAAGGGTTTCACGGACAAATCTTGAAGCCTCATTCTCCCTGGTATCACGCTGAACCTTGCAAAGGCCGCGAATAAAAGGGGTTAGAACACTGGGGGTTTTTCAGGTTTCTAGACCCCATAAAAAGGAAAGTGCCGAGCCAGGCGGGACGGGGCGGACCTGCGTGCAGGACGCCCACATGCGAGGCGGCATCTCGCCTCACCTGGCGGTGCAAGGGGAGACCGGGGGACATGGAGCCCCCGGCCCCCTTCAGACCTCCTACCTGGGATGAACGACAGTTGCATACTCAAGACGCGGGGCATACCCTGGAAACAAGCTTGACATCTCAGCCAACTCCGGGATACCGTTTCGCCCGCCCACTAGGGAGACCCCGGAGGGACTGGGTGACGCTCACAGACGCGATGAGCATGCTTGCCCGCCAGATGGGAGCCGAGGGGTGCAGTCCGGTCACCGTAGCAGCCTACCAGACCGACGTGCGATCTTTCGTGGGCTACCTGAACTCCGTTCGCGCTAAGGATACGGTTGGCCACTTCACCAGGGATCATGTCCAGGGCTGGATGATCGAACAGACCTCGAAGGGCATCCACCCGAACACCCGCAACCGACGCATGGCTGCCCTGGCCCGTCTCGCCAAATTCCTGGTCGGCATCGAGAAACTAGAGAAAGACCCCACGTTTGGGATCAAGCGGGCGAAGAAACCTCAGCGGGTGACACGGTATCTCCCCGCAGAGATCGCTACCCGCCTGATCCGTGCGGCTGGCCCCACCATCCTGTCGAAGCTTGGGCAGGACCGTCAGCCACACACGACCGTCATCTACCAGCACAGGAACGAGGCCATCATTCGCGTGCTGGTCCAGGGCGGCTTGAGGATCGCGGAGGTGGAGGGGTTGACCTTGATGCGGTTGCGGTCGGACGGGTTCATCGTCCTTGGGAAGGGCGACCGGGAGCGTACCGTCACCATGCCGGGGGCTGCGATGCGCATGCTTGAATCTTGGCTGGCCGAGCGCCGGGGCGGGACCGGCCCGGAGGATGCTGTCTTCACGAACCACGCCGGGGGGCGTCTGAGTAAAAAGCAGATTTACCGGGTGGTGTGTGATGCGGCCAAACGCCTGGAGCTTGAGGGAGTCCACCCCCACTCTTTGCGCCACACAATGGCCAGCCTACTCCGGGAGAGGGGGGTGGACCTGGACGTGATCCGGGATCGCCTGGGCCATGCGTCCATCAGCACCACCGAGCAGTACGTCCACGCGGTCCCGATTGGACAGGCAGAGGCAGCGGAGAGGTTGTCGGACCTCTGACCAGGGCCAGGGGATTGACGCCAATCCCTGGGCTGAGGACCGAGAAGGCCCCTGCATCCTGTGGGATGTCGTCAATCCGGCTTACAGGCCCTCTCCGGCTTTTTCATTACGGGGGAGCAGCAAGGTCATCGAGGTGCGTAGGGTGCACGGGAAGAGGACCATCGCCCAGGACAAGCTTGACCTGATTATTCGGCGGATCGTCGAGGTGGCAAAGCCGGAGAAGATCATTCTATTTGGCTCTGCGGCGCGCGGCGCGATGGGACCCAACAGCGATGTGGATCTTCTGGTCATCAAGCGCGGAGACTTCCACCGGGGGCGCCTCACCGGGGAAATCTATATGAACCTGTTTGGGGTAGGGGCGGCGGTGGACGTGGTGGTCG
>Ga0214473_10009039_pt1 | contig 11782 bp, 8 predicted proteins | sample RVTome_7_FD_203509 | JGI IMG/M metagenome (GOLD analysis project Ga0214473, IMG submission 203509) | Soil microbial communities from uranium-contaminated site in the Upper Colorado River Basin, Wyoming, United States - RVT98D197 | ecosystem: Environmental > Terrestrial > Soil > Contaminated >...
TCAAGCCCAAAACGAAGGTGATCGGCTGCTGGCCCCGGAACTCGCGGGTGATGTACGAGTCGCTGCGGGCGGGGCGCATCGTGCAGTTCCCGGAGCAGCCGACGCTCTCGGACGGCACGGCTGGAGGAGTGGAGCCGGGGGCGATCACGCTCGAGCTCTGCCGCTCGCTGATCGACGACTGTGCCCTCGTCTCGGAGGACGAGATCCTGCGCGCCCTGAACCTGCTGCTGACCCGGGAGCGCTGGCTGGTGGAGGGCGCTGCCGGCGTGGCGGTGGCGGGCTTCCTCAGGCAGAAGCGGAAGTTCGCGGGCAAGCACGTCGTCCTGGTGCTGTGCGGTAGGAATATCTCGGCGGAGAAGGCGAAGCGGATCTGGTCCGCGAAGGCCTCTGCGCCGATCCATCCAGGCTGAGGAGGTTTCCAGATGCGCCGCTGGCTGACGTTCGCTCTGCTGCTGCTCCCGGGCGCGCTCTCGGCCGCGCCGCCAGCCCGGCTGACGGCGATCAAGGCGGGCCGCCTGCTTGACGTCGCCGCCCAGAAGGTCCGCGAGAACGTGGTGATCGTGGTGGAGGCGGGACGCGTGAAGGAGCTCGTCTCCGCGGTGCCGCCCGGGGCCGGCGTGATCGACCTCGGCGCGCAGACCGTGCTGCCCGGCTTCATCGACGCGCATACGCACGTGCTGATCCAGGGCGACGCGACGGCCGACGACTACGACGCGCAGCTGCTCAAGGAGTCGCTGCCCTACCGGGCGTTGCGCGCCACGCGCGCGATGCGGATCGCGCTCGAGCACGGGTTCACGACGCTGCGCGACATCGGCAACGAAGGCGCGGGTTTCGCCGACGTCGACCTCAAGCGTGCGGTGGAGACGGGCGTCCTGGCGGGTCCGCGCCTCTTCGTGGCCACGAAGGCGCTGGCGCCGACCGGCGCCTACGGGCTTTCGGGCTACGCCTGGGAGCTCAGCGTCCCGAAGGGCGTCGAGATGTGCGATGGCGCCGACGCCTGCCGCCGCGCGGTGCGCGACCAGATCGCGCACGGGGCAGACTGGATCAAGGTATACGCCGACCGTTCCTATTACCGGCAGGGCGACGGCCAGATCCGCAGCCTCCCCAACTTCACACTCGAGGAGCTGATGGCCATCGTCGATCAGGCGCACCGAACGCGGCGCAAGGTCGCCGCGCATTCGATGACGCCAACCGGCCATGCCATCGCCCTGGCCGCGGGCGTCGATTCCATCGAGCACGGCGACGTGCTCGACGACGCCACGCTCGCGGCCATGGCCGAGCGCAGCGTCTACTGGTGCCCGACCCTCACGGTCTCCGCTTTCGTGGCCGGGCCTCGCAGCGTCACGAACCCGATCTGGAACGACCTGTTCGAGGCCAGCAAGGACTCGTTCCGCAGCGCGCTCAAGGCCGGCGTGCCGATTGTGCTGGGGACCGATGCGGGCGGCTTCGACTGGGACAAGGTCAACCAGGCCGAGGAGTTCCGGCGCTACGTGGAGCTCGGCATGACCCCATGGCAGGCGCTGCGCTCGGCCACCGTCACCGCCGCGGCGATGCTCGGCCAGGAGGGAATGCTCGGTGTCGTTGCTCCCGGCGCACGCGCGGACATCATCGCGCTGCGGGACGACCCGCTGCGCGACATCACGGCCACCGAGCGCGTCTCTTTCGTGATGAAGGACGGGGTGGTCGTACGATGAAGTTGCTCTTGCTTTCCGTAGCCGCCCTGGCGCTGGCCGCCGCGGTGTCCGCGGCAGCTCCGGACCTGCCCGCGGTGGCCTTCAACCACTTCTACGTGGTCGTGGACGCCGACAGCTACCGCGAGATCCAAGCCTCGTCCTTCATGACCGGGGAGCTCGCCCCCTTCGAGAAGCGCACGACCGTGCGTAACGACACGACCTACACGGGCATCTACTTCTACGGCCGCCGTACCTACTTCGAGTTGTTCGAGCCGGGCCCGATGGGAACGCCCGGCACGAGCGGCCTCGCCCTCGGCGTGGAGGCGCCCGGAGCCGGAGAGCGGGTGAAGGCTCTCTGGGCCGAAGCCCTGGGCGGTGCGGACGCGGGCCCGGTGACCCGCCGGACCGAGGCGGCGGAAGTGCCCTGGTTCGAGATGATCTACGGGAAGGGCGGCAGCGCCGGGTTGCGCGTCTGGCTCATGGAGTACCATCGCGACTTCCTGGCGCAGTGGTATCCGGATCTCACGCCGGCGCGCTCAATCACGCGGGCCGACGTGCTCGATCGCTACGTCGCGAAGATCGGCCAGGCTGCACGCCGCGACGCTTTCCTGATGAAGGACGTCGCTTGCCTGACCCTCGCCCTCGAGCCCGGTGACCGCGACCACCTGCTCAAGCATCTGCGCGCGATCGGCTACGCGGTGCGGGAGGAAACGGGCGACGTCCTCGTCAGCGGCCAGGACGTCCGCTTGCGGATCCAGCCTGCCACTGCCGAGCGGCGCGGCGTGACCGAGGTGGAGCTGTCGCTGCAGTCGGCGCCCGCCCGCGGCGGCGAGCAGCGTTTCGGCGCCACCCAGGTATCCCTGGAGCGCGCTCGCGGGGTGCTGCGCTTCGGGGCGACCAAAGCAGGGGCACGCTGATGCGCTTCGAGACGATCGCCGTCCACGCCGGCGGCGAGCCCGATCCCGCGACCGGCGCCGTGGCGCCGCCCATCCACCTCGCGACGACGTTCGAGCACGGCCCGGAGTCGGAGCGCCTGCACGGCTTCTACTACATCCGTGAGAACAACCCGACCCAGGCCCGGCTCGAGACGGCGCTCGCTGCGATCGAGGGCGGGGAGAGTGCCTTGGCCTTCGCCTCGGGCCTCGCCGCGGCAGCGGCGGCGCTGCAGGCGCTACCCCAGGGGTCCCACGTGCTGATGGCCGATGACGGCTACTACGACGTTCGCACCATCGCCCAGGAGTTTCTGCCTCGCTGGGGCGGTGAGGCGACGCTCGTCGACATGTCCGACCCTTCCGCGCTTCGGCGCGGTTTGCGGCCCACCACGCGCTTGCTCTTCACCGAGTCGCCCTCGAACCCTCTGATGAAGGTGGTCGACATCGCGGCGCTGGCGGAGATCGCGCATGCGGCGGGCGCCCTGCTCCTGGTCGACAGCACCTTCGCGACACCAGTGATGCAGCGGCCGCTCGATCTGGGCGCCGACATCGTGCTGCACTCGACGACGAAGTTCCTGGGGGGCCACAGCGACGTGCAGGGAGGTGCCTTGGTCTTCAAGCGGCGCGACCCGCTGTTCGAGCACGCCGCCCGCGTTCGGAAGGTGCTCGGCGCCGTTGCGTCGCCCTTCGGCTCCTGGCTCGTGCTGCGCGGTCTGCGCTCGCTGGCGTGCCGCGTCGAGCGCCACGCCGCCAGCGCGCTCGCCCTGGCCCGCGCGCTCGAGTCTCACCCCGCCGTGGACGCGGTGCACTACCCCGGCCTGGAATCGCACCCACAGCATGCGGTGGCGAAACGCCAGATGCGGGCCTTCGGGGGCATGCTGTCGTTCCGCGTTCGCGGTTCGCGCGCCGCCGCCGTCCGGGTGGTCTCGCGCGTGAAGCTCTTCACGGTCGCGACGAGCCTGGGCGGCGTCGAGAGCCTGCTCGAGCACCGCGCCTCGAGCGAGGGGCCGGGCTCGGCGACGCCCGAGAACCTGCTCCGCGTTTCGGTCGGCCTCGAGCATCCCGACGACCTGATCGAGGATCTGCAGCAGGCGCTGGCCTAGTTCCAGTAGTGCAGACGGGCGCTCGACCAGATTGAGCCACGAACGATCACTGGCGGGGGGCGCGCGCGGTCCAGGCCAACCCGGCCGTGAAGCCCCACTCACCGTCGGCGGCGCTCAACCCACGTCGTAGCGCCGCATCCCAGGCGAGACGTCGGCGCGCGTAGCGAAGCCCGGCCCGCAGCTCGTGTGTGCGGTCGATCACCGGATCGCCCTTGCCGGCGCGGCCCGCGACCTCGCCCAGCAGCGTGAAGCGCGCGCCGGCCGAGCGTTGCAGCGCCAGGCCGTAGGCGAGCAGGTCGTGCTGCGCGTGCGGCGTGAAGACCTGGTCGTGGATCGCGAGCCCCAGGTTCGCGTGCGCCGCGAGCCGCCCGAGCGACTTCGTGAGCAGGACCTGCACCGACGCCCGGTTGGTGTTGGGGCCGAGGCCCAGCGCGTGGCTCGTCTGGGGCAGCGAGACGGCGAAGCGCGCGGCGATCGCCGGGCGGCCCTTCCGGTCGCCGGCGAAGCGGAGCTTCGCCCGCAGCGTGACGTCGCCCCAGTCCGACACGGTCCCGAAGTCGGGATCGTCGACGGCGATCACGCGACCCGGCCATTCGAGATCGATCTCGACGTTCGCCGCGGGCGAGTACACGAGGTTGAGTCTCGGGACGTCCCAACGTTCTCGCCCGCGCAGCGTCAGGAAGCTCGGCTCGTGGCTCATCGCGACGACACCCGCCTCAAGAGCGATGCGGCCAGCCCCCGCTGTCGTCGCTTCTTCGGTTTGGAGCGGGCGGGTCTGACCTCGCGCGGATCCGGCCAGCGCCAACAACAGGATCGCGCCAGGCAAGAGCGCCCGCTTCGTCTGGGGATCGAGTCGCACAGGTTCGGACATTGCCGACGAGGCTTCTCCATTGTTGCGCGACCGCTGCATCGTCGGTGCGGCCCCGCTCAGAAGTCCAGGCGCATCCCGAGCCGGAGGGCGCGTGGCGGCTGCACGGCAGAGGTGGCCCGGTACGACGGGCCCCAGATCACGTCCTGCTCCACCTCGATCCCCGTGCCGCGGAGGTTGAAGGCCTCGAGTATGGCCGCAAGACGTGCGCGGCCGACCGTGAGGCCCTTCTCCAGGCGCGCGTCGATCGTGAGCACGTAGGTGAAGCGCGAATCGCCGTTGTAGATGCCCCGGATGGGCTCGGGGCCCTGGTTGAGATCGGTCGGGATCACGAAGCGGGCGAAATGCTGGCCGTCCTGGTAGCGGGCAACCACGCCCAGGCGAATGTCGAAGGGTGCTCGGTAGGCCGCCGCGACCTTGAGCGTGTATCCCCGTTCGAAGAACAGGCGGCCCTTGGACAAGGTGGCGGCGTTCGGGAGCTCGAGCCGCTCCCCGACGAGGCCGTGGTCGTTCTCGATCGCCAGGAAGCCGCGGTAACCCGACGGGAAGAACGACTTCGAGGCCGTGGCCCCCACGAGCAGGCGCAGCTGCGTTCCGATCCTTCCATCGATCAAGAGTTCGAAGCCCTTGTCCGTCCCCTTTTCGGGGTCGTTCGTGAGCCGATAGCGGTCCTCGCCGAAGCTCTCGGGGCGGCGGTTGTAGACCGGCAGGAGTTGGTCGTCCGCAGCGCCAACGATGTCGTCGGCGGGATCAGCGATGAAGTACAAGTCATAAGCCGAGGCTGGCGCCCCGACATTCACCGAGGTCACGAGGTCGAGCTCGCGCCGGTGGTAGGCGAGGCCACGGAACTTCCACTCCCCAGCACGGGTCTCGAAGCCGACGAAGACCTCCTTGGCGCGGGGGGATTTCAAGCCGGGATCGATGGAAGCGAAGGGACCTCCAGGGCCCACCCGGGCCACCAGCACGCCGCGTTCGGCCGTCTGAAAGACGCCATCGCCGTTCTCGTCCAGCCACCGGTAGGCGAGGCCATGCGCCGCCGTTGGGTCGCCGTACGCAAGCAGTCTGAGCGGGAGTTGGCTCCGGTAGCGAGCCCAGCCCGCCAGCAGGACGATGCCCTCGCCACCCAGCGGGCGCAGTCGCGCCAGCAACCGTGGCGACAGGCCGCTCCAGTGAATCTCGTCCGCCGAACCTGTCGCCGAGCCCCGCGATGATTCGAAGCGCAGCCCCGCGTCCAGCGAGAGACAGCCGTAGCGGAAGTGATCGGCGGCGTAGGCGGCGACGTCGAGCCCTCGCCACCTGGATACGGGTCCTGCCCAGCCGTACTCCCAGACCCGGGCGGGCAGGCCGCCCACGCTTTCGGGGGTTGGCCCCGGCGGCCCCGCGGGCTGCGTCGTCGATCGCGTCAGGGCCAGCGCGGCGCCCAGGCGCAACGCGTGACGGCCGCTCGTGACCGGATCCATCCAGCCCGAAAGCGCCCAGCGTTGCCTCGCGCTCGCGCCGGGGAACTGCTGTTGGATCGGTCCGTCGGCGAGGCGTTCCACGACGCTACCCGCGGTATCGGGCAGACTCGGGTCGAACACGCCACGCACATAGCCGCTGCTCAGCGACCACGGCCGCGTTCCTCGTCGTTGCCATGTCGACTGAAACTGAAGCACACGGTCGTACTGCCGCACGTCGCCGCCGCCGAAGCGTGCTCGGCCCGCATAGGGATGTGCGAGGCGCTGGACGCCGCCCAGGAACCGGAGCTCGTCGCCCGACGACGGCGTGAAGACGAGGTGCGCGAGCAACCCGGTCTCCCGCCCCTCGAGAGACCTCGGGTCGGAGCGTTCGAGGCGGGAGCCTCGTGCCAGGATCCCGGAAACCAGCAGGCCAAGGCGGTCCTTGATCAGCGGGCCGTCCATCCGAAAGCGGCTGCTCGTGAAGGAGTCTTGATGCGCGATGGCCGGCGCCCCGTTCCTCTGAAAGGACTGCTGGAGGCCCGAAGGAACGAGGTTCCCCTGGAGCGTCTTGTGCCAGGAGCTGCCGGGACGCCGAACCACGAGGCTCACGGCCGGGCCCGCACCCCGCTGGTCGGCAGCCATCAATCCCGAGGCGATCTCGACTGCCTCGAGGGCCTCCGGATCGGCGAGGAACAGCGGCGTCCCGGTGCGATCCGGGTCGGTCACGTCCAGGTCTCCCAGGAACCAGGAGGTCTGAGTCCACGAGCTGCCGCGAATTCCCATCAGGCCCGCCTCGCCCACGTAGAGGCCTCCGCTTCCGATGCGGTCGAGGATCGCCGTCGATTCGATGGTCTCGAAAACCGACCACAGGCCGTGGCCCAGCGGCAGGGTCCGCAGCAGATCTGCGTCGTAGGCGGGGCCGAGCGAGCCTGGCGAGCGGGCGGTCGTCAGCCGGGAAGCTGGAGCCGGGGTCGGCGAGACCGCCGGAGCTGGTGCGGCGTCCGGCGTTTCGGCCCGCGTCGCTTCCGCGGGCGCCTGCGCCGCGACGGCGTTCGCCATGGCCAGGGTGAAGAAGAGAACGCCGATCCAGTACGCGGGCGCGAGCCGTGCCGCACGCGAATGGACCGCAGATCTCGGGCTGACCGAGGGCGCATGCCCGCGCACGAGGCTCATGTTCCTCCGCTGCCTGGCGAGTGCCGACATTGTACGCGACCGGCAGGCGCCGGTCTCGGGTCCGATTCGGCGGGTCAGGCGGCTGGCTGCATCGACCCTGAGGATTCTCGGGTCAGCGGGCCCCCGGCATGATGCGTTCGATCTCCGCGGCTTGCTTCGGTAGCCCCGCCGAAAGCACCTCGCAGCCGTCCTTGGTCGCGAGAACCATATCCTCGATCATGATCGCGATCCGCTCGTCGGGGATGTGAAGCTTGGGCTCCACCGTGAAGACCCAGCCGGGCTCGATGGGTGTGGTGTAGTCGCGGCTCTCGGTGGCTTCGAGGCCGATGTCTAGGTTAGCGCGCCCCCGCAGCTCGAGCCGGCGCCGGCGGTGCAGCCGAGGCAGTGGTCGGCCGTGCGCACACGGCGACCCTCGAGGTCCTGAAGCTCCAGAGCGAAGACCGTCGCCGGCGCGCCAGGCTCGAGGCCCAACTCCCGCATCTGATTGAAGTCACAGTCGAAGAGCCGGCCGTCCCACGACACGCTGATCAGGCTGCGGCACATCAATCCGGGAAGCGTAGCGGCGTTGAAGGCCGCCTCGAGGCGGTCCATGTAGTCGTCGTAGCGACCGCTGCGGCGCAGCCAGTCCGCGAATCGGGCGATCGGCATGTTGGTGATCGTGAACAGGTGATCGAAGACGACGCCGTGGTGGTCGCCGAGGTAGGTGCGCGTATCGCGCTCGAGGTCCGCCTGGTGGGGCGGCAGGAACGCTCCCACGGGGTTCGAGACCAGGTTCAGGACCAGACCGCCGCCGCGGCCATAGCCGGCCCCGTTCAGGCGTCGCAACGCCTCGATGGACTTCTGGTAGACCCCGCGGCCACGCTGGCGGTCCGTCGCGTCCTCGGTGTAGTGAGGCAGCGACGACAGGACCTCGCAGCGGTTCGCTGCGAAGAACTCCGCCAGGTCCCCGTGTCCCTCCTCGAACTGCACCGTGAGGTTGTGGCGCACGATCACCTTGCGCTGCAGCGCCCGGGCCCGCGCCACCATCTCGCGAAAACGCGGGTGCAGCTCGGGCGCGCCGCCGGTGATGTCGAGGGTCTGGAGCTGCGGGTGACGTGCGAGCACGTCGAGGCTCGCCTCGAACACGGCGTCGGGCATCAGCTCGGTGCGGAGCGGCCCCGCGTCCACGTGACAATGGCGACAGGCCTGGTTGCACTTCTTGCCCACGTTGATCTGGAGCGTCGCGGCCGCCGCCGCGCGCAGCTCAGCCCCGTGGCCGGCGAGCCGGCGCCCGAAGCGGGCGGCCGCGGCTGGCTCCTCGCTCAGTACTCGGAGCGGAACGGCGTTCACATCGACACCTTCTTGTCGATGTTGTGGGCCACCAGGCCGTGGGCCAGCGTGATGCCGGCGCGCAACGAAGCGGCGCAGTGCATGGCCTCAGCCAGGTGCTGCATGGTCAGGCCCTGCTCCAGCGCCTGCTGCGTGTAGCTGTCGGTGCAGTACGGGCACTGGGAGGACTGGGCCACCGCGAAACCGATCAGCACCTTCTCGCGCTTCGTCAGCAGGCCGGGCTCGAAGGCCGGGCCGTAGTACTGCATGAAGCGCTCCCACAACTCGGGGGCGTGGCGCTTGAGATCGCCGAAGTGGGCGAGGTCCTTGTCGTCGAAATAGGCGGTCACGTCGTACCTCCAAGAGGTGTGCGGACGCCTTCGTAGAGCCTCGCCCCCCCTGGCGTTGCCCGCGCCGCGGGCTGGTGAAGGCTCGTGCTCGGGGAAAAGCGGAGGCTCTCGGACGATCTGCGCGAGGCGCGCGAGCCCGGAAACATGCGGGAGTCTACGGCAGCGGCGAGCGGTGTCAAAGCGAGGGCGTATTGGCGCATCGCTCCTATGATCGCTCCAGGGCCGGCGGATGTTCCGCCCGGCATCGCCGCTGGACACCGTCTCCGAGGCTGGCGGCGGCGCGCGCGGTGAGGCCCAGCACCCACCGACTCCGTGAGAGACACCTGACCGTCCAATATCCTGGAGCGATGCTGATGGGCACGGCCGTGCAACCTTCAGCGCGATCGTTACGTCTAAGGTACCAAGGCACGGAGGCCTCATGTCATTGCTCGAGCGTCTGTTGAGAAGAGGCAACGAAAGGCCGAAGGTGCGAATCCGGATCTGCGTCGAATGCGGGATGCCGATCGCCGAGCACAAGGACTGGTGCTCCATCCTTCGCGGTCAGCTCGAGATGAAGCTCAGGGCTGGCGATCAGCCGTAACTTCCTTGACCCCGCGGCTCGCCCCGGCAGCGAGACCGCGAGATTGGCGGCGGGGCGCGTACCAGAGCCGAAGCTCGTGGCTGCCGCGCGAGTGCTCGGCGAGGCCAGGCCCCGGGCTCGAACGCGAGCGCGATGAGCGCGTCTGAGGACGGGCTCACGACGCGAGCCTCCCTGGCAGCTCGAGATACAGGCGGCGATAACCCGCGCGCTCGGTCTCGAGCTGCTGCATCAGCCGTGAGAAATCGGCGCGTCCGCGCAACGGGTCGAGCAACGGGTCGATCGCGAAGAATGCCGAGCACGGGTAGCCGTTGCCGGCGGCGGTGCGCAGCCAGCCGAGCGCCTGCTCCGGCTCACCAAGCGCCGCGAACGCGCAGGCGACGTCGTACTGGGCGTGGTGGAAGTGGCCGAAGTGGCGCGGCGCCTGTGCCGTCCGCTCGATGGCGCGGCGCGCGCGCGCGGGGTCGGCCTGCAGCGCGGCCAACACGGCGCCGAGCGAGAGGGACTGCGGATAGTCCGGGTTCTCGCGAGCCACGCGCTCGACGGCGCGGGAGGCCTCCGCGAGCCGTCCCAGCCGAATCAAGCCAAGCGCCAGGTTGCTCCACGACCACGTCTCGGGGGATACGCGCAGGCAGGCTTCCGCGAGCGACACGGCCTCGGCGAAGCGGCCCTGGTGCAGCCGGCAGCTCGCCATGTGCATCCGTGCGTAGGGATCCTCGGGGTCGGAGGCGAGCGCGCGCGCGAACTCCGCCTCCGAGTCGTCGACCAGGCCCACGTGGAACAACACGAGCCCCAGCAGGTAGCGTGCCGCGACGAGCGCCGGGTTGGCCGCGAGGGCGGCTCCGGCGTCGCGCAGCGCCGCCGCGTGATCGAAGCCCCCGCCCGGGGTCCATGCGAGCCGCCCGCGCAGGTAGCAGCCCTCGGGCAGCGCAGGATCGAGCTCGAGGGCGCGCGCGCACGCCGCCCGGGCGCGCTCGTACCAATCGCCCTCGGGGGCGTGCTCGAACGCCATGCGCGCGTAAGCGTCCGCAAGACCGGCCCAGGCGCGCGCATACCGGGGGTCCGCGTCGCGCGCCCGCTCGAAGGCGTCGATCGCGGCGTTGACGCCGGCGAGCCGGCCGCGGAAGAGACTGAGCCGGCCGCGCAGGTACAGCTCGTAGGCCGGCCCCGCGGGCGCCTGTGGCGAGGCCTGCGCCAGGCGCTGCTCGTCGCCGGAGGTGAGCTCGACGTGCAGCGCTTCGGCGATCCGACGCGAGACCTCGTCCTGCATCTGGAACACGTCGCCGAGCGAGGCGTCGACCTTGAAGGCCCACAGCGAGCGCCCTTCGGCAGACACGAGTTGGACCGTCACCCGAAGCCGGTCACCCGCGCGCTGGAAGCAACCGTCGACGACCGCGTCTACGGAAAGGTCACGCGCGGCCTGCTGGGGCTCGGCTGGCCGGTCCTGGTAGCGCAGGATCGACGCGGTGGGCCGCACCAACAGCGCAGGCACGAGCGCCAGCTCGGTGATCGTCGCGTCGGCGAGGCCGATGCCGATGTGGGCGCTGTCCGGGCTGCGGGCGAGATCCTTGAACGGCAGCACGGCCACGGACCGTGTCGTCCGCGGCCCGGCTTCGAGGGGCTGGGCGCTCGAGGCTTCGAGCGCGAAGCCGAGGTCGCGCGCCGACGCGAAGCGCTCCGCGGGGTTCTTCTCCAGGCAGCGCCTCACGATCCGCTCGAGCCCGGCGGGCAGCCGCGTGCCCGGCTCGAGCGGCGGCGGATCCTCGCGCAGGATCGCGCTCAACGTGTCGGCGGCGGAGGGCCCGGAGAACGCCCGTTGCCCCGCGAGCATCTCGTAGAGAACGGAGCCGAGCGCGAAGATGTCCGATCGCGCGTCGGATTCCTGCCCGCGCGCCTGCTCCGGCGACAGGTAGCCGAGCGTTCCGACGATCGCCCCCGGGTTCGTTTCGCGGGTGTGCGTCTGCGCCGCGGATCCGGATTCCGCGTCGTGCAGCCGCAGCTTCGCGAGACCGAAATCGAGGATCTTGAGGCGTCCGTCGTCAATCAGGAACAAGTTCTCGGGCTTGAGGTCGCGGTGCACGATCCCGCGCTCGTGGGCGGCGGCGAGACCGTGTGCGATCTGCACTCCGAGCTCGAGCGCCTTGCGTGGCGGCAGCGCTCCGGAGCGGAGCCGGTCGCGCAGCGTCTCGCCCTCGAGCAGCTCCGTCACCACGAAGGGCGTGCCGTCGGCGTTCCCCACGTCGTGGACCGCGACGACGTTCGGGTGGTTGAGGGCGCCCGCCGCGCGCGCCTCGCGTTCGAAGCGGCGCAGGCGTTCTTCGTCCGTCGCGACGGCGTCGGGCAGAACCTTGACGGCGAC
>Ga0214473_10009040_pt1 | contig 11782 bp, 12 predicted proteins | sample RVTome_7_FD_203509 | JGI IMG/M metagenome (GOLD analysis project Ga0214473, IMG submission 203509) | Soil microbial communities from uranium-contaminated site in the Upper Colorado River Basin, Wyoming, United States - RVT98D197 | ecosystem: Environmental > Terrestrial > Soil > Contaminated >...
TCATATTTAGCTTGCGCCGTAGACTTCAATCCTTTCACGATTGAAGTCTACCAACATTACAGCCTTTCTTAAAGAGCTTTACAGCCGAGGCCTGATAGGCCTCGGATAGTCGCTTAGGCAATTATAATAACAAGGGGATGTAGCAAATCCCAAGTAATATACCTGGATTTTTTGTATCCCCAATCCACCCAAGAAAAGCAAATTAAAAAGAAGTAAGTAAATAAGAATTAAGATTGATTTCTGGGAATCTAATATTTTTCTAAATACTACCGTAAATTTTTTTTCCATGGAAATTCAGATAAATACAAAATCCCCTTTCATAATATAATGTAACAAGAAATTATTCCAATGAAGACAAAATATTTAATTCTCTCTCCCCACATGGATGATTCCACTCTTGATTGTTGTGACCATATAAGATTCTGGAAGAAGAAGGGCATATATGTAAAAGTAATAAACGTGTTTACAAAATTTGAAGGTAATCATTTGAGTAAAATAGCAAAAGACTATATTAGAGATAGTGGTTTTGTTTCCGCTTCAAAATTTGAAAAAGCAAGAAAACATGAAGAGGAATCGGTTCAAAACACCTTAAAATTGGATTGTGAAAATTTGAATTATTTTGACAGGTGGTTTCGCGTTTTTAACAACAAGCCAATTTACCCCAACCGTTTTTTATCCAGTTATAAAATATCACCCCATGATAAATCAATAATCAAGGATATCGGAATTAAATTATCTGATTACTTATACTTCAACAAAATATTTATTCCCTTAGGTATCGGGGGACATATCGATCACCTGATCGTTAGAAACCGCGCAGAAGAAGTGTTCCCGAAATCCAAATTAGGTTATTACCTTGACTATCCTTATGCTCTAAACAGAAAATATTGGAGTCTAAAATTGCTTTGGCGGTTTTTGATTTCTAAAAAATCAATTAAATCAATGTCAAAAGAAAAAATTAATATTTTAAAAATGTATAGATCACAATACCCAATTCTTTTTGCCAAAGAACCCAAATACTCTGAGGTTATTTTATACAACCTATCGTTGTATTCTCCGTAGAAATCCGACACTTCCTGTAAAATATGGAGGTGTTAAATACAACTAAGATAACAATGGCTTGGAAGTTGTTTGAAGCTGGAATTCCAAAGAGACATATTGCTTTTAAATTGGGTGTCCATTGGGAAACTGTTGGAGTATGAACTCAAAGAATAAAAGATAATGGTCTTTTGGAGTTTTTGGATATCTACACAAATGCCAAGAAAGGACCAAGGATAAAAAGGCAGGTTTATCCAATACTTGAACTCTCCCCGCTTCAAGGAAGCGGGGAATCATTTAAGCTAGAATAATTCTCTATTTCCTTGGTTTTCGACATACTTTCGCACCTCCGCTCTGGACAGCTCATCTCCTACAGTCTTTACACAATACCCATCCTTCCAGAATTCTCTATGCCAGTATTGTTTTTTAAGATTTGGGAACATCCTAAAAAGATACTTACTTGATATACTTTTGAGTATCCTTGTTATCTGCATTAGACTCCATCGCGGAGGTACTTGGACTAAGATATGCAGATGGTCCTCATCAAATCCCAATCTGTCGATTCTAAAGTCATACTCCGTAGCAATGTCGTTAAATATATTCTTAATGGCTTTTTGTATTACTGGTGTTAATACTTTCCTCCGGTATTTGGTACGCCAACAAACGTGATACAAACAATCGTATATTGCATGAGAACTACAATACAGACTCATTACCAACCATTTTACATTCTTCCCAACCTCACGACATTGCTACTTATAGCTATCCATCCCCGTGTCTAGGACACGGAGGGATTTCGCTTACAGCTTAAAAGATGGGTTTGGGACATTAGAGAAAGAGAAGCTGATTGTTGCGGCCAAAAGATTTTGTATTTCCTGAAGAAGGAACATAAAGTTTCTCTTTCTGTACCTAAAATATATGAGGTATTGGCTGAGAAATACAAGATAAAAAGCAAGTGGAAAAAGAACCAGATAAGAGGACCCATTCCAAGGGCAACAAAGCCTCGTGAAGTAATACAGATGGATACGGTAGACTTTGGAGAAGCATTTGCTTTCACTGGTATAGACATTTTTAGTAAAGAAGCTGATGTAATTATTTTTCCTTCCTTAACCAGTCATGACGGCCTAATTTATTTAGAAACCTCAATGGAAAGAAGATTTGGGGGTCATTCTGATCTAATTCAAACAGATGGAGGACCTGAATTTAAGGATGAGTTTAAATTAAATGTTTTAAGATTTACAAATAGGCATAGGGTTGCAAGACCATACAAGAAAAATGAGCAAAGCTACATAGAATCATTTAATAGAAGTTTGAGAAAAGAGTGTCGGGTTGGATAAAATATAAAAGATCCCAGGTTGGAGAACTTAATCAAATGGTGATAAACTACCTTGAGAGGTACCATTACCATAGACCACATATTAGTCTTGGTATGAAACCACCTTTAGAAAGACAATTGTGTCGGATATTTACGGAAACATATCTCCGATAATGAAAATAAATAAAAATAGAAAACAGTTTTTAAAATATTCTCTGTTGGTTACTTGTTCTTTATTTCTCATTATCGTTGGAGAGGTGATAAATGCGTTAAATAATCCGGAGCAAAGATTAATTCCTCTACTTATAAAATTAACCAAAGAAAATGTTATAAAAAATGATTGTAAAAAATCCCTCTTTTTTCTAAACCTATCATCACATTTGCTCATTAGAAAAAATTCCCACTTATACAAAAATGAAAAGGTTTATGAAAAAGGACGAGAGATACATCCTGGTGATATAAATAGCACTTCAAAAAAAATTATTTTCGATGAATTACAAGGCTTTTATTTAAATATTCAAATGTCAAATCCCATCGAAACAATATCTTTCATTAATTACAAGTTATTTCTTAAGTTTTATTCTGAGGGTAATTTCACATTGGCAAGTAACTTTATTGACAAAGCAGTTTTAACAAATCCATCACTTCCACAGTATCAACTGGAAAGAATTAACTTTTATCTTCTACTTGGAGAAAAGAACAAGGCAGAAAATGCTACCAAACTTTGCCAATTACACGATATTCCAAAAATCGCATGTGGAAATTTTTATAATGAATTAATTAGCATTCCGGATCGAGAAGTGGTGGGTTTTAACATGGAATCAGCAATCGAGCACTTGACGCAAAACACAAACTTCACGAATTCAACCAAATAGGTAAATTTTATTATTGCAGAGGTAAACATATCATACAATCTCGAATTGTAATAGCTTTTTTTTGTATACATTAATAAAGTTTTGCCAATCATACTTTCTTACATTCTTTCTTGCGAATGCACCCATGCTCATTGTTAATTCTTTTTTATCTGCAAGAAGCGCAAGGCTATCTGCAACATACCTCGGATAGGAAGGAACTAATAAACCTGTTTTCTTGTTAATCTGAGAATCCATATACCCGCCAGAATTTACTGCTATAACAGGTTTCCCATAAGCATTACTTTCAAGTAAAGTTAACCCAAAATCCTCATTAAATGCAGTGTGGAGCGTCGCCCAACAGCCTGCGTATAATTTATTTAATAACTTTTCCTCGGGTGAATCAATAAACTTAATATCCGATCTCTTGTTGACAGCATCTTTCAAATGGGATAAATAACTTTTACTTTTTTGATCCACCTGGCCTGCAATAACCAATCTAAAATCTTTATACTTAATATTTCTTTTAAATAATACAAATCCCTCTATTGCGAGCTGAATATTCTTCGTCCACATAATACGCCCAGGTACTAAAAAATATTTTCTAAAGTTTTTGCCCGGTTTTGTTTTTTTCAGGTCTACACCTGGGTTTAATATGCAATATTTATTTTTTAACTCTCTTAGTAATCCACCATTTCTTGCTCTCCTTAAAGTTTCTCTGCTATTGAACAAAACATAAGAATATTTACGCCACAATCTCCTATCCAAATATTTGAAGGCCAAAGAGAGGAAATAAAAGAGTGTTTTGCTTATAGTATTACATTTCTTCAAAACTTCTTTACGATAAAGTTTGTCAAATACAGGTCTTAAAGGAGTATGGCAATAACAAACAATTGGAATTTTGTAATTACGAAAAGTAATAAGATCAGCCAGACCATCGCTATGCACCAAAAGCAAATCAAAGGTATTAAGATCAATCTTTTGAAATGTAATTATTATTGCGGCTTTTAATACAGATAATAGATCTCTTTCAACGGGTACCTTCACCAACTGAATTATTTTTAAATTATTAAATTCAGGATGGGTACCTCTTTTATCATAATGGTTAGTAAAAATGGTATATTCGTGATCGCTTCTTTTTACAATTTCAAGAATGGTTCTCTCCACCCCGCTCGTCAAATGTATCCATGGATAATATATAGCAATTTTCATATTTTTTCTCTCTCTATGAATATAAGCATCTGTTATATATTTTATATATTTTACGGATCATTTTATCTTCTGAAAATTGCATTTTTATATGTTTTTTAGCATTTAGAATAATTTTTACTCTCAACTTACGGTCATTATCGAGGCGTCTAATAGCTGATGCAACATCTGCTGGTGAACGACTTTCTACTAAAAGTCCACTATGATTATTTTGAATAATTTCATTTAGACCACCGACATTAATGGCCACTAAAGGGACGCCACTTAACATCGATTCTATAGCCATAATGGGCAAACCTTCCCATCTGGACGTCATAACTATAGCACTAAACTTTGGTAGCACCTTCAGCACCTCTTCATGCGATAAAAAACCTGTAAAATTTATATTTAAACCTCGTCGTTTACTCTCAGTTCTTGTTTTTTCTTCCAATTCACCCCCACCAACCACAGTTACTTTATACCCCGGTAGTTTCTCAACAACATCCAAAAAAAACAATGGATCTTTTTGTTTTACCAATCTTCCAATAAAAGCAATATTTCTAGATATTGCAGACGCCTTCTTTAATGTGTATATTTTCATCCCATAATAAACTACAGAGTAATTTCTACCCATCGGCAACAAATTATATTTAGTTGCAATTCTTTTATCTGCTAGAGATACTAAGATTACATAATTAGCACACAACGCAATTTTTCTCTCTAGGCACCTCTTTAAATTAAACGCTATGATATTATTCTGTAAAAAATGATAACCGTGAACGGAGTATATGTATCTTAAACCTACATTACTAAAGTAATAAAAGTAACCAGCCCTCAATCCATGGATGTGAACCAAATCTGGATTAAACACCCCGCACACTCTCCTGAGCGAAGCCAAAGAAAATATATTAAGTGGATTCATAAAATCTAAACCATAACACTTTATATTACGAATGCTCTTAGATTTTTTTAATAAATACGAATCTTTTTGCGTAACCAGTCCAAGACTATATGAAAGATTAAGGTTTTTTAATATCTGTAATGTGTGAGTCGTCCCTCCTCCAGGATCACCACCTGCAATTATTTGAAGAATCTTTTTCATACCATTCACTAGTGACGTTCAAAATTTCCACTTTTTATAACATAACAAAAAAACAATAACATAACAAAAAAACAATTAAAAGCCTACACCCCCACGTGTCCGAAATTTGTATCTGGATAAAATTCGATTAAATTCAAAGTTAGAATTATACTTGCTCAATATATTTTTCCTTTCTCTAACTAATAACGGAGTATTTATAATTGTAAGGTATATAATTTTTATATAGAAAAAGGCTCCGAAACGATACGAACTATAAATAAACGACCACATCAAAACAATAATTATATTAAATATATTAGATATGATTGTTTTTACAGGCCAACAGAGTACAATTACCCACAGAGAGTTTCTATACGACATAAATATTGTATATCTACTTTTTTTACCTGAGGTAAAAGACCCCAGATGATATGCGATCATTTTTGTGACTTTTTTATATTTAGCTCCTATTGCCAAACCACGTATACCTAATTCTATATCCTCATAATAAGATCTAAGAATCGGATTAAAAAAATAGTTATATTTATTAATAACATGTTTAACAAAAGGTGCCCTCACTAGAACGCACGATGCAGAAAATAACGTGGTGTTGAGACTTATATTATTAGCATTTCTTACACTTCCAGATTTGAAATATTCAACACCAAATGAACTAAGTTTTGCCTTGGTAAGATCTTCAGAAATATAAATTTTGGGGATATATACATCATATTTTCCATCCTTAGGAAATCCCTGAAAAAAATCTTTATGAATCCACGCATCATCATTTATTAATAAAATATAATCCTGATAGTATTTTTTTAATATATAAGTAATCGCCTTATTGTTCATTTCAGAAAAGGAATAATCATCTTTCCAGCGGATTATGAAAATATCTTTTATTCCAAATGTGTTATTGCTATTTGTAACTATTACTAATCGTAAATGGCAACCAGACACCTTCGTTGCTTTACACAATGACTCAACACATCTGAGTGCGTTTTTTCTAGCGTCTTTCGATAGTTTTGAGAGTATAATACACGTAACTATCATGGAAAGAGTTTATCATAACAATGAAATATTTCGATGCCCATACTGCAAAACAAAACTTAAGGCAAAATATGTTAAAGATAATAAAAGATACCTCAATTGGGGTGTATGTAGATGCTCTTGTGACGAGTATCCAATAATTGAAGGTGTTTATTACATAATCAAAGACGATTGCTTTAACAATCGGAGGGCAGTCAAACAATTGAAATCGAAAAAATATTATTTGACCTTAAGAATATGTCTTTCAAATTCTCCTAAAGCTCTCAAATTACTTTTGATACTAAAATATTTTTTAGGATATAGATTCCCTCATAAAATTAAACTAGAACATATACTTACTTTTTCAAAAATGTTCTCTAGACACAATGCTTTTAAAAATTGGGTGGATTACAATATTCAACGAAAATTTTCCAAAGATTATTGTCTAACCTTAGAAATTGCTAAAAAATACTTAAATCATGACGATATTTTACTAGATATAGGTTGTGGATTTGGAATGTTCTCTAAAGCTATTTTCTCGTACAAGGGTCTAAACAGACTAACATACATAGGAGCTGATAAGAATTTTAGCACTCTACTTACAAATAAATACTTTACATACCAAGATTTACCATTGATATGCTCTAATTCGGAAATTTCTCTGCCAATACAATCAGGGTACGTCAACAAAATATTTATTTTGGATACGATCACCAATATTTACTCCCCAAAAACATTGATGAAGGAATGCGGTCGAGTATTAAAGAAAAATGGTAAATTATTTATCATAAATATATACAACATAAACAAAAGGTCTTATCTTTGGGGATATGGAATAAATCCATTAAACCTAATGTCTTGGATGAAAAAATATTTTAAGAAAATTACTTTTATTCAAAATCAACTAAATTCAAATAACAAAATGGTAAAAATTAATTGCATCACAAAAAACACTTTCACCTACTCTTGTTATGCTACAAAATAAGCAAAAAAACGGACACAAGCCAATTAACATTCTTTTTTCATACGAAAAAGGCAGAGGTGGTGAAACAATTACAATTGAAAACGTATTACAAGAATTTAACAAAAAAGAAAATTTAGTAGTTGAAAGGATTATCTACCCAACACAAATACACTTCGGTTTAATAAATAACACTCTTTATATCATTAAAACTCTTCTTATCTACCTAAGTAATACATATAATAAACATTATGACTGGAATATAACACCTACATATACCTCAATTCTATTCTTTAACCTAATCGGCAAAATCCGACGATCTAAATGTAAAATTGCATGGTACTACCAGGGAAATCGACTTCTTTTTGAATCCATAAACCCTAATCAAAATATTATAAGACACTTGTCCCAATATATCGCAAATAAAACTACAAAATATCTACACTCAATCGCATTAAAAAACGTCAGTTTAATAATTGCACCTTCAAAATATTCCAAAAGGTTTATATTAAGCAAATTTCCGTTTAGCAGGAAAGTAAAAATTATCGTCGCATACAATGGTGTATGTATTGACAAATATCACCCTTTAGCAAACAAGTCAAAAATAAACATTAAATTAAATATCGCCAAGAACTCAAAAGTGATTTCGTATATCGGAAGGCTGGACCCAACCAAAGGTATAATCAATCTAATAAACGCTTTTAATCTGATCGTTCATGCCAACAAATATCAAAATATATATCTTATAATTTCCTACAATAGAATTATCTTTCAGGAAGAAATAGTATTTCTAAAAATAATAATTAGACTTTTATCAAAATATCATATAACCGATAAAGTAAAGTTAATTGAAAACTATTCCAATCTGAACGATATTTATAATATAAGTGACCTAGTAATTTTACCCACTCAAGCTGATAATTTCCCGCTAGTTATTCCCGAAGCGTTCGCTTCAGGAACGGTTGTAATTGCTTCTGATATCGGTGGAATAAAAGAAATTCTTGAAAAAATCGATGAAAGACTAATTCTTTTGGATATTATACCATCAAACCTTGTAATAAAAATCGATTATTTTCTAAACCTCTCTGAACCTCAACTGAGAAAAATAATTGGCAAAGGATTAAATGTTATAAAAGAACACTACACCTGGAAACGTACTGCAAATACAATACTCGACAACCTTAACAGTTAAATTTCCTTAAAAGAAATAATCAGAGGATATACGCTTAGGTTATCAAATATTAGGGGAAAAACTTCATTTATTTTCAATGGAACATCATCAAGTATATAGGCTTCAGTTCCTATAACTTTTGCTCGTACATTCAATGTAAGTATCCCATCAATATAAACAGGATCGTTTACTTTTAAAACATCCCCATTATCGTTGGTCGTAATCCTTAGAGAAGGTCTAATAACAACATTCGTCACTTCAAACAAAACTTTTCCGTTAGAATCTGATACTTTATCACCCTTCTTTATCGATCTTATTACCTCAGGTTCAATAAAGGACAAGCTTAAAATTCCCTGAGTATTATTATTAATCCCTTTCAAAAGCGCATTTAGTTCATAAATCCGATATTCATAAAATCGTTGTCTATATGGCTCGGGCAACTCAGTCACAATACCATCAAATATTACATTTTTAAAATTAAATCTAAGAGATGTTCCGTAAACAAGCGGTTTACCCTTTGCGTAATACATTCCTGAACGTTTATCGAAAGTCGTTTTTAGAAAAATATCTAAGTAAACAACTTTTTGTTGGCCAGTAATGTTAAATTTTTCAAGACCGATTATTTTTGCGTTAATCCTACCCAATCCGTCCATTTCAATATCCCCTATCACAAACCTGTTTGCGTAAGAAGATCTCGGATTATTCCACGCGTATAAGACATCTTGATCTGTTACTTTAACTCTTATATTGACGCCGGCTTGCTTCCGCATAAAAAAAAGAAAGAAAGAAAGTCCCAGTAAGACAATCAGGGTGACTCCAATATAATCAATTAATGTAAAGCTCTTTAATATATTAAACCTCTTTTTTTTCATTTGTTTTTATAGATATTAAACCCACTCCTAATATTATACCGATGTAGGCAAAATCATACTCACCCCAATGAGGTTGGAACAAATAAAACATGGTATAAGCCACAAAACCACTTAAGAAACTATAAAAATATTTTTTATCCGCAGTATAATACGATCCAGAAAATATTTTTCTTATTATTAGATAAGTTATTATAACAAATAGCAATATAAACGCCATGAAACCAACGAGGCCAATTTCAAGTATTAACTGGACAAAACCCACGTGTACTGAAGAAGGGAAATTTCTCATGAACCCCCGAGGTGTAAGCTCATATAAAACTGTTTCATTAGTTCCAACCCCATAACCTATAACTGGAGACTGATTTATAGCTTCAAGAGATTCCTTAAGCATATTAATCCTTAATTCGAGAGATCCGGATCTGTAAAAAATATTTGTTGATAAAAGAATCCTAGGAATAACTATATATGAAAGTAGCATAAAAATAATTGTAAAATAAAGTACTATCTTCTTATTTTTGGATATTTTTGAAGCAAAACCTGTAAATTCCGAATAATAAAACCTAATTAATAGAATTAGTGATATAAAAAGACCAATCCACACTGATCTAGTTTGCGTTAGTAAAATAGCAATACTTCCTAAAATTGCAGATAAAACAAATAAATCACTCTTTTTATCAAAAATATAAGGAAGTATTACACATAGAAGTAATGACAAAATTAAGCCCAATTCATTCGGATGGCTGAATGTACCAACAATTCTATAGAGATTACCAATCATGTCCATATCATTCGTATTCCATTGAACCACCTGTTCTCTCTCATACACTAATCCTAGGGATGATTGTTTGATAAACTGCATAAATCCAATTATTGATTGGAAAATTACTGATGCTGCCATCACGTTGATAACTAAACCAAAACAGTACTTTGAATATTTATAAATACCGTAAATTACCATTCCTACTAAAAAAACTTGCGAATATTGTAATAGCCAAACAAATGACGCTGTAAAATATTGTGAAAAACTTAATGATGATAAATATCCTGTCATTAAAAAGACTAATAAACAACCGAGAGTGACGATTAATTTATAATCTTTAATAAAATATTTAAACTTTCTATTGATTAGAAATTCCCTAACCACCATAATAACAACTAAGATCAAAAAAATATTAGATGTATTTAATCCAAATTCCTTTATATATCCCATTTTATAATCTAAGACTACCTCCTTAAATTTTCCGACAGCCAAAACTGAATATACCTTGGCGGGTCTCAAAAACTGAAGTGTAAATAAATACGTCAAAATAAACGGGATAATAATCCTCTTCAATTTAAAGGCAATAAAAGAGGTTATTAATAAATAATATACCAGAAACAATTTAAATCCCCCAAATTTTATAAAGAAAAAAATAAATGGGGATATCAAATATGTTATAAAAACAAAATCATTCTCTGATAAACCATAATAATATTTAATAAACAGTTTATAGACTATCGTCTTTCGAATTTCCATTAACGTAATAATTTACTATTATTAAACACTACGACAATAAACACAATCTAGCACATCGAATTTATTGTCTTCTTTACCATACGGGGCATCCTAACACTAAATGGCACGGGATCGATCGAATTGAATTAAAATAGGTAATTCGACGATACATTTCTTATTCCTTTTTTTCTATTTAACATTATCTAAATCACTGTCATTTATATCAAAGATGATCCAACTGTAGTTTATATAACCAATCGGTTTGGCCTTGATTTTTTTAATCCAATAATTATCGTCAGTGTATGCCAAATTAAATCCTTTTATTAAAACCTTCCCTATTACCGGATCTTTAGGGTTTACACTAATACCAGGATTTCTGTCAATAAACTCTTGAGCAGCTTCATCATCCTGCCCCCAATCTAAATTGGAATCAGATATATACTTGTTAGATTACGATACGTTGTACCAAGTAGTTAAACCTTTCTTTTAAGTAACCTGCGGGTGTTTTGTAATCCAATTGTCTTAATTTTACCTCAAAGTTATATCGGTTTAAATAGTCGGTCAGTTTTTCACTCAAATCTTCAATTCCTGTGAAGAGATATCTTCTGAAGACCTTAGTTTTTACTTTCTGGTTGAATCTTTCCACCATACCGTTTGTCCAGGGGTGTTTGAATTGATCCTCTCCGCCAAGCTCATTTCATTCGCTAGGCGGAATCAGAAATGGTCTGTTCTTGCTATATAGTCTCTTACCAATCGTTCATTCAGGTTCCCGATTGTTCTG
>Ga0214473_10009041_pt1 | contig 11780 bp, 8 predicted proteins | sample RVTome_7_FD_203509 | JGI IMG/M metagenome (GOLD analysis project Ga0214473, IMG submission 203509) | Soil microbial communities from uranium-contaminated site in the Upper Colorado River Basin, Wyoming, United States - RVT98D197 | ecosystem: Environmental > Terrestrial > Soil > Contaminated >...
GACGCGGAAACGATTTACATTCCCAGCGGGACCATGGCCCTTCAGGCGCTCTTGAGCGGAGACATCAAGGTCGCCATGGCCGCCGGCAGCCCAGTCGTCAACGCGAATCTGCAAGGAGCGCCGATCCGGATTATCGCCGGCAACGCTAATTTTTATCCGCTGGCTTTTTTCTCGGCTCCCGAAATTCGCGATCCCCGCGATCTTCGCGGCAAGAAAGTTGCGGTCACCCGCGCCGGCTCTTCTTCCTACACGGCGACCATTATTCTGCTGAGAAAGTTTGGCTTGGAAGAGGGCAAAGACTACACCATCCTGCAACTGGGCAGCACGCAAAACCGTTTGGTGGCCCTGACGAAGGGCTTAATTCAGGGGACCACGCTCTCCGCGCCTGAAAGCATCATGGCGAAAAACGCCGGCATGAAAGTGCTCATTCCGGTCAACGAGATGAAAAGAGTGGGGGTAACGATCCAGCACCAGGCGGTAGCGGCGCCGGACAGAGCCTTGCGTGAGTCTCGCTCGGCGACGAAGGCTTTTCTCATGGCTTATCTCGCGGGAGTCAGAGAGGTTTACCGCAGCAAGGAAGCGACGATGCAAAGCCTCGGCAAGTATACGCGCATTAGCGATCCACAGGTTCTGTCCGCCAGTTACGATGAAAGTTACGAGGCGATTGAAAAGGAAGGAACGCTGAACGAGGAGGGGATTCAGGTGATCTTGAATGAAATCAGCAAAACCGACTCGCGGGCGCTCAAGGCGCGGGCGTCTCAATTTTTCGATCCAAGCCTGCTCCAGGAGCTGACCAAAGAAGGTTTCATCAAGAATTTATGGCAGGGCGGCAAGTGACGGCCAAGCCAGTGCTGGATAACGAGGACTGAGTAAACACGCAAATTAGGAGTCGACGGGAGAGAAAGCACAGAAGTTGGTTCAAGGTTCAATGTTTCAGGTTCAACGTTTCTACTCGTTTCGGGCCTTGAGCTTTGAACGTTGAACTCTGAGGAGAAAGGCGACTCATGGGATACGCGGATCTAAGAGACTGGCTTAAGCAGGTGGAAGGTTTTGGCGAAGTGTTGCGTTTGAACGGCGCGGACTGGAACCTCGAGATCGGCGGGCTCTGCGACATCATCGTCCGCGAGGCGAAAAAAAACGTTCCGGCGATGCTCTTCGACGAGATTCGCGGCTATCCCAAGGGAACGCGGGCTCTGTTTGCCATGCTGAGTTCCGTCAAGCGGCTCGCGCTCACCGTGAACCTACCGCTGGAATATGGCGGCATGATGGATTTCGTCAGGGCGTTCCATGAGAAGATACGCGATTTACAGGTGATTCCACCGGTAACCGTGGAGCAAGGGCCTGTGGCTGAAAACGTCATGGAGGGAGATCGGATCGATCTGTATAGATTCCCCAGCCCTTTTCATCACGAGAAAGACGGCGGCCGATATTTCGGCACCGCCCATGTGGTGCTCACGCAGCACCCCGACGAGGGTTGGTTCAATCTCGGCACCTACCGTTGCATGGTTCATGGCAAAGACACCTTGGGGCTGCACATCACAGGCGGCAAACATGGGCGGATTCACCGCGATCTTTACTTCGAGCGCGGCCAGCCGATGAAGGTGGTCGTGGCCGCGGGCGTGGACCCGGCGCTCTACCTCGCCGCCGCCTCGGAAATCCCCTGGAGCGTGTCGGAGTACGCCTACGCGGGAGCGCTCAAGGGAGAGCCGATCGCCGTCATGTCCGGCCCGCACACCGGCTTGCCGATTCCGGCGACGGCGGAAATCGTCGTGGAAGGAGAGTGCTATCCCGGCGAGCTTCAAGACGAAGGGCCGTTTGGAGAATGGGCCGGCTATTACGCCAACCGAGGATTGGAGAAAGTTCCCGAGCCGGTCATCCACGTCAAGACAATCCTGCATCGCACCGACCCCATTCTCACCTGCGCGCAGCCGTCTCGGCCGCCGCACGAGTACTCTTTCTACCGCAGCATCGTGCGCTCCGGGCTGGTGTGGGACGAGTTGGAGAAGGCCGGCGTTCCCGACGTCAAGGGAGTTTGGTGCCATGAGGCGGGCGGCAGCCGCCTCTTTACCATAGTATCCATCCATCAACGTTATGCCGGTCACGCCCGGCAGGCCGGGCTCCTCGCCTCTCAGGTTCACTCGGGGGCCTACGTCGGACGGTACGTCATCGTCGTCGATGAGGACATCGACCCTTCCAATACCCATGACGTTCTCTGGGCGCTCGCCACCCGTTCGGAACCGGAACGCTCCGTGGAAATCATCCGTCGCGCCTGGTCGTGCTCCGCCGATCCCGCCTTGCCCGTCGATCAGAAGCTTTTTAATTCGCGTTGTATCATCGACGCCTGCAAGCCGTATGAGTGGAAAGATAAATTTTACCCGGTGGCGGAAACCAGCCCGGAGCTGAGGGCCGAGCTGTTGAAGAAGTGGGGAGAGAAAATTCTAAATGGAGTGTGAGAGCCCAGTCGAGATTATTACCGGGAGGTCGAGCGAACATTGAACCTCGAACCGAGAGCGAGGAGGTAGAGAAAATGCCGTATGAAAATCTTTTTTCTCCGATAACGATGCGCGGGATGACGTCTCCCAACCGAATCATGCGCACTTCGATGGTGTCGGGACTGGCGACGGAAGACGGGCTCGTAACCGATGTGCTTAAGCAGCGCTATCAACGGGAAGCCAAAGGCGGCGTCGGTTTGCTCGTGGTCGAGGCGGCGGTGGTCCTGCCGTCGCGGAGCTCGTACAATTTACGCATCAGCGACGACTCGTTGACCGACGGATTGAAGGGGCTCGTCGATGCTGTCCGGAGCGCAAATTCGGAAACCAAGATCGGCATCCAGATCATGCATTTTCTCAAAATCGCGCGCAGCGGCTGGCGCCAGAAGGTGGAAGACTTTAAACCCGAGGAGCTGCCGGTGATCGTGGAGCAGCATGTCCAGGCGGCCCGGCGTGCGGTCGCCGCCGGCTTTGACTTCATCGAAGTTCATATGGCCCACGCCTATACGCTTGCTTCTTTCATATCGAGATCGAACGGCAGGACCGACGCCTACGGCGGCAAGCTGGGAAACCGCATGCGCTTGCCGACGCAAGTTTTCGAAGCGGTGCGCACGGAGGTCGGGAACGACTATCCCGTGGGCATCAGAATCAACGGCGAAGACTTCACCGCCAGCGGCAGCACGCTGCTGCAAAGCACGCGGGTGGCGCGGCGCTTCGCACGGCTGGGCGTCGATTACATCAGCGTTTCGGCCGGCAGCCGATTCGAGGACGCGGCACCGCCGCAGCCCAACATGCCGCCCGATCCGATGTCGGGCTATAGCGGTCATCGCATGAGTCCTTCGTGGCCGTTCCCGGATATGACCCATGTCTATCTATCTCAGGCGATTCGCGAACAGGTGCGCGACGGCGGCTTCAACGTACCGGTGGTTGCCGCGGGAAAGATTCGCACGCCTCATCAAGCGGAGCGGATTTTGGCGCAGGGCAAGGCAGATTTGATCGGCCTCTGCCGTCCGTTGCTCTGCGATCCCGATTGGCCGAAAAAGGCAAGAGAGGAAAAGGCGCGAGAGATCGTGCACTGCACTTCGTGCAACTGGTGCCTTGAGGCCGACTCTCGCTACGAAAAAGTGACTTGCTCGCGCTGGCCGGAAGGTGCCGTGGTTGCGCCAGACCCCTTCCCCGCGGAGATCGCGCGGCCGTCCGAGCTGCCTGACGACGTGAGTTTGTAGCGGCAGTTCTTCTGGGTTTCCTGTGAAGTGCTATTCACCACAGAGGCCCAGCGCGGCAAGGCCGCAACCAGACACTCGGAACCGGAGGAATTAACCGCAAAGAACGCAAAGTACACAGAGTTAATTTTGTTAAGTATTCCCTCCGCGTCCACCGCGCTTCCGCGGTGAGATTCCTGAAAATTTGCGCAGGCTGGGAAAACTTTGAAACATAGTACGAAGAACGATCAACCGGTCCATCCGTCATCTTCCGGGCCGATGGATCGCACGATCGGCGCGCTGATCGATCGAGCGGCCGCGGCGGACCCCGCGAGAGTTGCGCTGGTTGGTGACCAAGTTCGACTCACGCGCGCCGAACTCCGGGAATACGTGAATCGCCTCGCCACCGGTTTGCTTCGACTGGGCATCCAAAAGGGCGACGCCGTGTTACTGCAATTGCCCAACTGGGCGGAGTTCGTTTACTCGTACTTCGCCCTGCAAAAAATCGGCGCTGTGCCGGTCTTGCTCGTTTCCGGCTACCGCCAAGTGGAAGTCGATCATCTTTGCCGCTTGACTGAAGCGACGGCGTGGATCGTCCCGCAGACCTATCGAAAAATGGACTATCCCTCCTGGATCGGCGCGGTGCGGGAGGCGAACCCGCAACTGCGCCATATCATTTCGGTGCGGGCGCAAGACGAAGATGCAAATTTCACGGCGCGCCTCGAAGAGCTGATGGCGAGCGCGTCGGACGCTAATGCCGAAAGCCAAATCACCGCGCGCCGTCCACAGCCGACGGACATGGCTCACATTCTTCCCTCCGGCGGGACAACAGGCCTACCGAAGGCGATTCCTCGCACCCACGAGGATTACCTCTGCAACGTGAAATTTCTTCACGACGCTGGTGAAATGAGCAATGATGACGTCTGCCTCCTGGCGGTTCCGGTGGGACACAATCTCGCCCTGCTCAACGTCGTCGGCGCCGCGCTGGTGGGCTACAAAATCGTTCTGTTAGACTCGACTCGTCCCGAGGACCTTTGTCGGGCGGTTCAAGCGGAGCGAGTCACTTACTTCCCGACGGTGCCGAGCTTGCTGAAAAGAATATTGGAATTCGCGAGCATCGGCGATTACGATCTCCGTTCGCTCAAAAAAATCTCGGCCGGCGGCGAGCCCACTACGCCGGACCTCGTCGAGCGCGTCCGCCAAAGACTCCAAGCCAACTACATCACCGAATTCGGCATGAGCGAAGGGCCGCTCTGCCGCACTCGACTCAACGACGATGTCAAAACGGTCTGCGGCTCGGTGGGGAAACCGATCTGTCCCGATGACGAATTCAGGATTCTCGACGACGCGGGCCGAGCGTTGCCGCCGGAAACCGATGGGGAGTTGGCCGCGCGCGGACCGGGAATCTTTGCCGGTTACTTGAAAAACCCGGAGGAGAACCAGCGAGCCTTCACGACCGACGGTTTTTTTAGAACCGGCGATCTCGCCAGGTTCGACCGCTCGGGAAACGTGACGATCACGGGAAGAATCAAAGACATGATCAACAGGGGAGGAGAGAAAATCAGCCCCGCTCAGGTCGAGAAACTTCTGCTCGCGCATCCGGACATCGCGGACGCCGCCGTGATCGGCATGCCCGATCGCGCGCTGGGCGAGCTAGTCTGTGCTTACCTTCGACCCGCAGCCGGTAAGGATCCAATCCCTGCCGAGATCATCGCTTTCATGACAGCCAACGGAGCCTCGAAGCTGCTTCTTCCGGAGCGATTCGAGTTCGTCGATGTCCTGCCGCTCACCGAAGCGGGAAAACATGACAAGAAGGCTTTGCGCGAAGATATCAAACGGAAACTGGAGAAACAGGAGTGGGGTAAATAGGAAATGCGCGCCAGCGAAAAACGCTTGCTGCTAAGAGTTCAAAGTTCAACGTTCAAGGTTCAAAGGTTGGGCGTTGAACTTTGAACCTTGAACCGAAAGCGACGAGCACGATTTCCGCGCAAAGCCGTGACGTGCGCCGAGGCAAAATTGGGACGCGACACACGTCGGTCGGAGCGAGGTAGCAGATTTGCTACGCCTCTGTAGCGAACTTGCTATGCGCAATCGTCTTTTCGTCGCGGCTACGGGGAAGACGCGCGCAGTTTCCCCGTTGAGCCTTGATCGCTTACCTGCGCGCGTTTGCAGCACTTGTAGTGGCATAAGCCTTGCGCTACAGGGCAGATAATGGAGGTAGACATGCGAAAACTTATTCTAAATCTGGCGGCGTTTGTTTTGGTTGCGGTTATTGTCCAACCCGCCGAGGCGCAGCAGGCAAAGAAAATTCCCCGGGTGGGGTATCTATGGTTCGGCTTCGCGCCATCTCCCGCGCCGGCGCGGCCAAATCCCCAGGTTGAGTCTTTCCGTCAAGGTTTGCGAGAGCTGGGCTACGTCGAGGGAAAAAACATCATCGTCGAGTTCCGCTACGCGGAGGGTAAGTTTGAGCGGCTTCCCGACCTTGCAGCCGAGTTGGTCCGCCTGAAGGTCGATGTCATCGTGACGGCGTCAACGCCGGCAATCCGCGCCGCCCAACACGCAACCAACACAATTCCAATCGTCATGGCCAATGTCGGCGATCCAATTGCGCAGGGGTTCGTCGCTAGCCTCGCGCGTCCCGGAGGAAATATTACAGGGTTCACGAACATTTCCCCCGATTTAAGCACAAAACGGCTAGAGTTGCTTAAGGAGGTTTCCCCTAAGATCCTCCGCGTGGCCGTCTTCCAGAATGCGGCACAACACGGTCCGGCAATGAAGGAGGTGGAGAAGGCGGCCAAGTTTTTGCGTGTTCAACTACTGTCGCCGGAGGTCCGTGGCCCCGATGATTTGGATATGGCATTTGAAGCGGTAACGCGTGAACGAGCAGATGCGCTCCTGACCCTGTCCAATCCCCTCCTCCGCTCAGATGACCGCACACGCAAGCGGATCGTGGACTTCACGTTGAATCGCCGACTGCCGTCAATGTATGAGGGAAGCGAATACGTTGAGGCCGGGGGCCTCATGTCTTATGGGCTGGATGAAAACGATAACTACCGCCGCGCTGCCACTTACGTTGACAAAATTCTAAAGGGAACCAAACCCGCCGACCTTCCGGTGCAGCAGCCGATGAAGTTCGAGTTTGTCGTCAACTTAAAGGCGGCGAAGCAGATCGGCCTGACGGTTCCGCCGAATCTGCTGGTGAGGGCGAATAGAGTGATCAAATAGCAGGGAGCAAGGAGCAAAGGGCAAAGAGCAACAAAAACACGGGGAGATCTTCTATGAGGAAAAACATCATTGGTTTCGCGCTCAGCGCTATGCTTTTGGCGCTTAGCTTTCCATCTCAGGCGCAGCAGGGGAAGAAAGTCCACCGCATAGGTTATTTGTCGGCCGGGACTTCTTCTTCTGAAGCGCTGCGCCTCGATGCGTTCCGTGAAGGGCTGCGCCAACGCGGCTATGTCGAAGGGCAAAACATTATCATCGAGGTCCGCTACAGCGAGGGCAAGCCCGAGCGGCTCCCCGATCTAGCCGCCGATCTCGTTCGGCTCAAGGTTGACGTCATCGTCGGCGGGGGGGCGCTAATCGAGGCTGCAAAAAAGGCCACAAGCGCAGTCCCAATCGTAATGCTGTTCAGTCCCGATCCTGTGCGGGCCGGCTATGCAGAAAGCCTTGCCCGTCCCGGCGGCAATATTACGGGGTTGTCTTCCATGCAGGTGGAGCTAAGCGGCAAACGGCTGGAGCTGTTCAAAGAGGCATTCCCTAAGGTCCGCCGCCTTGCGGTCCTCCGGCAGACAGGTAGCAGAACTTTTGGAGAAACGCAGACCGCAGCGCAGGCTTTAGGATTGAAGATTCGACCGCTGGAGCTGCGGGGTCCGGAGGATTTTGACGGCGTATTCGCGCTGGCGACTAAGGAGCGGCTCGATGGTCTGTTCACGGTTACCTCCACGTTCCTGACGGCTAACCGGAAGCGGATTGTCGATTTCGCGGCAAAAAACCGGCTGCCGGCGATGTACCACAACGAGGATTTTATCGAGGCTGGCGGCCTCATGACATATGCGCCGAGCCTGCTTGACATGCACCAGCGCGCTGCCACATACGTCGACAAGATTCTGAAAGGCAGCAAGCCTGCGGACCTGCCAGTGGAGCAACCGATGAAGTTTGACTTCATCATCAGTTTGAAGACGGCCAAGCAGATCGGGGTAACGATTCCACCGAATTTCTTAGTCAGAGCTAACAAAGTAATTAGATGACTGGTGAGGCGTGGCAAGTTAGCAGTGAGCTAAAATAAATCGGCAATCCATCTTCGCCCCTTCGACTCGAACCCCAGTCTTGGCCGGGGACTCTCGCTCAGGATTCCGCCCCACGGGCGTAGTGGAAGGTGCCACGGACTTACCCGTGGGGCTCCACATGTTTTACCAGTCGCTCCAACTCCTCGTACGGCTGCGCACCGATCATTAGATAACGGCCTGCGAGAAAAGTCGGCACGGCGTTGACACCCAAAGCCGCGCAGCGGCGCCAATCATCATCGACGGCATCCTTGAACTTGCGGCTAAGCAGCACGTCGGTGGCTTCGTCCGCCGGCAGGTCATTTTCTTCGGCGATCTTGCTCAGCACGTCCGCTTTGCCGATGTTTTTCACGTCGACAAAGTAGGCGCGGAAAAGCGCATTGGTGATTTCTTCGGCCTTGCTCTTGGTTTCCGCCCATTTCGCCAATTCCTGAGCCAGGCGGCTGTTGTAAGACATGTTGCGCTCGGCGTTGTAGGGCAAACCTTCGCGCTCCATGTTGACTTTCATGCGCTGGTTGCGCGCGATGATCTCCGGTCCCCTGACACTCCCTTCCTCGGGAGTCTCCGGATGAAGCGGAAAGCTAATGAACTTGATCGCGAGACCGTAATCGTTCTTCAGTTTCTCGACACGCCCGGTGACGAGGTAGCACCAGGGTCAGACGAAATCGGAAAAGACTTCCAGTACAAGCGGCTCAGACATGGCGGCCTCCTTCGGCTAAGAGCTCAAACCGTTCCAGACGTTCCGATCGTTCAAGTCGTTCCAGATGTTCCAATCGTTCAAGAAGTTCAAAGATTGGAAAAACACAACGATAGATTCTACGGTTGTTGGCGGGCGGAAGTCAAAGGGAAAATTCGCTTGTCACGAGGCCGTAAGTTGACAGGCAAGCAGCGGGTCGGATAGTTTCACTGTAACAATGGCAAGCCAAACAGCTAATGACATTTTGTCGAGTGGAATCTTCCCGCCATGACGCATTCATCACCGGCGACCCTGACGGAATTGTTGAGCGCTCGCGCTGCGCGCCGTCCCGACAAACTCGCCTTGGTTTTCAAAGACCAGCGTTGGAGCTACGCCGAGTTCCAGCGCGAAGTCGACCGCGCCGCCAACGGCTTTCTCCGCATGGGCGTCGAGAGAGGAGACCGGATCGCTTTTGTTCTGCCAAACTGCCCCGAGTTCCTCTTTGCGGTTTTTGCGCTGACCAAGATCGGCTCCGTCTTCGTGCCGCTCAACCCCCAGTACACCGCCGAGGAAGCGGAGTACGTGTTGCACCACTCCGAAACCTCCGTCGCGCTCACGTCGCCGGAGCTTTTGCCGCTGATCGAGTCGGTGCGGGGAAAGCTGCCCGATCTGAAAGCAGTGATGGTGACCGGAGCCGCCGAATGCTCAGGCGCGCGCTCCTGGAATAAATTTTTGACCGGTGTGTCGGCTAACGCGCCGAAGATTCACATCGATCCCGAAGACCTCGCCTCGATCACCTACACTTCGGGTACCACGGACCGGCCCAAAGGCGTCATGCTGTCCCAGTACGCATACGCTTTCGCCCCGCGGATGCGCGCCGATGGCCTGGGCTGGACTGAGAACGACCGGGTGCTGTGCGTGCTGCCGCTTTTTCACGTCAACGCGCTTTGCCATACCTGTCTCGCCATGTTGTCGGTGGGGGGCAGCATCGTGCTTTTGGAAAAGTTCAGCGCCTCGCGCTTTTGGGATGAGGTTCGCGCGCATGAAGTTACGACTTCGAGTTTGATGCGCACGATACCGCAGATTCTGCTCGCTTCGCCGGAAAAACCCGGTGATTCCGATAATCCCCTGCGCTATGTTGTGACGCTGCTCTCGCCGGAGATGCATGTGCGTTTCGAAGAGCGATTCGGCGTTAAGGCCGTACCGTCCTACAGCCTGACTGAAGACTTGCTGAGCGTTATCGGTCCACGGAACTTGCCGAGAGAGAAATTAGGCGCTTGCGGGTTGCCGCTGGCCCCGGAGGTTCACCGGATACGGATCGTCGATGAAGCGGGAAACAGCTTGCCTCCGGGAAACCCTGGCGAGATCGTCAAGCAGAGTCCAGTCGTCATGAAAGGCTATTTCAAAAATCCCGAAGCCACCGCGAAAGCTCTGAAGGACGGTTGGCTTTACACGGGCGATCTCGGCTATCTAGACAAAGACGGTTATCTCTACTTCGTCGATCGGGTGAAAGATATGGTGCGGCGCGGCGATGAGAATATTTCGTCGGAAGAAGTCGAACGGGTATTGAATTCTCACCCTGCCGTAGCCGAATCGGCGGTGATCGCCGTGCCGGATCAGATTCGCGGCGAGGAGGTGAAAGCCTACATAGTGCTCAAGCCGCCCGCGACTCCTGAAGGCGTCACCCCTGAAGAGATCTGGAATTTTTGCAAACCCCACCTCGCGGCTTTCAAAGTGCCGCGCTACCTCGAATATCGCGCCGAGTTGCCGAAGACTCCAAGCTCCAAGGTGCAGAAGAACATTTTGCGCGATGAGAGCAGGGAGCCGACTGCAAAGGTGTTCGACCGTTTAGCTCCGACTGACAAATAAGTTGCTCCGGTATTCCCTCACCCACAATCTTAAATAGCGAGCTTCTAATGTAGCCCGCTAAACAAACCTATCTTTCCCCTTTAATGTTTTTTTAATAGTTTTCGCGATTTTTTTAATTACGCTTTGGCCTCTCAGGTGGCTAACCTGATTGCATGGGAGCATTGAAGCCCGCCAAAGGGGAGACGCCTGATCCGACGCAGATGCTCATTCGGCGGATAGTTCATCCGACGGATCTAACCGCGATCTCGGACAACGCTCTGGCCGCCGCCGTAAGGATCGCGAAGCAGAATCATGCCGAGATCTTGCTCGTTCACGCGCTACCACCTCCGACCCCCATCTACGAAATTGAATCGTCTTTTCGGACCGAGGCGGAAGAGGCTTTGGCGAAGCTCTTGAAAAGAGTCACGGACATCGGCGTTAAGGCAAAAAGAGTTCTGATTAAAGGCTCAGCTCCCGTGAGCAACAATATTGTTCGGTGCGCAAAATTCTTCGGGGCTGACCTGATTGTTATGGGCTCCCGCGGCAGAACTGGCATTTCCAGATGGTTGGTGGGGAGCCACGCTTCGAGAGTCGTCGCCCGCGCTCACTGCCCGGTAGTGGTCGTTCGTGGCCGGTCATCAAGAGTGCATTCATCAAAACGAACTTGATCCGCGCATCATGACCGAAAAAAAGAGCGCGGGCCTCTCGCTTAAGAGCTTCTTATTCGGAAAACCTAAAGATCCCTTGGACCCAAGGGTCTTCCATCAGATCTCCCTGATCGCGTTTCTCGCTTGGGTTGGACTTGGCGCGGATGGCTTGAGTTCGTCGGCCTATGGGCCTGAGGAGGCCTATCTGGCATTGGGCGAGCATTTCTTCCTCGCCTTGCCTCTCGCGATCCTCATGGCGGTGACGGTCTTCGTCATTTCTGCGAGCTACAGCCAAATCATCGAGCTCTTTCCGACCGGTGGCGGCGGATATCTAGTCGGCACAAAGCTGTTGGGGCCGAAAGTCGGATTGGTTTCCGGGTCTGCTCTGATCGTCGACTACATGCTGACGATCACCATTTCCGTGGCGAGCGCCGGGGATCAGCTATTCAGCTTCCTCCCGGCCTCGATCCACGGGGCGAAATTGGCCACCGAATTTGTTCTGATCCTTTTTCTGATTTACCTCAATCTTCGCGGCACCAAGGAATCGGTGCTTTTTCTGCTGCCGATCTTTCTCCTCTTTGTCATCGTTCATCTTTTTGCCATCAGCTTGGGGATCGTCCCACAAGCTTCAAATA
>Ga0214473_10009043_pt1 | contig 11779 bp, 6 predicted proteins | sample RVTome_7_FD_203509 | JGI IMG/M metagenome (GOLD analysis project Ga0214473, IMG submission 203509) | Soil microbial communities from uranium-contaminated site in the Upper Colorado River Basin, Wyoming, United States - RVT98D197 | ecosystem: Environmental > Terrestrial > Soil > Contaminated >...
CTTCAGCCCACGTGATGGAACCTCCTTCCAATTCCTTCAAAACCTGTTTCAGTCTTTCCATATCGAACTCATCCTGAATGCAAGTCCGCCATGCCTCGAGCAGGATCGGGAAGTCTTCATAACGCATTACGGCTTCTAAGAGTCTCTGCGACCGCAGTCGGCTCAACCAGAGGGGCATGCGCTGGTTGAACTTCCCCCTCGGTAGAAGAAGGGCTCTGGCTGCACATTCCCTGAACCTGGCCCCGAAGAAACCCGACCCCTCGATCCTTGTTCTGAGAAGGGACTCAACCTGTGTGCTTTCGACAAGAGACAACAATTCCTCCGCAGATATCTCGTGAGGCAATTGAAGAACGATGGAGTCATTGCTGACGTAGATTTCCGGCCGGTAGCCGTATCGATTTTCCCATGCTGCATCGAAGGCCATGGCAAGAGGCCTGTTGACGCGCCCTCCCCACATGGTGTGGATGACCACCTGCGGGGTTCCTCCGGGCCCCGCACTGACAAATTCGATAACCAGATGGCGCCGGTGTGGCAAGGAGCAGCCGGTCGTCTCTTTTTGCCTTTTCAGGAATTGAATCAATTCCTGCACAGCCTCCGCATCCATGCAGTTCTTCTGCTCAAGCGATTTCTGGAATTCAGGATCATCAAGACGGCCATCCGCCTCTTCCAAAAATTCTCCGATCCGTTCTGAAAAGTGAAAGTCCCTGCCGTACTCTTCCCCTTTCCAGAAAGGAGCTGCTGCTGCCTTGGGATTTCCTGCCATGACCAGCACATCATTATGGGTGATCTTCTCAATCCGCCAATTCTGGGTGCCGAAGCTGAAGGTGTCGCCAACCGCCGCCTCCCAGACAAATTCCTCATCAAGCTCGCCAATTCTGGCATTCGTCTTCTGGTGGCGAAGATGGAAATAACCCCTGTCCGGTATGACGCCGCCTGAAAGGTAAAGGGTCTGAAGGGCGCCTCTCCTGGCGCTCACACTGTTGTCCATTCGATCAATAGAGATGAGGGGTCGGAGTTCCCTGATCCTGCTCTCCGCATACCGTCCGGCGAGCATATTCAACACCAGGTCGAACTCTTCGTGGCCCAGGTTCCGGTAGGAATAGCTCGTCTTCAAATCTTCATAGAGGCGGTTGATATCCCAGGTTTCAACTCCCACCATGGAGACGATGACCTGGGCTAAGACATCGAGAGGGGATTGAGCCGTCTTAAAAGATTCGATATCCCTATTCATAATTGCCGGAACGAGCACTGCCGCTTCCAGCAAGTCTTTTGGATGGGTCGGAAAGAGGCTTCCACGGCTGATCTGATTCACCTGATGTCCGGAGCGTCCCACGCGTTGGATTGCAGAGGAGAAAGAAAAAGGGGACTGGACGAGAACCACTTCGTCTAAGGCGCCGATATCGATACCGAGCTCGAGTGAATGAGTCGCCACAATGGCCTTCAATGCTCCACCCTTGAGTCTCCGCTCCACCTCTGTGCGGATCTCTAAGGAGAGAGAGCCATGATGGGCATAGGCAATGGGCGCTTCTTCATCCTGATTGATCCTTAAGGTCAGCATCTCACAGAGACGCCTGCTGTTCACAAAAATAAGGGTAGACCGGTTTCTCGCTATGATCTTCTTGAGATTTTCGACCAATGAGTCCCATACAGAGCTTTCATGACCCGGTGTTCTTGCTTTCTGTGGAAAGGAGACATGAAGGCGATATCCTTTTCTCACCTCGGAACTCACAATGGTAACCGGGCGAGGAGTATAATGCGTTGGTCCGGGTTCCCCGCTTATCTTGAAGCCACCGACGAAATCAGCCACCATGCCGAGGGGTTGAATCGTTGCAGAAAGGGAGATCCGCTGAAACTCACCGCAGAGCCGCACAAGGCGGTCCACCGCCGTCATCAGATAGACGCCCCGCTTTGTGCCGACGACTGCATGGATCTCGTCTAAGATCACTGTGGATAAGCCTGTCAGAATGGATCGGCCGCCTTTGGAGCTTAAGAGAAGGTTGAGACTCTCGGGAGTGGTAATCAGGATTGCCGGCGGGTTTCGGAGCATCTGGCGCCGCTCGGACTGCGGCGTATCCCCGCTCCTCGTCAGGACACGGATATCAGGAAATTTCTCCCCTTCCTTTTCAAATAGATCCTGTAATTCTTCAAGCGGCCCGAGCAGGTTGCGTTGAATATCATAGTTGAGGGCCCGAAGAGGCGACACGTAGAGGACGCTCGTCTGGCGGGTCGATAAGAGTCGACCGCGGGTTAACCATTTTCCGGTGATCAACTGATTAAGGGCCCACAGAAAAGCTGTCAAGGTTTTTCCGCTTCCTGTGGGGGCCGTTATGAGCAGATGCTCTCCCCGGGCAATCTTCGGCCATGCCCGCTGTTGAACATCGGTAGGCTGACCGATTCGCTCTCCGAACCATCGGGCGATGAGAGGATGAAACAGGGATAAAACGGTACGCTCGGAATCCATATACTCGCATTGAAGTTAAATTCTCGGATTGAATCCTAAACCATTAATACTTGTTTCCATTCTACGATATATAAATGAATTTTACATGCGTTTACATAATTTACCCTATTTTATTTCAGAGTGTCCTAAAAATCCTTCATACCTAATCTATTGAGATAATAAGTTTTTTTCAATAAGTCCTCATTCGCCCAAAAAAACGTGAAGGAAAAATCATGCACTGAGTTTCCATTTTGAAAGGACTCGCATAAAAAGTGTAATAAAATCAATTAATTATAATATCATCATTTTAGCTCCTTACGGCATGGTAATTGCTCACCTTGGAAATTAGTTCCTGTGAAATTCCTCTCAAGATACATCCATAAAACAAAAATGTACATAAGTAATGTGACCTGTTTTTTATCGATCACCAAACGTATAAAATCGCTTGAAATGCTCTTTCCACGACTTAATTCGAATGTAGTCTTTCTTCATTCCTCTTTTCAGAAGAGGTGAATTATTGCCAACGGCATTTGAATTGCACAACCTGAGCCTTGATGCGAGTTTCGACTTTTGATTGATTACTGACACTCACACTTACACTATTTTCCAATTAAAGGGGGGTTTTATGGGTAAACTACCTTGCCGCAATTTCATCATCCCTTTTGTTCTAATCTTTATCACTCTCTTTTTATCCCACTCCGCAATTGCCGAGATCAGGTTGGCGTGGGATCCCAATGTAGAGCCGGATTTGGGAGGATACAAGGTCCATTATGGGCCCTCTCATTTGGACTACACAAACCACATCGATATCGGGAATGTAACCGAATATGCGGCGACAAACCTCACCCCGGGGAAACGTTACTATTTCGCTCTTACCGCTTATGACATATCCGGCAATGAGAGTGGCTATTCTGCCGAGGTCTCGGGTATTGCACCAAAAGCACCGGAAGCTTACGTCGATATCACCTCGCCGACCGGCGGCGAGGTATGGGTGGTGGGTTCCACGCATAGCATCTCTTGGAACACAGGAAATCTGCCCACTGCTGACGACGCAAGGATCCATCTCTTTTATTACTACGATAAGGCGTGGCGGTCTATCACAAACTTGGCGCCTGATGCCACATCCTTCGATTGGACTGTTGACGAAACCGATGCGGTACCGAAAACGGACAGGCCAAGGCCTCAGATCAGCCGCGTCTCTGTGATGGCCGCTTATTGGGTAAATGGTCAATGGGAGTGCTGGGATGTAAGCAAAAGAATCATTATCATGAATGACACGTGGGTTTTTAATCTCTCCGAATGGGACAGAGGCGGAGCAATGGTCTCTTTCAATCAAACCCAACTAAATGGATATGGGATCTCGCGCGAATTGGGTATGTTTGGAATAAGCGGCGCTTACACCGTTAGCTCCCAGGGAAAGATCAGCGGCGATTATACCTTATTTGATTTTGATGACCCATCAACCCAATTGGGCACTGGTACATTGAGCGGCACTGTAGCCCTGTCGGGCTGGAGCAATATGATTCTCAAAATAAAGAAGCCCGATGGAAAGAAAGTCGTCATGAACGGCACCAGGTTCCTCTCGGAGCCCGTGCTTCCCAAAAACTGGGATATAACAATTAATGGCAGGACATTCGATGGAAGCTTTAGTTCAGCAACCATTCAACACGACCCGGCCTACCCGGACCGGCCGAATATTTTCGCTCTTACCGGATCCGGAACCACGGATTCGGGTGATCCTATTACTCTAACAGCCAGTTTTTTCCTGACAGCCGCAAACAAGGCTTATGGAGACTATGAAATCACTGACGACACAGATGTAACAATCGAGAAGGGCTTTTTTTCTGGGAAAATCAAACCTAATAAGGGAACGCTTCTTCTAAACGCTGTAAACGAATCCGGAAACAAATACACTATATTAGGGCATGAGACTACTCCTTGATAAACCCAAAAGGGAATTGAGGTGATGGGGAGGTAGGGAGATGAGGAGGTAAGGAGTTGAGATCTCCTATCCCTTTATCTCCCCATCTTCTTTCTTTCCCTCATTATTCCAATATTCCACCATTTCAATATTCCCCTATTCTTTTTTAATCCAATATTCCATTCTTTCCAACCTTTCATGACTCCAGTTTTTATTTGACGTATGTAGTCTAATAAATTACAATGTAGTCGAATTGAATAAGGAGGTAATAAGATGCAACTGACCGTTAGAATGCCCGATGAGTTCAAGCAGAAGATAGATAGACTTTCCAAGAAAATGGGACTGAAGAGATCGGATATCGTTCGTTTAGCCCTTAAACGATTCTTGGAGGAAGACAACGAAGGCGATCATCGAACACCCTTTCAGAGAGTAAGTCAGCTTGTTGGCAGCGCGGAAAGCGGGGTCAAAGACTTAGGGCAGCGGCACCGTTACTATCTGGCTCAAAAATTGAGGAAGGCTTCCTGATCATGCATGTGATTATGGATACAGGGCCGTGGGTCGCTCTTATTGACCGAAACGAAGCGAAGCATGATGAATGCACTGAATGGTTTCGATGCTTTGAAGAGAAGATCTTTACCTCTGAAGCCATACTAACGGAGGTTCTGTATCTACTCAATTTTTCTTACTTGGCCCAATCGGCAGCTATCGATTTTGTCTTAAATGGAGCGATCACTATCGTTCCATCTAGCCTTGAAAGTCTGAACGCCGTGAAATGGCAGATGAAAAAGTATAGGAATGTCCCGATGGACTATGCGGATGCGACTCTGGTTTGCCTTGCGGAAGACCTTTCGATTGCCCATGTGGTAACGTTGGACAGAAAACACTTCAGCATCTACCGATTACCATCGAAAAAATCCTTCGTTCTCCTGCCTTGACCTTATTGAAATCATTGGGCAGAATGCATTTTGTTTGTCGGTATCTCCCGACAAACAAAAAAAATATTCCACTCTGTGCCCTCCCTGCCTTCGCCGAAGCGGCTGCGCGCAGGCAGGTGTGCCTCCGTGGTGAACCTTGTTAGTCTTATCCCAATTCAGTGATAAATTGTAAAAGGTGTTTCGCTTACATCTGTGTGAGTGTTATTTATAATGCTGGTGCTGGTGATTCGGATTTTGTAGTCAGCTCCATCAAGTTTTTTCGGAATGAACCAATCGAAGTGCCCCTTCCCATAACTTCCTCTTGGAGCTTTATTTGTAATCGTTCTAACGACAATCTCTCCCTGAAGTAGTTCAATCCTTACATACGGGCCGGGCCGTCCTGTAAATTTCCATTTGATCCTTTTGTAAGTGCCAGCTTTCCAGGTTTCTCCCCCATCCGGCGAGGTAAGAGTTAGGCTGGGACCGATGAATGTTGCTGTCACATTCTTATCCCCGCCCATTTTAACCGAGAATGGATTCGCGGCTGAAGGAACAGGAACGCCATTAACTAACCATCCTCCAAATTTCGATTCGGGGTCCGCCAGAGCCTGCAAAGTCACCATTTGCCCGGGAGAATATAGCTCCGAGCAGTCCAGCCCACAGTCGATTTTCCCGGATTTTGTGACCACTCTTCCAGTTCCCATAACCGTCCCTTCAAGGTTCAAGTCCAGCCTGTATTGTTCTTTCCCGGGGCCGGTTAATATAATGTTCAGAGGATTCTCATCAGGATCGTTCGAGGGAATGGATAGGTTCGCGATTTTCGTTCCTCCCGAACCAGGTAAGAAGAGAACCTCCAAGGTGCAAGTTTGAGAGGGAACCAGAGTCTGCTCTGAGCATCCATCGTTCTGTTTCAGGAATTCGGAAGAATGGGCACCCGATATTACTATATCAAAGATGGATAGGTTTTCAGTTCCTCTGTTGGTCACAGTGAAGATCCGGGGCAGAGAAAAACTCCCTTCTTTTGTCTTAGCAAATTCGAAGGAAGAAGGATCAACAAAGATATCAGGGACAGGGTTGAGGAGAAGTTCATAGGCTGCGGAGACATCTAAGAGCCCATATCCATAGCTGTTATCCGGGCCGGATACGCCCAGATCAAAGGCCGACTGCGTAAGGGCTGTCTCAAGTTCAGGTACCGTGAGTGTTGGGATAGCGCTAAGAAGAAGGGCCATGGCCCCTGCAACATGAGGCGCTGCAAAGGACGTTCCGGAAAGGTACCTATATGCAGGAGGCGATGGGAGCAACTGCAGGTCCGCCACCTTAATATTGACTCCAGGCGCAACGACATGCGGAAAAATACTTCCATCACAAGCAGAGGGTCCCCGACTGCTGAACGGGGCAATTGTCAGTGTCTCATCCACAGCCCCGGCGGCAAAGCTCTCAGGATAATTGGCAGGGCTGATGCTGGACGATGAGCCTGGTCCGGTGTTTCCCGCTGCGAAGACAACAGCAATACCGGCTGTCTTAAGAGTTTGAATATCAGTTTCAAATTCAAGAATACATTGATTTATAGCATCCAGTAATCCCCAGGAATTATTCACAATATCCGGGGAATCATCTGTGCCAGGATTGTCATCCGGATCGAGCAGCCATTGAAAACCCAGGTGAATCGTGGAATCGGTGGCCTCCCCTGCATCGTTGAAGATCTTCACTGCAATCCAATGCGCCCCGGGTGCAACGCCAATTGAGGTTCCACCTACATCACCCCCCACCATAACACCTATGGTTCCTGTCCCATGACCATCGGCATCATAAGGAGTATCATGCTCGCCATTGGGGTCATACCAGCTATTCGTCCCGCCTCTCCACTTGCTTTGAAGATCAGGATGATCTAAATCTACCCCGGTATCCATATTAGCAACTACGACTCCGGTACCAGTAAAACCCAGGTTCCAGAGCTCCGGGGCCCGAATAGCATCTATGTTCCATTCGGGAGGGGTTGCTGCCTCCAGGGTGACCTCGGGCAGGTTTATCACTCTGTCCAGCCTTATACTTTCGACCTCCGGAAGGATTGCCAGTTCCTCAATAACATTCACTTTGGCTGTGACTGCCATTCCATTGATCAACCAGAGAGATTTGATTTTCTTTGCTCTTCGGCTATCGAGAAAGGTTTTCAGGGGTCTCTGTGTCAAGTCCGCTTTGTCCTTAAGAACCCTGATCATCCCTGGCCTTCGAAAGGATTTGGACATATCCTTGAAAGGTTTGATATCGGCCTTGTCGGAGAGGGTAATAATGACTGAGACTTCATCATCGGGCTGGAGGGATTGGAGGGTATTATGAAGCTCGGGAGTTATCTTGTTTACCTGGGCATTCGCAGATGTCCAGGAAATTAAGATACAAAAAAACAAAGAAGAAAGGACTGAAAAAACTGGATTCCGGCCTTCGCCGGAATGACAGAATAATGAATTCACCTTATCTCCTCATCTTCATTTTTATTTCTCTCCCCATCTCTTTATCCCCTTATCTCTTCATTTCTTTTTCATTCCGCAATCCGAATTCCGCATTCCGAAATTGAAGATCACCCTATCTCCCCATCTTTCATCTATTCTACGACCAGGTGCTCGGCCTTGTAGTCGCCAATGGTTACGGTCACTTTGTGCCCCGGTTTGATGCGCTTCTGTGGGTTCGCAAAGAGGATGAAATAGTTACGGTCTTTCAGTGGCTTTCTGGTGGAGCGCATGGCGCCCACCTTCGGCACTTCGGGCACAGCCATTACTGCTCCTGTCGCCTCGTCAGTCAGAAGGGGTTTGATCTGGGGGCTGAAAAGAGGAGCAGCCTTCTTTTCGTCAATGATGCGATACCTGAAATCGAGCATGTTTCCGTCCGCAGTCTGCCTGATGCTCAATGGCCTGATCCCCCACTTCTTTTCCAACTCTTCGGGAGACAAAGACTGGACGGGTGCGCCTTCCACTTTTTCCTTGGTCTCTTCAGAGAAGGCCTTACCGGGTGCGACCGAAACCGATAGAACACAGATCATTGCGGAAATGATAAAAACGTTAAAGAAGTGTTTAGTCAACACCATGAAGAAGTTCCCTCCATTCTACAGTGTTAATGTGGGTCTGAGTGTAAGTAGTTACTCATCAGTAATGGTTGGACACTGAAAACAAGCCGTTCATGCTGAGTTTGCCCTTCGACAGGCTCAGGGCGAACGGATAAAAACTGATCATGGTGAGCTTGTCGAACCACAGGCTCAAGGTGAAAGGGGAAGAATATGTCTTTACAATTACGGACTCGTTAGTAACCCTCATTCACTTCAAAACAAAGATAGGGCAAGTGATGGCCTGCCCTATCCTTTCTTTAACCTCATCTTCGCATTGCAGTTACGGCATCCCAACCACGATCCTAAAGCGTGCATCGGACCTATCGGAGCCCACCGCTTTGCCACGAGCGTTATAACCTGTGACCTGGACCCTGACATTCCTTTTGTCGGCGAGAACCGGCGGGACAGCCCAGTTGTAGGAATTTCCGGTTATGTTCTTGCCGATGAGTATCCAGGTGGCTCCGCCGTTAAGGGAATACCTGAGCCTGAACTTGACCGCTTTGGCCGGAGCCCCCCAGATGATGGTACTAAACGTTCCGGAGGGAATCGACTCGCCGCCGTTGGGGGTAATCAACCGCACGGCCTGAAAAGCCTGAAAATTGGCCGTTACATTCTTTGTTTCGCTCATCGTCACGACACACTCGTTAGCCGTGGTTACCCCCCCCGGGTCGCATCCCGTCCAGCCATTAGGCGCCTGCCTGAGAAGCGAACCCCGATTAGGGTGGCCCACGAGCTTGACCTGTGTATTCTCAAGGTAATCCTGAGTGCAATCGGATCCTGCCACGCCGGTTTCGCAAAAAATACCACCGGGCAGGCTCTCAGCGGCCACCTTCCCGGTCCCTGTGCCGCCATTCGTCGCCACGCTAAGCGTGACAAGCTGGTTAAGTCCCGGTCCCGCTTCACCGACCTCCAAGTAGGTCAGCATACCGCCCGGCGCCTGGGCTGCGTTGCTTAAGTAAAGCCTGCGATCGTAGAGAGGAATGTAGCCAGCCGCAGGATTTGTTAAAAGGGCATCGAAGGTCTTGCCGGCGTGAAGATCGACGGAATAGCGGTTAAGACTTCCATTCGCCGGTCTCAGAACCGCTGGTTTCAAATAGCCATCCTCGGCAATAATCAGCATATTCTGCCCCTGAAGCAGGGGTACGTATGTGTCGAGGCCTGCATTTGCAAACCTTAGCAGGGTCGTGCTTCCGGCAGCGCCGATTGGAATCGGGTTATTGCCCGGGAAGGCTTTACCATTGATGAGGAAATACTTCGGGTAGAAGACGTTCGTGCTCGGGATGGTAGGAGTCACCGCGGCCATTGCCACATCGTCAGCGCTGTTATGAATGGCCGGGTCGATCTCGCTGAAAAGGAGCGTAACCTCCTGAGCGGGAGCGGTGATGTCTGTATAGGGAACCCCACCTGCCGCCTTGACGATCAGGACTCCGTAGATGCCCATCTGAACCTGAAGCGCAGGATGGGTTCCGCTCAGGATGAGATATGTTCCAGGTTTCAGGGCATTCCAGGTATATGCCGTTTGTGCTCCTGGAGTTCCAGGGGCGCCCGCCGGCGCCTCATGGCTGAAGGACCTGACCCTCGAAGTAACATCGCCTACCGGCCTGCTTGTGGCCGTCGCGCTGGTGTAAGGATGCGCAATATCTGCAAACCATACCGGCCCGGTGTTGTTCGAGAGGACCTGGCCGGGAATCGTGAGGGAGACCGGTATGGCCAGTTCGTTGCTGACGTTAATTGTCAGATTGTCGCCCTCGTCGGCAGAAATCACAAAGCTTCCCGGAGCAATAAGGCCGCTGGCGTCAGCTGGCAGCCACATCTTGATTGTCCCGGCAGGGCATGCCGCCGGAGTGCCGGTAGGCGCCGTAACTGTCCCGTCGGGCATCGAGATGCAGGCATGCTTGATCCTAATGTCAGTGGGCCCGATAATCACCGCCTCGGCCTGCCACGCAATCCCGATTACGACGAGGAAGACAGCCAAAAGTACCCACCCTGTATAAGCCATTGTCAACGTTTTTTTCTTCATCTTGTCCTCCTCCCCTTATTCCACTACTAATGCCGAAGGCGGTATGACGAACATGAATGTGGCCATCCCACCCGGAAAGATGTTGGCGTTTGTCAGCTCCTTCTCGTTATGGGAGTGCTGCATAAAGAAGAGGCCGTTATACGGATTGAAGCCACCCTGGCCCGGAGGCAGAGAGCCGGGAGTGCCAAGGAAAGGGCTGCCGCTGTAGAACTGGCCGAAAGTCACGTCCTGCCGGCTCGGCAGAATCACAGGAAGAGGCTGGCAGTGGTCTGCCAGGCTTTCCCCTGGTTCCAGTGCCCCGCAAGTATTGAAAACACCGTCTCTGTTTACGTCGATATCCTCAGGTCCAGGGAAGTTGCCCGGGGGATCATTGTCCACATCGTTGGCGTGGCCGTAGATATCCCAGCCCATATTAGCTCCTGTCCAGGTCATGATCGCATCCACGGTATCGCCGGGATAGACGACGGTCGTGAAGGCGGCGTTCGACAGATCAGCGCCAGCGCCGGTGCTCAGGAAGCGGCCCTGTTTACCGATAACCAGGTGGGAATTGCCGTGAGTATGCATGGGGTGAGGGTCCCTGCTCGCGTTGACGATCCGGTAGAGGATCGTCTGGGTCGGGTTCATCAGTACGAGAGCGTCATAAGGCTGATACGTGAGCCACGGAGCGAGGGTAGTTGAAAGCGTGTCGGGAAGGGTCCTGCCGTTGATGAACCAGTAGACATCGAAGTAGTCGGCGAAGTCGATGTTCGTGTAGTTCCCACGCAGGACGGCATCGTGAACACGAATATCCATATCAGTCAGCAGTAACAATTTCTCATGGACATAGGCGCTTTCAGCGTCACCGTAAGCTCTCCTGTTGGGGGGGGCACCAAAGCCGGTCGGCCTGACGATAATCACGCCGAGCAGCCCCATCTCCACCTGAAGCGGTGGATTGGTGCCGCTGTGATAGACGTAGGTACCAGGCTGGGATGCTGTGAAGGTATATGCTACCGTGGTAGCGCCGTTATCAGCCGGAACTTCCATAGTCAGCACGCCGGGCAAGGCAGTGCCCGGCGCGACCGCCGCTGCTGCTACGGAGATGCCGTCGACGACAAGCGATGTCGGTACTGGAAGAGTATTCGTCAGGTTGATAGTGATGGCGTCACCCTGATTTACTATGATCGTGGGGCCGGGGTACTGAACAGTCCCGCCCTGAACACCATACATCCACATGTAGATCGAATTGCCGTCGCCGGTCGTGGCGCGGGCTGTGCCAGTGGTCAAGCTGAAGACCGGGTTTGGAGAGGCGCCGCTGATGCCCGGGATGTCGTATGCCCCTGCAACAGGAGGAATCGACAAAACCAGCAGCAGGGCCAACCCTGTCAAAAGACTCTTTCTATTCATCATG
>Ga0214473_10009044_pt1 | contig 11776 bp, 12 predicted proteins | sample RVTome_7_FD_203509 | JGI IMG/M metagenome (GOLD analysis project Ga0214473, IMG submission 203509) | Soil microbial communities from uranium-contaminated site in the Upper Colorado River Basin, Wyoming, United States - RVT98D197 | ecosystem: Environmental > Terrestrial > Soil > Contaminated >...
AAACGGGCACCCGGCGTGAGCGTGACGAACCTCATCCCGCTCCTTAGTTGTTCGGGGAACAGCCGCTGGGCCCGCAGGACCCTCCGCGGGGGCCGCAGGCGTCGGGACCGCACCCTGACGGGGGCACCGCCGAGACGGGCGACAGGACGAACGACGACAGGATCACCGGGGCGGCATACGCCAGCCGCCGCAGAATCCTGCGGCGCCGGGTCTCAGGCTTGCCGTTCGGATGAGCTCCCGCCGCGCTCCCCGGCGCCTGGGTCTGTCGATTCCGCTGGCTCTTTTTCATGCTCCGTTTCCAGTACCCCGGGGTGGCACTCCAGGAGGTCGGGCGCACCCTTCGCTTGTTTATATGCTATTTATGAGAAATGCATATGCATTAGGACTTATCTTATAATTTAGTATCCCCGGCTTGGAAGTCAAGCGCCCCTGATAGATATATCCACTTTATTTTCAATGACATAACCTGCGCATGGTAGATTGTTGCCAAAATCCTAATGTTGACTTTTCGCTCACGCCGCATAGATTATGAATAAAAGGCATATATATATGAACAAAATAGCATATGCTACTATTATCATCCTTGTTGGAAGTCTCGCTTTCCTGCCCGCCAGCGCCGGGCTCACCACCTCCGCGCCCTCTGCTCCTCTGTACCGCAACGCGGGCGCCGACTCCGCGCAGCAGCATCTGCAGCAGGCGCTGGCCCGCTTTTTTAATATGGAGTTTGAAGCCGCCATCGCCGGTTTCAGGCGGGCCCTGGAGATTTCACCCGACCTGCCCGAGGCGCACAAGTATCTCGGCGTGTGCTACGTGGAGATCGGCCGCCTGGACGACGCACTGGCGTCTTACCGCCGAGGGCTGAGTCTCGAGCCGGACGATCCCGAGATGCATTACTTCCTGGGGCTGGCGCATCTGCGTAAAGGGGAGATGGAGAAGACGGTCCAGGCTTACAAGGAGGCGCTGCGCCTGGCCCCTGACTATGCCGACGTGCACTTCAACCTCGGCGTGGTTTACGACCAGATGGGCCGGCTGGACGAGGAGATCGAATCGTATCTGAAATTCGCCGCGCTGAAACCGGAGAGTCCGGAGGTGCACTACAACCTGGGCGTCATCTTCGGACGCAAGGGCAATGTGGAAAAGGAGATTGCCAGCTACCGCAGAGCCGTCGAGCTGGCCCCGCGTTACGCTGACGCCCATTACAACCTGGCCGTGGCATACGGTAAGGCAGGGCGGCCGAACGAGGAGATCGCCGCCTACCGCGCCGCGGTCGCCGTGCGCCCGGAGTTTGCGGAGGCGCACTACAACCTGGCCATCGCTCTCAAGGAAAAGGGGGACCTGGAGGGGGCCATCCAGGAGTACCGCGCCGCCATCGCCGCCGACCCCGAGGATGCCCGCTCCCACCACAATCTGGGCGTGATCTTCGGGCGGCTGGGTCGCAACGAAGAGGAGATCGCCGAGTATCGGAAGGCCCTGGAGATAGAACCGGATGATCCGGACACCCATTACAACCTGGGCATCGCCTACGGAGAACGCGGAGAAGACGATGCGGCCGTGCGCGAGTACCAGGCCGCCCTGCGACTGCGCCCCGAGCACGCGAACGCCCGCCACAACATGGGCGTCTCCTATCAACGCCTGGTGCGACGCCTCGCCACGGCTGGCGATGCGACGCGGCTGCTCGCTCTGGTTCGGGAAATTGCCCTCCTCCGCGAACCGCTGACCGCACCCGCGCTGCGCGAAGCCTACACATGGGCCGATTCAAGACTCCGGGAGGCGACAAATGCCGGCGACCGGGGCGAAGGAGCCAGGATTCGCGAGGAGGTCCTGCAGATCCTGCGCAGGATGGGCGCGCTGGCGCAGCTCAACAATCCCTAACGTCACAGCTTATAAGCGTTTAAGTATGAAACATACCCCATGGGCTTGACTGGGGATTGTTTCATTTTTATACTTGCTTCTCATGGCTTTGAAATCTGTCTCCGCTGCTCCTTCCCTCCCCTCCCCCGACAGCGCCACACCTCATATCCTGCCGCGCTGGATCCCGATGCTCCTGGGCAGTCAGCCATACCCAACGGCAGAATCGGCTGCAAATGCCCCGCTCGCTCGCTCCTCTCTGGCGTTCGCGTCCTGGTTCGACCTCGGATCCCTCCCGCACGACGGCCCCACCATCACTCTCCGGGAGCTCCTCTCAGCGATGCTGGCCTCACCCGAATCGGCCGATGTGGTCCTCGCCCAGATTGATGCGAACCCGCAGGGCCGGTGGATCGACCTGGAGCTGCCGCCCCGCGATGCGGATGCGGGCGTGACGCTGCGGATCGGGACGTTTCACCGCCTGGTGCCGACCTCCCCCCAGGAGCAGGTCCTTCTGGCCTGGTACGGCCGGCGGCTGCCTCAGGTCGAGGAGGAAGCGGGAAGGGTACGGGTCGAACTGGAACAGGCCCGCAGGGCTCTGGCACAGCAGGAGGCCGCGCTGCGCTCGGAGCGCAACCGCGTGGAGAGCCTTCTGGAGGCCGGAACGGATCCCACATCCATCCAGGACACCGGCTACCGGATTGTGTCGCAGAATCAGGCCCACCGGGCGCTCTTCGGCGACCGGCGCGGAGAAATCTGTCACCAGGTCTACAGGGGACGACCGGAACCCTGTGCGGGCTGCCCGATGGACGAAGCACTGGCGAGCGGCGAAACCGCCTGGCTGGAGGACCATCCCAGCGAGGGACCTTGCGCCGGGAGCCCGGTCCGGATCCGCGTCCGGCCGCTCATCGCTCCCGATAGTTCTCCGGCGGGGATCGTCGAAGTCTTCTCCACACCCGGCACCGCCGCCGTGGAGCGCAACGTCGAAGTCCTGACCCCGGGCATGCGTCTGCGGGACCGGGAGCTGCAGCACATCCTGGGAGTCCTCGAGCTGAGCGGCGGCAACCGCGCCCAGGCCGCCAGAGTGCTGGGGATCAGCCGGGCCACACTCTGGCGCCGGCTGGGTTCCCTGCAGGGACAGCGCGAAGACTCGGAAGAGTAGACCGCGGCAGCCCGCCATCCCCTGCCCGTCTCAGAGGCCGGAGACCACCAGCAGTTTGCGCTCCGTCATCTCCTCGAGCGCGTAACGCGCACCCTCGCGGCCGAGCCCCGAGTCCTTGACTCCGCCGTACGGCATCGGGTCGATTCGGAAGGTTGGCACGTCTCCTACCACCAGCCCCCCCACCTCGAGCGTTTCATAGGCCCGGAAGATGAGCGAAATGTCTTTCGTGAACAGGCCCGCCTGCAGTCCGTAGGCCGAGTCGTTCACCTGCGCCAGCGCGTCAGCGAACTCCTCGTACGGGGAGACGGTCACCAGCGGCGCGAACACCTCGAGACACGACACTTTCATATCCCGCTTCACGTCGGTGAGGATGGTGGGGGGCACGAGTGCGCCGCGCCGCTCTCCGCCGAGCCTGACCTGCGCTCCGGCCTTGCGCGCTTCGGCCACCCATTCCTCCACCCGCTGCGCCTCCTTCTCGGAGATCATCGGCCCGACATCGGTCGACTCGTCGAGCGGATCCCCGACCTTGAGCGATTCCACCCGCGGCAGGAACTCGTCCAGGAAGCGGCCATAAACCTGCTTCTGAACCAGAATGCGCTGCACCGAAATGCAGCTCTGCCCGGCGTAGGAGAACCCCCCGAACGTGCAGCGTTCGGCGGCGTACCGGAGATCCGCGTCGCTGTGCACGATGCAGCCGGCATTGCCGCCCAGCTCCAGGACCACCCGCTTCTTCCCGGCCCGGCTCTTCAACCCCCAGCCCACGGCGGGGCTGCCGGTGAATGTCAGGAGCTTGAAGCGGTCGTCGGTGCACAGAGGGGAGGCCACGGCGGGCGTGCACGGCAGCACGTGCAGAGCCCCCGGGGTGAGCCCGGCTTCCATCAGGATGCGGGCCAGTCGCAGCGCCGTGAGGGGGGTCTGCGAAGCGGGCTTGAGAACGACCGTGTTCCCCGCCCCCAGCGCCGGAGCCAGCTTGTGGGCCACCAGATTGAGCGGGAAGTTGAACGGCGAGATGGCGGCGATGGGGCCGAGCGGAAAACGCCGCACCAGCCCCCAGCGGCCGCGGGCGGCCTCGATCCGATCGAGCGGCAGCCACTCCCCGTTCAGCCGCTTCACTTCCTCGGCGGCATCCGTGAACGTGAGCGCCGCCCGATCGGCCTCCACCCGCGCGGTCTTCAGCGGCTTGCCCGCCTCGCGGGCAATCGACAGGGCCAGATTCTCGCGCTCACGGCGGATCCCCTCGGCCGCGCGCTCGAGGACCCCGGTGCGCTCGTAGGTGGGCAGGCGGCCGGTTTTTTCGAAGGCTTTCTCGGCCGAAACGATCGCCCGTTCCACGTCAGCCGGACCGGCCTGAAACGTCTCGCCCACGGGCCGACCGTCGAAGGGGGAGCGCACCTCGACCCGCTCGCCCGTCTTTTTCCATTCCCCGTCCAGAAGAAAACCCAGGCTGTCCATTCACCCCTCCACGTCGACCTGCCGCGTCCGCTGCCTGCTCACGGTTCGAGCACCAGAACCACGATGCCGGTGACCGCGATCAGCATTCCCGTGAGCGCCTCCCCGTAATGATCCAAAAACTCGAACTCGGGCCGGCGCGCCGATCGCAGTCCCACCCACGCCATGGCCGCCGTGGTGGCGACCGTGGTCGCCGTGAAGGCAGCCGCCACCGCCAGTTGCCAGCTGGCGCGCCAGCTGCTGGTGGCGAACAGGATCGGGATGATCAGCACGCACGGGTTGAAGCCGAGCACAAAGCCGATGCCGGCGCCGGTCAGGGCGCGATCCGGTTCCGCGTGCGCGTCCGACAGCCGCGGGTGCACGTGCAGCGAATGCCCGCCGCGCCGCAGCGCCCAGCCGCCGTACGCCATACCAAACAGAATCAGCAGCGCCGAGGAGGCCAGGTGCAGCTTCTCCCCCGCTTCCGCTGCAGCCTCGCGGCCGATCCAGAGCGCCACCGCTCCCAGGCTCACCGACACCACCGAATGCAGCCCTCCCGAGAAGGCCGCCACTCCAAAGGCCCGGCGCACGCTCCAGCGCTGCGCCCGCGCCAGCAGCACCAGGGGCAGCCAGTGGTCGGGAATGAGCGCATGGATGGCCGCCGTGGCCACCGTAGTTCCCAGCAACGCCAAACCCGCCTCGTGCAAGCTCGCGCCGGCCTCCATCCCGTTCTGCAGCCACGCCGCCGCAGAGCGGTTTGACACCCCCGCAACCCGCCCCTAGAATGCTTGAATGCGATCCGGATGGGTGGCGGCAATTCTAGCATTGACAGGCCTTTGGACGCTCGCTCTGTCCGCGGCGACCCCCCCCCCGGACGGATCACCGCCGCCCGAGGCGGTGCAGCCCCCCCCGGCAGACACCCCCGCCCCGCCTCCCGCCGCGCCTCCTCAGGCGGCGCCGGCTCCGGCGCGGCCGCAGCGCCAGCCTGCCGCGCGCCCCGGGCGGATCCGCCCGCGCGGCGCCCCGCAGCGCGACCCCCGTGCCGAGGACCTGTTGCGCGCCCTCATGAATGCACACGGCGGGGAGGAGTATTTGCGCGGCGTGCAGTCACTGTTCATCCGCTCCAGGTTGGTGCGCGGCCAGGGGACGGAGGCCCAGGAAACCCTCATCACCCAGTACTGGAAAGCCCCGAACCGCTACCGGCGTGAACAGGACTCGGTCGCCGGTCTGCACGTGATGTCGTACAACGGGCGGTACGCCTGGAACGACATGGGGCAGGGAGTCACCATGGCCCCCAGGAACGCCTTTCGGGACATCGAAGACATCGTGCGCGACATCAACGAACCGCTGAGCCACCTCGACCCCGGAAACGCCCTGCAGTTCGAAGGGGAGAAGGAGGTCGACGGGCGCAAGGCGGATCTGGTACTGATCACGAGACCGAGCGGCAAGATGAAGCGGCTCTACCTCGACCGCGACACCCACCGGGTCGTGCTGCGGGAGGTGCTGCTCTTCGACGAGCCGGACCAGGTCCGCGCCCGCCGGCGCTTGAGCGATTACCGCAAAGTGGATCGCACCTGGGTGGCCTACCTGGAGGAGGATCTGCTGGCGGATTTCCCGAGCCGGATGGAGATCGTCGATTTCATCCCCAACCAGGCGATCGACGACCGGGTCTTCGACTCGCCGGTGGCGCCGTTCGAGGAATCAAAGGCCCCCCCGCGGCCGTGACCCGGGCGGGGACGGCGCCACGCTTCGTCGCTCAGGGCTCTTTCAGAGTCCGCCTCATGCAGATGGCCCCCGGCTCACCGAAGGTCGCAAAGCCGGGCGACACGCGCACCGCTTCCGGAACCTCGCTCAGGCTCACGGGCTCGAACCCCATGCGGCGGAAGAACTCGGAGGCGCCGGAGGTGAGCAGCACGACCCGGTTCGCTCCCAGCCGGCCCGCCTCCCTGAGCACGCGCCGGACCAAAGCCGCCCCCAGCCCCCCGCGCCGGCGGTCTTCGCGCACCACCAGCGAGCGCAGTAGCGCCGTCTGACCGTGCGTCTCCAGACCCACCGCGCCCACCACCTCGGCCCCCGCCTGCGCCACCCAGAACGACTGCAGGGCGTGGCTGATCCCGGCGTCCGGCAGATCGGCGTCGTGCAGCAGCTCAAGAACGGCCTCCAGGTGTTCCCGGCGGCAGGTAATGATGCGCGGCATGGGCTTCAGCGGGCGTATTCGGTGGCACGCATCTCGCGGATGACCGTGACCTTGATGCGCCCCGGGTATTCCACCTCCTTCTGAATCCGCTGCGCCAGCTCGGCGGCCAGGACCTGGGCGCGCACATCATCCACCAGGTCACTCTTGGCGATCACCCGCAGTTCGCGGCCCGCCTGGATGGCGTACGACTGCTCGACGCCCTCCATCGAGTCGGCGATCGCCTCGAGTTTCTCCACCCTGTTGACGTAGTCGACCAGGGTGCGCCGGCGCGCTCCGGGCCTCGACCCGGAGACCGCGTCGGCCGCCGCCACCAGCACCGAAATGGGCGATGTCACCTCGACATCCTCGTGGTGCGAGGCGATGGCGTTGATGACCTCCGGCGGCTCCTTGCAGCGCGTTGCATATTCAGCGCCGATCTCCGGGTGCGTCCCCTCGCGCTCGTAATCGATCGCCTTGCCGATGTCGTGCAGCAGGCCGGCACGCTTGGCCAGTTCATGATTGAGACGCAGCTCGCTGGCCATGATGCTGCACAGGCGCGCCACCTCTTTGGAGTGCTCGAGAACGTTCTGCCCGTACGACCAGCGGTACTTGAGGCGGCCGAGAAGCTGCAGCAGCTCCGGATGCAGGTTCTGGATGCCGAGCTCGCGCACGGCCTCCTGGCCGGCGCGGGCGATCGACTCCTCGACCTTCTGCTTCATGCGCTCGGCGAGCTCCTCGATGCGTTTCGGGGTTACATTGCCGTCCCGGATGAGGCGCTCCAGCGTCAGCCGCGCCACCTCGCGCTTGATCGGATTGAAACCGGAGAGCACGACGGCGTCGGGGTTCTCGTCGACGATGAGCTGGATGCCGGTGGCGGCCTCGAAGGTGCGGATGTTCTTCCCTTCGTGTCCGATGAGGCGCCCCTTGATCTTGTCCCCGGAGATCGGCACCGAGGTGACGGCCTTTTCACCGGTGAATTCCGAGGCGCAACGCTCGATCGCCAGGGCGATAATCTTGCGCGCCTCCTGATCCGCCACGCGCTGGGCCTCCTCCTTCGCCTCCTTGATCATCAGGCCCGCCTCGTAGCGCGCCTCGGTACGCAGGTTGGCCAGAAGCTGCCGCCGGGCTTCCTCCTGGGAAAGCCCGCTGACGCGCTCCAGCCTGGCGTTCTCCTCCTCGACCATGCGGCGCACGCGCTCGCGCTGCTCACGGATCTTCTGCTCCGTTTCCGTCAGCCCCTGCTCGCCCTCCTTCAGCGCCTGCTCGCGCTTGCGAAACGAGGCGGTTTGATCGCGCAGGGAGCGCTCGCGGTCCTCGAGGCTTTTCTGCTGGCGGCCGAGCGCCTTCTGGCGCCCGCGCAGATCGTTCTCCGCCTGGCGGCGGCTGCCCATGACCTCCTCGCGAGCCTGGATCTGGGCGGCCCGCCGCTGCCGCTGCGCTTCGGCGTGCGCCTCCTCGAGAATGGCGCCCGCCTGGCGGTTCGCCTGTTCGACATGGCGCCGGGCCGCCCGCTGGTTGAGGAACCAGCCGGCGGCCGCCCCGCCGGAGCAAGCCGCCAGGAGCACCGCACTCTGGATCAGCCACTGCATCGGAATCACCTCCGGCGGGTCGCGCCCGCCGCACTTCCCCGTCAGCCGAGCGAACCGTACGCCTCCGGCTGCAGAATGAACGGATTGGACCCGCGCTCGCGCCCGATGGTCGTTTCCGGACCGTGGCCGCTCAGCACCCGCGTGTCATCCGGCAACGGCAGCAGGCGCGAGCGGATAGAGCGGATGAGCGTGGCGTAGGAGCCGCCCGGCAGATCGGTGCGGCCGATCGAACCGGCGAACAGGGTGTCCCCCGCGATCAGCAGACCGGGCGCATGGAGGCACACGCCACCGGGCGTGTGCCCCGGCGTGTGCAAGACCTCGAACTGCACATCCGCAAACTCCAGGCAATCGCCATCGGCGAGCAGGCGATCGGGGGGCGGCGAGGGGTCCACGTCGATGCCGAACATCATGCCCTGCTGGCGCGCCGCCTCGAGCATCGGCACATCGGCGGCGTGAATCCAGATCGGCGCTCCCGTGCTCTCCTGGAACAGGCGGTTGTGGTAGATGTGGTCCAGGTGTCCGTGCGTGTTCAGGATGACCTTGAGAGCCAGCCCCCGGGAGCGGATTTCCTCCAGGACCGGCTCGCTTTCCATCGATGGATCCACGAGCCAGGCTTCGCGGCGCGCCAGATCTTCGAGCAGGTAGACGTTGTTCTGGAACGGGCCGAATTCGTAGTGCCGGATCATCCAGCGGGGAGCCGTCATCCGTCCCCCCGCTCGGTGCCCGCGCAGACTCGTCTCATGCGCCCGGCTCCCCTTCGATCCAGCTCTCCCCTCCGTCGAAGCGCTCTTTCTTCCAGATCGGCACGCGGGTCTTGAGCTCCTCGATCAGATACGAGGTGGCCTCGAGCGCCGCGCGGCGGTGCGGGGCGGCCACCACGATCGCCACCGATGCTTCGCCCACCGCCAGCCGCCCGATCCGATGCACGATGGCGATCTCGCCGGTCTCCCAGCGCCCGGCGGCCTCGCGCCCGATCTCGCCCATCACCCTGACCGCCATCTCCGGGTAGGCGTGATAGTCGATGCTCACGGTGCGGTGGCCGAGGTTCGGCTCGCGCACCACGCCCAGGAAGACCCCTACCGCGCCGCAGCTCGGGTGAGCCACCTGCGCGAGAATGGCCGGCACATCGATGGGCGCCTCGATGATGCGCGCGATCACGCCCCCCGCCCCTCTCTCCCGCCACTGAGCGGAGGCAGCACCGCAACCTCGTCCCCCTCCTCGAGTGCCGCATCAGCGGCGACATACTCCATCCGGCGGGCCACCAGGGCCCGTCCCGCGGCGCTTCCCAGTCCGGGGCGCCGGGAGAGCGCCAGCAGCAGATCGCGCACCCGCGCGCCGTCCGGCAGCACCTGCTCGAGCCATTCGCCGCCGGCCGCTTCCCTGTAGGAGGCGAACAGGCGCACCCTCACTTTCATGACACCACCCGCAGGCCCGGAGCGGCCAGCATCGCCTCCACCAGGCGCTCGATTCCCGCCGCCACCTCGGGCAGCCTGCCCTCCGACAGAAAGCCGGGGGCGTGGAACAGCCGCCGCTGCGGATCGCTGAGGAGGCGGTCGGCCGGCCCGGCTTCCGAATGCTCGAAAAGATCCTCGCCGATCAGGGCGGAGAGAACCAGCTTCCCCAGACCGACCGCCCCCAGGGGCTTCCCGCCCCGGTGCATCGACTCCAGCAGCCCCCGCACCGGCGTCTCGAGAACCCGGGGCTCCCCGGGGCGGGCGAATCCGGACATCAGGTTCTTTGCCACGCCAAAACCGCCGATCACCACGAGCCCCTCCAGCGCCCCGTACACCGCCGGGATGGGGCGCTCGAGCTTGCCGCGCGCAATCCGCGCCGCCTCCTCCCAGACCTGGCGGCTTTCCCCGTCGCGCCTCTGGCCGGATAGGTGGTCCACCACGTCGAGCTGGGGCCGCTCGGGCGCCATGCACACGCAGCGCGCGCCCCGGCGCTCGAGCGCCAGGAGCGTCAGCACCGCTTCGTGCAGATCCGATCCATCGAACGCCCCGCAGCCGCTCAGCAACACCCCGATGCGCGCACCCAACGAACTCTCCCGGGCCGGCTCAGAAGGCGGCGGCCTGGCCCCTGACCTCGGCCAGCACCCGCTCAACGCCGCTCTCCAGCGGCTGCTGCAACAGGATGCCGGCCGCGTTTCGGTGCCCTCCGCCCCCCAGCCGGCGGGCCAGAGCGTTCACGTCCAGACCCCCCTTGGAGCGCAGACTGACCTTGGTCCGCGATCCCGGCAGCTCCTTGAAGAGCACGGCCACACGCACTCCCTCGATGGTCAGCACCGCGTTGATGATTTCAGAAGTGTCCTCCTGCTCGCCCCCGACGTCGAGGATCTGCCGGCGCGTCAGGGACAACCAGCCCAGGCGGCCGTTCAACTCGATGCGCACATCGCGCAGCGCGGCCCCCAGCAGGTGGATGTAGGCCATGGAATTGCGCTCGTACACCTGATGATACACCCGCACCGGGTCCACGCCCGCGTCCACCAGCTCGGCCGCCAGCCGGTAGGTCGAGGCGCCGGTGCGGGCAAAGCGGAAATACCCGGTATCGGTGATCAGAGCGACGTATATCGCCCGCGCCTGGGCGGGGGTCAGCCGCCCGCCCAGGGAATGGATCAGGTCGTAAATGAGGGTGCCGGTGGCGCAGGCCCGTTCGTCGATCAGGCTCAGATCCCATAGCCTGTCCCGGGAGGCGTGATGATCGATGCACACGCGCGTGGCGCCGGTCGAGCGGATCCACTCCTGCATCCTGCCCATGCGCGGCAGGGTGCCGTTGTCGACCGCGAAAAACAGATCGCAGGCGGCGAGCGCCCGCCGCGCCGCGGGCGACTCCGGCGTCAGCACCTCGCGGCGCGGATCGAGAAACGTATACAGGCGCGGCACCGGATCGGCGTTGACTATCGTGGCCCGCAATCCCTTCTGGCGCAGGAAAACCGCCAGCGCCAGTTCCGAGCCGATGGCGTCCCCGTCCGGGCTGATATGGGTCGAAATGACCGCGTGGCGCGCCCGCCGCAGCAGGGGGGCCAGCGCCTGCCAGCGGGGCCGGTCGCGCCCCGCCGCCGCGCTCCGCCGCCGCGCCACGGTCCGCGCCGCCGGCCGTCGAGCGCGGCGCAGAGTCGCCCTGGAGGCGCTCACCCGAGCTCCCCTTCGCGGTAGCGGCGGGCGTATTCCACGTACTGGCGGGCGTTGTTCAGGATCCGTTCGACCTCCGCCTCCGCCAGGGGGCGCACCACCCGGCCCGGAACCCCCAGCACGAGGGAGCCGGGCGGAACCTGGAACCCCTCCGGTACCACCGCCCCGGCGCCCACGAGCGATCGTCGGCCGATCACCGAACCATTCAGCAGGATGGCCCCCATGCCGATCAGCACCTCGTCCTCCACCCGGGCGCCGTGCACGACGGCCCGGTGTCCCACCACGACGCGATCGCCGATGATGGCCGGATGATCGTCGTGGACGTGCACCACGGCCCCGTCCTGGATGTTGCTGGCGCGCCCCACCGTCACCGGCGCCATGTCGCCCCTCAGCGTGGCGTGGTACCAGACGCTCGACTCGGCGCCGATCGACACCGCACCGACGA